>OGDF01005779.1_pt1 | contig 12829 bp, 10 predicted proteins | sample 1570141 | NCBI WGS metagenome assembly OGDF01 (sample SAMEA4370581, study PRJEB24528) | human gut metagenome | reverse complement strand
CCTGCAATTTCCGGGTAACCACCTCTGCCAGGCGGTTCCGGTTATCCACCAGTCCGGCATAACCTCTCTCTACCAGCCACTCATTCAGTTCATGTTCCAGAGACAGATTGATAATATCGTAATCGGACCTTGCCATTCCCGTTTCCTTAGCACATGTTTTCAGGCACGGGGATAGAGTATAAAGAATGTCGTACTGCTGCTGCCAGAGCAATATTCCCCCTGATGGTTGTATCAGAGATGGTATGCCGGTACTTTGCGAGTTGTTCCTGTCAGGTTATCGTGCACCTCCACGGTCGTGGTCACCACCGGCATTCCGGCCTTTCTCAGCCTCAAAACATCAGCCGCAATACGCTGACTGCCAAACCAGAACAGGCCGTCCAGTGCAGTCACCAGTAAACCCGCCTCCAGTGCATATTTCAGCCGTTCACGGGGCGCTTTCACTTCCCGGGCAACCTGCTGATATGGCAATGATGTGTTTTCATTCCCAACCACGCGACGAATACGGTGAGACAGATGATACCGGAATGTATCCGGCACACCAGAAAGGCTGGCCTTCAGGCTGTACACGCAGCCAAACCGTTTATCGTTAAACACCACATTTTTCTGGCTGATGCCCCATTCTTCACGCAGCGCGGCAATCAGTTGTGGTGTACGGGTAAGCAACAAGCGAAAAGGCAGTTCAAAACTGGTGACGTAATCCACATTCAGCAGAGCAATACGCAGCCGTTCTTCTGGCCCGGCCTCTGTCTGCCAGCACTCCTCCAGAACATCCTGCCACTGCTGGCGAAGACGGGACGATTCGTTCCGTTCTGTAAAACAGTATTTATCCGCCAGATAATCAATTCGTGTACGCATAATATAGATTCAGGAAACAATAAAAGCTGAATAAGCCCCATATTTCATTGGGAAAACTGCAGTGTCAATACCAAAATGTTGCTCAAATCGTAGTAGAAGTATGGGATGTAGCGTTCAGGGTATTAAGAAACTTTTGGTTGACTACGATTGGTAAAATACATTAATTTTTATTGCGGTTGCGTTTAATAGGCTGCGGAGCGTGTTAACGCTCTAAATAAAAGTACTTAAGATGGCATAAATGTTACAAGACCAGGATAATTATGGCTGAAGTTACTGTAAGATCGAAGGATGAACTCGAAAAAGCTCAAAACAGCAGAGCTGAAATTATAATTATTGAAGGAGAGTTAGCAAATAAAATTAAAAAAGCAAAGGCTGTAACAAAAGTAAGTGGTATTGTTATTGCAGCCATGATCGCAACTTGTGCTACTATTCCACTCACTGGTGGAGGTTCTGTTTTAGCTGTTAGTTCTTTAGCTGCATTATCCGGACTTGATATCGCTATTATTATTGCTGCAGCATCCATTGGTATTGCTCTGGTTATTGCTGTTTTCCGCGATTACGAAGAAATTGAATTTAGCAATGGAAAGATGATATTAAAGTTAAAACGTAAAAAAACTGAGTCTACAACTGACAAAAATGAGAAAAAGCAGAAGTGAAAGGTCTGTGCATCGGAATATGAACATATTTTAGTAATATTTTAATAAATCGTAAAGTCTCTATATTCAGAACCACGAAATAGAGGTGTTTTAAACTGCAACTGTTATCTCAATTTTTATCGAGGCGCCATTAAAACAAATACCCCGTTCTGCTGTTTTCTGATTATGCCATGAGATTAAAAACACTAATTTTTGATTGAATTGTATATATACATTGTAATACAAGATTTAAATACATATTTCTTCTTTTTTATCTGTAATCTATTATTATCAATAATCACATGAACAATATCAGAGGCAACACATTATGAATAAAGCTGAAGTTCTGGAAAAAGGTTATTGGATTGAAATCAGTATTGATGCATATGCACAAAAAGTTAAGGGTATATCACGAGGTGACTACCCACCATTACGTTGTATCTCATGCGAGAAACCTGTCCATGATAGCGGATTAGTCACTCCCAATCCTGATTATAGCCCCAGATTCTCTCATTCCGCTTCACCAGAAAATAAAGAGTTCTGTCCCCTAAGCGCAAGATCTCAACGTTTTTCTGGTTTTTCAGGTAATGAACGCTCTGCTTCAGCAGAAATTGCAGTATCTCGCCGAAATCAATTCATGCAATTTGATAACCTCTATCGGGCCTGGGTTGTTTGTAGAGCATTAAGGGGAGGTGAAGGGAAGCTTGATCAAAAATCATTCATTCGGATGGTCAGGATCGCGGATAGTTTTGGGATCTGGCATTATAGCTATATGCCTGACTGGGGAATCCCTCTTATGCTAATGTTAATGGATAACCACCCGACACCAAATGGTAAATCAACTTTTTTCTATTCATTAAAAAAAGAACGTGTTCGAAAAGGTGTAAAATGGCAAGATCTAAATGTCAGACTTGAAGCACATTGGGTAAATGGTGGTAACCGCATAGTTCCAAATAAAGATAAAAAAGCTTCATTCTTGCTCACCATTCCATTTGCTAAGTCTGTTATTGATGAAATACTGAGTAAAGAAAATCTGTCATGGTGCTCAAAAAACTCTCTACCAATATTGCATTCTTTTAGCATTAGAGCTTTAACCACTTAATTGAGGAAGTAATGATACAAGCTACAGTATTGGTGACGAATCTATAGACAAGGAGATAAAAACCAAATATCAGAATTATTTTTGATAGTGCTGGTAAAGAAGCGGTGTTTGATATCAGCATGTTTATCGGAAAAAAGCTTACCTGGAGCTTTGAAAAATTGCAAAGCAGGGCCTGACAATGAAGGCCCTAATACTGTACTGAATGTTAACTCAGTACCAAATCACAAGGAAAAGTATTTTTTCTGGTAAGATTCTGTATACATAGGCTTTGTTGAATAAATCAGATTTCGGGTAAGTCTCCCCCGTAGCGGGTTGTGTTTTCAGGCAATACGCACGCTTTCAGGCATACCTGCTTTTGTCATTTTGTTCAGCGTTCGTACTAGGGCCATAGCCTCCGCAACCTGACCATCGTAGTGACGCAGCGTCAGTGAACCCCCGAACAGCTGTTTTACCCGGTACATCGCCGTTTCCGCTATCGAGCGACGGTTGTAATCTGTTGTCCATTTCCACCGCGCATTACTCCCGGTCATTCGCTGATTGGCCACTGCACGGTTACGGTCTGCATATTCACCGGGCCAGTAACTCGCACCTTTTCGGGGAGGGATAAGCGCGCTGATTTTCTTACGCCGCAGTTCATCGTGACAGAGCCGGGTGTCGTAAGCGCCGTCTGCCGATGCTGCCCTGATTTTTCTGTGAGTCTGCCGGATAAGACCCGGGAAGGCTTCTGAGTCCGTGACGTTGTTCAGCGACAGGTCTGCGCAGATGATTTCATGTGTTTTGCTGTCAACTGCCAGATGCAACTTTCGCCAGATACGACGGCGTTCTTTGCCGTGTTTTTTGACTTTCCATTCGCCTTCACCAAAGACCTTCAGCCCGGTGGAATCAATCACCAGATACGCGATTTCACCCCGGGTGAACGTTTTGAAACTGACATTAACCGACTTTGCGCGCTTACTGACACTGGTGTAATCCGGGCAGCGCAACGGAACATTCATCAGTGTAAAAATGGAATCAATAAAACCCTGTGCAGCCCGCAGGGTCAGCCTGAACACGCGTTTAATGACCAGAACGGTGGTGATGGCGAGATCAGAATAGCGCTGAGGTCTTCCCCGTGATGAAGGCGTTGCCGACTCATACCAGGCCTGAATAGCTTCATCGTCCAGCCAGAAAGTTATGGAGCCACGGTTGATGAGTGCTTTGTTGTAGGTGGGCCAGTTGGTGATTTTGAACTTTTGCTTTGCCACGGAATGGTCTGCGTTGTCGGGAAGATGCGTGATCTGATCCTTCAACTCAGCAAAAGTTCGATTTATTCAACAAAGCCGTATACATAATAAATCACCTTATAGTTACAATAGGTCAAAAACCGCTGTAGCCAAAGTTACGCTGGCCTAATGCTTTAGTGTCGAGCTTCGTCAAATAATCCAGACGTACCAATAAGCGCTGGTACTGCTCTGGGAAATCAGGATCGTTAATATCCAGGATGTAACGTCCATTAGCAGGGAAATGAACTAATCCCTGGTGATCTTCCAGTTCCAACCCTAAGGCACTGTACCAGGCTCCGGTAATTAACCCTCTCAGTGTGTCAGAGCGCTCATAGTTTCCCAGGTGGTAATAGGCGTCTTTGTTAAAAAAAGGCAGACGTGATAATGACATTTAAAGGACTGCGTATATTCTTTCGCCCAGATAATACAAACCGACGTTGCGTAGGTGCGTTTGCCTTGTTGTTTTTTACGGTGTTGATCTGCATTAATTTTCGCATTCAGCGAGTTACGGAAACGAGATATCTCTCCGGGGATCAGGTTAGGGAAACAAGTAATGATATCCCCGTTGTCAATCACAGGAGGGTAATGGAGATCCCCCCGTATTGCTGTTATTCTGGAAGTGTTTTTAATATTCGTATTGATAGTTCTCAGAGATATATCACACTCTAGATATTTTAATTAAGTATCAGTTCGATATCGGCATATTGTACACTACCTCAGGTAGATGATGAGATCAGATACAGGAATCAACTGACGGTGAGCGCAGTCCCCACATTTTATCCAGGGCTTACTGCATATTCCCAACAGCCATTCGTTAGCCAGGCAGACGAATACCCTTTCCGCTGGTTTTGCTTTCCCATCGAAGGGCCCATACATCATCACGCCCACGAAACAACCGACGAAATAACGCAACTTTCTCATCCGTGGATAATACGAAAACGCACTGCACAGAGCTCTGCGGTTTACGTCGCCATTCAATCCCATGAGCTTCAAGTAATGAGACCAGCCGGGTATTTTCTGCCCGCAGTACTGCTAGTTCATCGCTGTCAGATTTATAAACCATATGCGTTATCACTTGTACCTGTCTCCCGGCGGCACCACGACTGAAATTCGTGTGAAGGCAAATCCACGCGATAACTTACGATAGTTCGGACATAAGCCCCCATAATTCAGTTATGTCGTGGTCGGCCGCGGTTACTTTTTTCGGGAAGCCTGCTACGCCCCAGAATAATACCATGTTCTTTCTGATCCTGTTTAGCCAGGTAGCTGAGGGCGTAACGTAAGTCGTCTACCGCGGACTTATCACTATAGTGAATCACGTGATCGATACACACAGGGTATTTGTCTTTAGCCCGGCAAAGGTGAAAATAACCATCCCCTTCCGTGATCCGCCTCCAGATATCTCCCAGTTGCCTGGATATCTGATAAGAGTTCTTGTGACGTTGTCCATCCAGGTAGCCGATAAAATGAATATGAAGCCCTTTGTTTGGTGTATATTCCATTACCCAGTAATATCCTGCCAGCATCGTTTGGGTTTCGCTAAGTAAACGGTATATTTCCATACACATACTGTGCTTACAGCCATGACCAAAACTGGGCGTGTCTTTCCTGTAGGCAAAATCAATTCTGAAAGGTAACAGTTTAGAAAAACGTTGAAACAGACCTTCCATGTGTTCATTCACGTCTTTCAGAATCATGAAATCCATTTCGTAATTGGGATTAGCATTATACATTTTATAGTCCTTACTTTATAAAACTGACAGGAAAGTGGAATTACATAAATACTGAGAGTACAGAAACGCCGTACCGCGGCATTAATAAACGAGGTAACCAGCAGCACAGACAACCTGATAAAACTGTTTCGTATTACCTCATTACAGTAATAGGGTAATGATTCAGAATACAGTAAGACTCTCTTAAACTGAGGACCAGAACGAATTACAATAAAAAACACACCTCATATAATTGAGTTTAAGAAAGCACCATTCAATTACTTACAGGGAATAATCTGATCTTCACAAAAGTCAGCATTGAATAGCCACAGGCAACATCGCTATTAGTATTGCCGTACCATTAAGTAAAAACAGAGACTCTGCAGAGAGAGCCTACAGATATTTAATCTCACAATAAGAAGATTATTTCATACAGAAAAGATTATATTTACCCATAAACTGTAACGGAGCTATAACGTACGAACTAAAGACAATATACTCTAATAGTGTTCTGGTACGTAACTAGTGTTAAATACAAACCAGACAAACATTCAGTGGATTAACTTTCTCAATATTACGCTATAAGTGTAGTAACATAATTTACACATAACTAAACTCCATACACCACCACACTGTAGTGTATGGAGATATATGCATTACGCACATACAGAATACTTAGCATAAAGAGGAGTGATATTACGATAGAAAGAGATAAGACAACATAACAGATAACATAACTCCCATTAATAATACTAATTAACCTAAATTATTTATTGAACACGAAAACAATGAAGGTCCCACCTCACCTCAGACTAAAGCCGACAATATCCTGAGCAACACTCTATCCAATAGTAAATAGTGGTTACACCAGTTATATTTACTGACTGACCTGTACCAGAGTTTTCTAATACAACAACGCTGACATGGTAAAGGCATTAGTCTCCTCCGCAAGTAGCAGAGGAGACTATATGTTACTCAACGATTAAGTCGTTCAGAGGTCAAAGTTAGGTGCGACACACAACGTTTTTCCCTCAATAACCGGTACAACTCTGTTTTGTTCATACAGTAAATCCAGTAACCAGTTGATTTTATCCTTTTTCCGGAAACGGTTCGGACCACGCTGTAAAATATCATTTTTTTTCATACAGGGGATCCCCTTCTCAATGCAATAGCTTTTTATCCAGTTGAAAAGTTCAAGCTCCTCTGGAATGAGTCGCACAGGTACGGTCAGGGCAGGGTTGTCAAAAGTTAACGGATTAGACAACCGCACATACTCATTACCGTACCATACTGCTAATTCTCTCGCCATTTCTGCAGTGTAAGGGGAAATGTCCCCCTCTTCACCGCTCGAATGGTGAATAAGTCCTGCCAGTCTTGCCATATACTCTGCATTTTTAGCAGCATATTCCCGGCAATGTCTTAAAGGCCCCAATCCCCCCAGCTTCGATTCCACATCGTTGTAATAATCCGTCCAGATTCTGGCAGCCTGAGGAGAAAAGTGAAGGCAACGTCGTTCACCACTCATCGCCAGATTTTCATCAATAAGCTCATTGATCCTCTGTTCAAACAAATCCTGATACTGTGATGAATAATTATCTCCGGTTATTATCCTTGTCCCCTGCGTTGATGTTGGTTGACACATCAAAAACCTTGCATGATGTCCTGACGTTTTCACAAGTTCTTTTTTTCGCGTACAAAAACCTTTCTGGTAAACATCAGGCTGAATCATCACCGATACCGTCAGTCTTGGATCCTTCAAAATAATTCCGGGAGATGATTTCCTGTCGATGAAAAGAGAACCACCATCCCACAAAGAGTTAAGTATTCCAAGTTTACTCATTGCCCGGCCATCAAAAATTATTCCTCCTTCACTGGATACAAGAGCAAAAGAGCGATTGCTGTCGGAATAATATTTTAACATTCCCTCTATCGTTGTCTCATTGAAAATTGTCCGGCGTATCTGCGGCGGAACAGGACATTTATTCAGATGTCTTTTAATCTCTGACTCTGTTGCCTTACAATCTTTACCGGCGCGAATTTCTTTATGCAATTTTGACTCCAGTGCTTTTTGCTTTTGCTCCCATATTTCCTTTTCTGTACTGTAATTCTCAACCAGTTTCGCGTATTCTTCCGCCAGGGCTTCATCCCTGAGATAAAATGCTTTCATAAACACTTTATCCACGGTCGTTTTCCTTTCACCGGAATCAGCCAGAATCAGAGAGTAAAGATTAACAGGCCCACGTAAATTTCCAGGTCTGCACACGTCAATCTGATTCTGACAGGCACTTGAGAACGCTGTTAATGCGGATGTCGCCACCATAGCCAAAGGTGCCTGTGTATTTTTTTGAGTTTCAATTATTGCATTTCTCACCAGCGGTGGTAGTGCATATATCGGATAAGGATTTTCTGGTGCAAGTAAGCACATAAAAGCCTCTCTTTTCAGTAATGGGTTAGTAAAATAGCAGCAAATCCCGCTACAATAGCGAAAATAGCTGCTATTCAGACCTGATGCTCTGAGAAATACAGAGCATTTGTAGATCTGATGTTTAATAAACCGATAAGGTTAATTCAGTGCAGACTGTATTATTTACCACGAAATATCATTCATATTTCTCATTCTTAATACCTCCTGAAATTATTTCACTAATACCTTTCCCCCGGTCTTTTTCCTTTCTCCAGAACCATAGTGTAAATATTAACGGCCCCACGTAAATTTCCGGGGCTGCATACATCAACCTGATTCTGACAGGCAATTGACATCGCTGTTAATACTGACATTGCAACCAGAGTCAGAGGTACTTGTTTATTGTATTGAGCTTTAATTATTGCCTTCCCTATCATTGATGGTCACGCATATACTGAATACGGCATATCCGGTTTGATGTAAGACATAAATGCTTCCTTTTTCGTAATACGTTTCGGTTATAGCAGCAATTACCGCTACAATAGCGACAATAGCTGCTCTTTCAACAATGAATGCTGGAAATTCTGTTTATCAATTAAACTTCTGGCTAAATTGTTCTTATGCTTCTTTTTCCTCCTGAGGTGATCACGTGATGACAAAAACTTATCTGCTCATGGTCATATCTGAAGAAAGCGTATGTCGCACTTCGTCATTAACACCTTTGACTGCTGATCTGGCAGGTACAGTATGTAAAGTAAGCCATTCGTCAATAGCTGATGAATGCCAGCCCACAGAACCACTACCAAGACGTACCGGCCTGGGGAAGGTTGCATCGTAGTATTTCGATAACGGATTCATTTTTTCGTAAATTGTCGAACGAGATATACCTAACAATTGGCTCAGTTCAGGCATCCGTAAGATGCGTGAAGGAGTCCAGCAGTATCCAGATTGATCTGGCATTTTATCCCCCATAGTGTGGTGAACTGTCGTTACAGTTTGTATTCCCCGGGTAAATTTGTCTGCGTAAAAAAATGGGCTGAGCAAAAAGACAATAAATAATTAAAAATCAATACGATAGAAAACAACAGCATTATTGTTATTTTACTTTCTCCTTATCGCTGTCGATTCTCATTATCATTCATTGGTAAAAAACAGCAAAAGAGGCTCTAGTAATGACTCCAGTCAGTAGTACAGTGTTTTCGACAAATGAACCAATGGCTTTTCGTGAATTTCCAGGGAGCGTGAAAAGCAAATCGTTTTCCGGGCTGGTCGTTTGATGTGAGTACGAAGTGTCAGATTGTTGCGCTCAATGCGCCGGGTAAATATCTTGCCGACAAGATGCTTATCCTGTGGCATTTCTCTGGTATAACTGCTCCGGTTGTCTCTGGTTATCATGCCTGTGGAGAATGGCTTCAGGAGTTCCGGCAACTCACGACATGTTTCATCAGTGCGAGGACCAAAAGTGTAAGCCAGCACACCTCCAGATTTGGTGTTATACGCATACCAGTGCCACTGCTGACGAGCTTTGTTTTCGACAAAACTCCATTGTTCATCAAGTTCGCAGATAAGCGTCACATCGGCACTGGCGACTGGAGATGTGGTTACTTTGCGTGGTGAGCGTTTTATAAAGTGAGAATGACGGTGTTGATATCCACCTTCAGCGTTCTGGAACTATCGCGAACCCCGACTCCGTTATGAACCATTTCAACAATTTGCTCTTTAATGCCTGGTTTTCGGGTTTCGTAGATGTAATGCAGTTGAAATACACACGTTTGCAGGATTAGCACTGGAAACGCTCATGATCTGAGGTGCTGTGATCATAATGGTACACTTTATAGGAATTACAGCGGGGAGAATGTACTGTAACTGTTGCCATATGGTCTCCAGATACCAATAGAATACCACATTAATCTATCGTCAGAAGGCATCACCGGGGCCTTCTGACATAATCTGTTAATACGTGTACTATTACCCTGTTCAGAAAATATTGATTCAAAAATGAAAACCAGTTAACAGAAAAGCAAAATGATATAATGTTAAAATTTTATATAGTGCAATAAAAGGAGAATGTTATGTATAATTTTATCACTATAATGTATGATGTCTTTTCATGTTTTGGTGTTCTGGCTAAAAACCAGAATACCCGTGACATCCGAAATATTAAAAATTTTTCCTCACATCAATATTCACTGGGCGACATGTTTGATGAATTAATAAACATTATTGATAAAGAACAAGTATTGTGTACAGAACAACGAAAAGTTATATTTAGGAGATATGAAGATCTCTATGTTAAGCTAATGCACTATTCTGTTTTTACAGACAAAACACATCAAATAATAAAACAAAAATATTTTAATGACATTGTACCAATGATTCTCGCACTCGACATCAGGAACACATATCGCCCGGATAATGAGATGGCATTTTACTATCATATTCATTCTTTTCTCACTCAGATACCGGATAATGAGGATGATATATATCATGCTGCAAGGACATATCTGCGAAATTACGTTAAGTTATGTTTATCCGGATACACACCAGCGAATGCGCATTTCAAAGATATCTTTGATGGCGTATATGAATTCATTCGTAATATTCGCAAAAACAGTACACCAGGAAAAACAAAACTTATCGCAACTATCAACACATGCAAAGAAACCTGTAAACATCTGCTTTATTTAAGTAATGAAGACAAGGAAAAAATAATTTCTGACTTAGATAAAATTCAGGTTGCATGTTATTATCTCACTATATTACTGGCTTTCGAAAGACGAACTTCATTAACAAGCACCCTGGCAACTTTATATAAAATGCTGATAAGCGAAAGAGAAGTTTCAGAATATGAATGCCAGTTATTATATTTAACCAACCCAATAGATGTAATGAATATACTGAACAAATACATATATTACTTTCCTAATGAAAACTCACCATTTTATACACTGAAAATTGACAGTGCATTATCGTGGGATGCCATTGACGCAATACGAGACTATAGTATTTCTGATATTTATCTTTATCCTGAACAAAAAACAATAAATTGTGTCGTTGAGATTGAAAACATTGTCTTTGGCGGTTACATTTATACATTGAACAACGGCGTCACATTACAAAACATAGAAAACACTTTAAAAGATTCTTCATGCTATTATGTCTTAAATGGCTATACAGAATTTGTTAACTGTTTGATACAACTTACTTCAGGAAAGACTGAAAGTGTTCATCGCACCATCAATAAACTGAACTATGAGAAATTACCTTTTGGATTTATCATTGCCGCGTTTGCTATACTAAAGATAGCATTTAAAATAAAATTCAGTAAAAATCATGTAAATATCCGAGCATTATTAAATGACATCAATTATTTTATGACTTATCAGGGCGAGTCCATTAACCTTATTTCACTGGATCACGAATACCCAGAGTCCTGTCTTCAAAATGACACAAACACATATTTATTAGGAAGAGTAATATTTCTGTATAACTCAATGATTTATAAGTTCATAAACTGTCAGGAACATGAAACCAATAACATTCACTCAGCTATGATAAATAACCTATTACAGGAAGTTGATATAGCCCTTGGTAAAATAAATAACATTATAGACAGCAGAAACATATCAGCCCCCCATGAACTGGCAAATATTCTTACCCGCGAAAAAATACTTACGACACGGGAAAAAAAAGGAAACCTGATAAGCCTGTTTGATGGATTCACTTTATTCCATTGTGTTGGAATGATAACCTTTCTTATCCATTATCTCAGAACACCTGAAGAAAAAGTTGAAAATATATTTATGTTATATGGTGCAGATAAAAACAATAAACTACGCAGAAGACTGATTTATGACGCACTAGGAATAATTCAGTCTCAGCAGGAGTGAAACGTTAAAACAGGCAAATTGTTTTTTATAAACAGGAGATTGTTGAGTAATCCCCTGTTTATAAAAATACGCTTTCCTGACGATCTGATAATTATCAGCTCAATACATTTGACATAAAAGCGGTTCCTTAATTACTACTGCTACGATCACATATCAAATCATGATCGTACAATATACATTTTCACTATTATTTATTCACAATTTGAGACATCACATAATCCGCCCATGCCTGCATCATCGGTACACGCTGCTCCAGTAGATCAGTACGATGATATGCCGCCTCAACCTTATTTTTCAGCGTATGAGCGAGCGCCCTTTCCGCCAGATCCCGCGAATACCCCTGTTCACTACACCAGTCCCTGAATGTTGAGCGAAAACCATGTGCCGTGGCAACTCGCCCCGGAATGTCACTGACGGCTTTCTTTTTACGCAGAAAACTTGTCAACACCATATCGGAAAGGATCTGCTGCTTTCTGGGTGAAGGGAACACCAGTTCATCATGCAGGCCACGTATATTTTCCAGAATGTAAATAGCCTGCCGGGATAAAGGAACACGATGCTGTAGCCTAGCTTTCATTCTTTCTGCAGGTATAGTCCATACCCGCTTATGAAAATCAATTTCAGCCCAGCGCATTCCCCTGGCTTCGCCCGAGCGAGTTGCTGTAAGTATCACCATTAATAACAGTGCGCGGGTAACATTATAAGGTTCATCACTATACACACTGGTCGCCACAAAAAGCGGTAACTGCCTCCAGGGCATTGCGGGTTGGTGTTCATCACGTCCTCTTGTCTGCTGAGGAAGCAAATGGTCAACCACATCAACAGGATTTGCCACACAAAAACCGTGCGCCCATCCCCACTGCATAACAACATGAATGCGCTGTTTAACCCGGCTTGCCGTTTCTGACAAGGTTAACCAGACTGGACGCAGTGTTTCTGCCACGTCCGTAGCCGTAATCGAATCCAGCG
>OGDF01005762.1_pt1 | contig 12872 bp, 10 predicted proteins | sample 1570141 | NCBI WGS metagenome assembly OGDF01 (sample SAMEA4370581, study PRJEB24528) | human gut metagenome | reverse complement strand
TTTTGAGCTATGTACAAGAAGCATTTTATTCTAGCTTAATTTGACAAATCATAAAATAAAAACGAGGTATGTCCTATGATGAAAAGATTGTATTATTCATTGATCATAACGATTGGCTATTTGATTGTATCGAATCTTGGAAATATGGTATTTGGTATCAGTAAAGAATTCAGCTGGACTACTACACTATGGGAATCTTTATTCTTTTTCATCTTTGTATTTTTGTTACAAAACTATCGAAAAAAATAAAACTGTGCCAACGATCTGTTGGCACAGTTTTTAGGACTTACGGTACTTTTTATTCGGCAATCCATTTTATTTTTACTTATTTTTCTACTTCTTTTTTTAATGCCTCTGGTACTTTTGGTTCATAAACTAAACCAATACAGGTACTTCCGCTTATTACAGCCTTTTCGGCAACGCTGATAGCAATTGTTGTGATTGCATGTGAGAGACTAAATTTAGTTTGTGTGTGTTTCATTTGATGATCTTCCTTTCTTTTTTTGGAATGAATACAAGTAAGATTGCGATCAACATACCCAGTAATATCATGACTCTTGAATCATCTGCTGGAATCACTGAACCGATCAGCGTGAGGCTTATTCCTGTTATAACTAGCTTGTTTCTTACGCTTCTCCTTTTTTGTTGGTCTTGTGCGATAAAGGAACTAATGATTCCTAAAACCATACTAAGAATAGCTGCTCCGATGAAATATTCGTAGCGTGTAAGTTCCAAATGGTAATGATTAGCCAAAACAGGTAGCGCCACCAATAATCCCATACTATAGAGCGTGCAGGCCATGCTTCGGCTTGCATGATATCCTTTTGCGTATCTTCGTACAGCAATAAAAGACAAATGAGTGGTGATCACAGCAAGAATGCTATGTAAGAAAAACGCTGATACGTAAATAAGCATGAACTTGAAAAGATTAATGAACAGGATCGCTAATCCATAGTTGACTTTTGCTTCATCCAGTTCTGTTAACCCATATTTCTCTCCGAGTTTTCTGCTCATCTTGCTTGACAGCTTCTCTTCAAGAGACAGATATTCATTTGGCATATCGTTCACCCCTTTCTCACTTTTGATTATACTAAAAATAAGGATGCATATATTAAAAAGTCAAAAGTGCGCGTTTTTTTACATAACTGCAGTGTTATCTTTCTTAATAACCCCCTTATATTCTTTAGAGCTAAAAATATTCTATAAAAAAAGAACGTGACATTCGTCACGCTCCTTTGCTAAATGCAATCAATAATTTTTTTAAACTTCGTGTGGAAACAAGACACTTTTCTCCGTTAGACATAAGGATCGTTCTTTCCTTCTTGTTGATGGAACAAATATTATCTACATTTACAACAAACGATTGATGGCAACGGTAAAAGCTCGGGCTAAACGATTCAATCTCTTTGATTTTTCCATTATATTCTAACATTCGGTTTTTAAGATGAACAATCACTTTGTGAGGAACAGGACTGGATTCAAAAAACAAGATTTCGTCTACGAACAATTTTGTGTTGATTGGTCCACTCTTAATACGAATCTGTTCTCTTGTAGGTAAAATTGTATCAAGATATCTTTGGTTAGCCACATCGATACATTTTGTCACGCTTTCTTGCAGCAGTGTATCGTTCCCCTTCACAATATAATCCATTGCTTCTACTTTATACAAAAAAGTGAGATAAGCTAAATCTGTGTAACTGGTCACAAAAATAATTTTTGCTAGTGGATCGTATTCTCTAATCGTAGCGGCTAGATTGATTCCATTCATATTGGAACTTAAGTCAATATCTAAAAAATAGATGCCTTCTGTTTTATTTGAACGTATATATGAAAGCAGCACTTCAGGGTCCGAGGTATCCATTTGAAATTTGATGTCATAATCTTGCATCATTAAATAATTTTGGATCATCTTTGCTAATTTCAATCTAAATGCTCCGTCATCTTCGCAAACAAAAATTTTCAACATAAAGATTCTACCCCTCCCAAATTGTCAGTATTTGAATAAACTGTCCTTCTTCGATTTTAGTATCTAAGTACACATTTTTATTCAACTGCACTAATTCATCAAGATTGCTTAGACCAATCCCACGTTCTTTCCCTTTTGATGAATAAGATTTTTTCTTTAATACATGTAAATCAGGTATATCAGAACGACATTTATTGGCAATAATAAAGGTTATCGCTTCTTCTTGTCTCAATCCGGCAAACAAGATTTTCGGCTTATCTATAATAGAAGATTCTTCAACTGCATTATCTAGAATGATCCCCAGCATCCGTACTAGCATGATAGAAGGAACGGGGAAAGCATCCAATTTTTGTGGCACATTTACGTCTATTTCTATTCCTTTTTCATGAGCTAGATACAACTTGCTCAACACAATGCTTTTTATTTCCTTGACTTCAAGATTTCTTATCGGTGACATTTCTAATAATTCCTGATCAAAAAGAGTTCCAGTTTCCTTGATATGGGAGTAAAAAAAATGTTTCATCCCATCTATATCATTACTTTGGATGTAATTTTCCATAGAAACTAGTATGTTTTTGTAGTCGTGCTTGAACTTGCGTATTTCCATATAACTTTTTTCGATTTGCTCACTATATTCGATAAGATATTCCATTCGATTCTTTTCTTCTTTACTTTTATATTCTGCCTTTTTTATATAAACAGCTAAAAAGCTGATAAGAATAGCAAAAAGGCTATATGCCAGCATAAAAATCCCATGAGCACCCTTCATGAAACAGTCTAAATCTGAAAAGCGTTCAATCATAAGAAAAATGAAATAAATCAAAAACGTAGCAATAACAGTATACTTACTAATATCATATACCATCGATTCAAGGGGTACTTTTTTCAATATATGATTCCTTAAATAAAATGCGAAACATAAATATAAAATAATTGATAAAAAACACATACCCAAATCATTCATCGTTATAGATAATGATTTTAAGATAACGTAAATCAGATAATTAGAAAAAATAAGTAGGATAATAGATAACGAAGCATAGAATAAAGCTGATTGAAGCGTCTCTTCATGATAAATCACGAGAGCACACATGACTAGCCATACCAAACCAGTGGCAATTACATTTATCCATTGATAAAGTACCGATATCAATAGGATAACCAAGATTGATAATAAAGCATACTTTTTATTTCTTAGTTTCTTGTTCAAATAGCCCAATCCAACAAACATCGTCATCAGCTGTCCTGATATGAGTAGAGAATAACTTAACTGTAAAATATTCAATTTTAGAACCTCACTTTATGCATGTTTTACATAACAAAATAAACAGCAATTATGAATAAAAAAATTTATTTTTTAAGTTTTCCCCATAAAAATTGTAACATAGTTTACTAACTATTTGTAAATAACATATTTAAAAGTTTCCTTATAAATCAAAAAGAATCAAATGCTTACTTCAATTAAAACTCTCAAATACTATAAAACCACATTTGCTAAAAACGGCAAAAATTTATTGTTTTTCGATAAAAAGCAATTGCTTTTCAATAATTATTCTGCTATATTTTAGCTATCAAAGATAAAAGAGGGATAACAATGAAATTAAAAACATTATTATTAAAGTTTGTTGTTTTAGGTATAAGTGCCGTATTTATTTTATTCGGTATACTTTTTTATACTCAGATTGCTACAAGCGAAAAAGGATTCACTTTTGATTGGCAGACGACTTTATTTGTTTCTGTCATCTACTTCGCCCTTCTCTTAGGGATTATTATTGCTTATTTCTTATTGAGACTGTTGAAACAAATCGAAGAAAACCAGGCCTTTTCTAATCAAAGCTTAGACATTCTAAAAAAAATCGAACGAACGATTTTGATTATTGGTTTCGCCTTTTTCGGCTTGCTTCCTAAATTTTTGAAAGTAGCAGATTTAGATGATGCTCCTGGTTTGATGTTGGTAGGAATTGCTGTCGTATTCATTCCTTTTTCCGTATACACTTTGACAAGCGTGTTGGAAAATCTGCTCGAACACGCGATTTTACTTAAGACAGATCATGATTTGACAGTGTGAGGTGCGACATGGCTATTATCGTTAATCTAGATGTAGTATTGGCTCAAAAAAAGATGAGTGTAACAGAATTGAGTGAAAAAGTGGGTATTACGATGGCAAATATCTCTATTCTAAAAACCGGAAAAGCAAAAGCTATCCGTTTTTCCACCCTCGAAAAAATCTGTGAAGTATTAGAGTGTCAACCGGGAGATTTGTTAAGTTATCAAAAAGACCCCGATCCTATACCAAAAAAATGAATATAAAGCATAACAATCAGTAAAAAAATAATCTGAATAATAGATGTATGAGACCTTTAGCGGTCATTACATCTATTATTCAGATATTTTTTATTTTGATGGAATATCCTGTTGTCTATAGATACATATTTACACGTAGAGAGACTTTTCTTCTACTACTTGGTACTTCTCCTGATAAAAATGGAGAAGATTTTGGATCTCACGTTGATTTGGAAATAGAGAAATACCGAAGACCGGAATGTTTGTCTCCTCATCCATCCTCGCATTCGTAAGGATACAATCGATATCTGGATAGTATAATTTCCTTTCTTTCTGATAAAAGTTTGGGAGAACACAAAATTGATAATAATCTCCCAATTTTTCTTGCAATCTTTTTGCTATGTATTCCGCCTGTTTTTTTCTTGAATTTGTGACTATCACTGCTTTTAATTTATTTTCTTTCCCTTCAATATATGGTAACAATAATGGCCAGTCGATAAGAATTTCTAAGATAGCATGGCGAACAAATGAATCAAGTTCAGGAATGACGTATCCTTTTTCTCTGCAGTCCTCTACCATCCTTCCCTTCAATTCTTCATATAAACAGGCTAAAATCGACGGATCGACTATCGTTGTCTGGCTTGGATCATTTAGGATATATTCTGGGAATCGTGGTTGTGTCAGTATCTCTTTACATCGTTGAACGATCAGATCTTTGTTCTCACATTCCAACTGATATTTTTTTTCCAAGCAATCCATCCATGTCATTAAACAATTACTGATACAAAAATGATACTCTCTTTGCTCGCTTGCATTCCTTATTTTCAAAGCAGTATAAATGACTTCTGTATCAAATATCCACTGCCAGATTTTTTCTTCCCGTGGCAAAGAAAAATGGCTCAAGTGATTTTTCTCCAAGAATGAAAAGGTGAAACAGCTGATTTTCTTTTGCTCCATTCCCATTTTATTTTTGTTGAATCGTTGTATACGACAAGCAATAAAAAAATGTAAAAAACATAAGGTTTTCGGATCATTTTTTGCTACCTCATATAGTTGATTTTCTTTTAAAAATAGGATAACCGCATCATAAATTGCCTCGCTAAAAGAACGATTAAAAATACTAGCAGGAGAAGGATATTTTTCCATCAACAAACGAGCTGTAAGACCGTCGATCACCTGACCCTCTCCGACAATCCGTGTCAACCCTTTGATCCTCAAATCGTATTTTTTTATTTTTGATTGGATTTTCTTTACGATTCTTCGCAATGTACTTTCTGAAATAAACAGATACTCTGCTAATTCTAAATAATTCTCTTTTGGATGTAGCAGTATGGTTTCTAAATATTTATATTCAGTAGATTGAGAGATTACGATCTGATAAATATGATCTTTTGTGAAGGCAGGTGAAAATATAGCTGTCACACCAGCATCCCGATCAGTGACGATTTGGATATCGGAAGAATATGTATTGATTTCTATAAAATCGTTCCGCAATGTTTTTCCAGAACTTGCCAATCTTTTTTCTAATTGACTAAGACGGCAACGTTCCCCCTCGAATAGTATTTCTAACAGATTCAACTGACGTTGTAATTTTTTTGAGAGAAGATTCAACATGTTTTCACCCCTTTCTAACAAAAGTCTTTTGATACATCCTGATAGATAAATGTAAAAGCACTCAATGTCGGTTTCCCTTATTGAGTGCTTGTGATTATATTATATCGTGTATCTGCTTTGGAAATTGGAGCTTTGAGAACTATTTTTTCTTACTTAAGCAAAAATCGGTTATTGATTTTCAGCTTTCTCTTTTGTTTTTCTTCTCATAACAATCGCCCCTATGCCTGCTACTAACGCGATACCAATCAATGTCCATGCAGTATTCCTAGTTGCATTGGTTTGTGGCATATTCAGTGAAGATTCATTATCTGCACTTGTTGTTGGATCATCTTGGATGCTTGGCGTCGTTCCTTCATTTCGTTCCGTACTGCCGCTTGTATCTTCATTTTTTGTATGATTATTTTGTGATTCATTCGTAATGGCATTCGTTGTGTGATCACGTACTTCATACGGCATATTCAATTCTGTTGAAAAACCGCCATAAGAACTGTCAGTCGTCACGTTGACTGCGGCATTGTTCCGACCAGGAGTCGATGTGTCGATTTCAGAATTTAAAGAGACTGTATAAAGATTTTCTGGAATGACCTTGTCATTTACTTTTACATTTTTGATAAATGATTTAAGATCGAGATCCGTTGCACCTCGTGGGATTTCTACTTTATTAGCTTCTACATCAATTTTCCCGCTTGGTTCGAACCCATATTCTGTGACTTCATAATAAGCATATTGAGAACCGTAAGTGAAGTTCTTCTCCTGCTCATCTTCCATCAACATATTTCGTCTAAACTCTTTCGTATGATAGATCCTGACAATGTCTCCTATGTTGACATTCAATGGCTGTCCACTATTGAATCGAGACAATGCTTGTTCGATCGTCCGGTTTCCTGTTACATCATATGTGAATCTGCTAGTGGTATTATCTTTGTTCATCACATCGAATTGATAATAAATCGAGCGATCGGAATAATCATGCACTACTTTGGACAACTCTGTATTTGCCACACCTTGAGATGCTCGGATGATCATTTGTGTATTCTGAGTGTTCGGATTTGTCTGTTTAATTAGACTGAATGCGCCAATCGTTGCTCCATCATTGTTTTTGACTCGGATCGTGCTTCCCCATTTCACTACATAAGGGATCTTCACTTCTGTGAATCCAGTACCATCAGTCGTGCTTACTCTCACACGAACCCCTTTTTCTCCCACAGTTGTTGTATCAAAGTTAGACAATTGTTCCACCGTATAAAGATCACTCGTTAGCGGACGTCCGTTGAAAGTCACATTTTGGATCAATTCTGCCGGGTTCACTGTATTCGTCTCATGCCCTAACAGCAGTTCTTGTGAAATCGGATCTGCCTTGATATCTGTAAACGGCTCAAACCCTTCTTCTGTTACTTTATAATAGGCATAATTAGAACCCCCAGTGTAATCTCTGACCATTTCATCCATCATCAGAAGATTTCTTCCTTGTGTCTCCGCATGATAGACTTTGATGGTATCTCCTACATTGACTGCTAACGGCTGCCCACTGTTGAATCCATTCACTGCTTGACGGATCAAGGTATTCCCTGTCACTTCATAGTTGTATTTTCGCGTGTCGTTTTCCAGTACTTCGATAGCATAATAGATTCCTCTGCCGAACGGATTGTTCACTGGACGATTCAAGTCCGTGTTACTTGAACCAGGAGAAGCATGGATTGCTAACTGATCGCCTTCTTTTAATAAACTAAACGCACCGACGGTCATTTCTTCCAGTCCTCGAAGAACGAATGTACTTCCCTACTGTACTTCATAAGGCACTTCGATTTCGGTTTCAGCTAACCCATCATTCATCGTAATCTTTACTTTTGTCGTTCGTTTTCCAGTTGTACTTGTGTCAATCTCTGACAATTGTTCAATCGTGTAACGATCCTCTGAGATACTTTGATGATTGATCGTGACATCTTTGACTAGTTCTTTGACATCTAATGTGCTGACGTCATCCATCAAAGAGAACATTTGCGAAGTCCCTTCTGCTTCCATCACTGGAATCGGTTCTAGTCCGAATGCAGTTACTCTGTAATAAGCATATTCGGAATCATAAGTGAAATCCCGTTCTTCTTCATCAATCATGACAATTGAACTGTTTGGCGATTTCTGCGGATGATAGATCTTGATCACATCATCCAATCGTACATCATAGTAACCATTCCCGTTCCCAAAGTTAGCGATCACTTGTCTTAAGGTATCCCTACCAAGCACTTCATAATTGTAAACCGACTGATTGTTTCTCAGGACTTCCAAAGAGTAATACAAGGCGTGCATCGATTCTTCCGTACCGACCCGTTCATCTAATGCTGAAGGCAACCCACTGGTAACGGTTAATCTAGCTGCATTCCCACTTCTCAGATGCAGGGAATAAGCTCCTGCTGAACCACCTTCGCTTGACTTGATCATGAACGTATCTCCCCAAAGATAATTGACTGATGTTTCGGCTGTTCCTTTGATCGTCTCCCCTGAAATCGGGTGTTTCGCTTGTACCGTGATTCGAATATCTTGTTTGCCAGCGATTGTATTCGTCGGCTCTGTCGATTCTGCTGCGACGAATTCTAGATCATCGATCGCAACCGATTCCCCTTCAAAAGTGGCTTCTTCGATGTAATTTTTAAACGTACTTGCAAGTGACGCAGAAGTTTCTCCTAATGTACGGTCTTCCATTGGCTTCAATTTCAGCTGGATTGCCGGATCAGGTAGTACAGGAAGTGGTTCAAATCCAAAAGCCGTGACACGATAATAGGCATTATCTGTCCCGTAAGTGAAATCCTGCTCTTTTTCTTCCACCATCAAAACTGAGCTTCCTGCACTCCTTTGCGGATGGTGAATATTAATGATATCGCCCAACTGTACATCAAGGTATCCATTTCCATTTCCGAATGTCGTGATTACTTGCTGTAGAGTAGCTCTCCCCGGCACTTCATGGTAATAAGCTTGTTGGTCATTTCGTAGCACCTCAATAGAGTAATACAACGAATCTTCCAGACCAATCCGTTCATCAAGAGGAGAATCTAATCCTCGAGTTGCCACGATTCGAGCATTATTCCCATTTCTCAACTGGAAGGCGTATGCGCCCGCTGATCGTCCATCATGGGCTTTCAATAAGAACGTGTCGCCCCAACGGATGTTGATGGACGTTTCGGCAGTACCTTTTACCATGACATCACTATCTGGATGTTTTTTTGCACTGTTATTCTCACCTTTTGTTTGCCGACTGTAGAATAGTCTGGCTCTGTTGATTCCGCCGCAACAAATTCTAATTGATCAAAGTCAATTGCTTCACCAAACATGGACGCTTCTTCGATATATTCTCTGAAATTACTTGCTAATGAATCATAATTCATACCAAGATTGCGATCTTCTATATCTTTTAATTTTAGTTCTATTCCTGAATGTGGCAAGACTTCCATGGTAGTTGAACTGGTTGCTTCTCTTCCATCGCTCGTCGTAGCTTTTACTCGCCACGTATAAGTACCAGGTACTTGCGTACTTGCCTCAATCCACTCAAGCCTATGCGTACCATGAAAATTTATTACTTCAAAATAATCTTCTGGTGTTGGTAACTTTGAATATTGATAGATTTCATTCGTCCCAGCTTTTGGTGTCACTTGTAGAGGTGCTGGTTGAACAGTAATCGGCACTGACACATTAGCCGTTCGTCCCGTCTCATCAGTGACTGTTATCTCCCCATTTATCTGTCCTACTGATGACGTATTTGGGACTTTTCCATCTTTCCAGTCAATCGTGACACGTCCTACAGTATTCCCTGTAGTGATATATGTTGAAGGGGCAGGTAATGTATCATTTTGAGTAATCACATGCGGGCTAGTTTTTGCAGTAGCTGTAATTACCCCATGTGATTGTAAAGTCCCCGGAATCTCGATACTGATTGGACGTGTAGTACCACTTAGCGTAACATCTCTGAAATATGGTGGAGAGCTAAACCATTCACCGTAAGAAAGCAATATCGGTAAATTAAAGTCTACTTTCGTTGTATTTAGACTTCCCCATCTCACTCTTGTAATCCTAGCAAATATGTGGTCAACGGAGGTCCCTTCTCTTGCGGCATATACTCTTAAACGCCAGTTTCCACAAGTTGAATCTGTTGTAACCGACCACAACCCCGAGCCCAAACCATCACGATCAGAATAAAGAAAAAGAAGGTTATGCTGAACAAATTCTCCCACACTAGGCGCAATATCCGTATCCTCATAATCAAAATTCCATCCTCTCTGAGTGATACGTTCGAAAGTGATTTCGGTATCCTTAAATTGGGACGCTGATGTATTTGACATAGCTCGGTCGAGACTACGTTGTATTTGATTTCCAACAGCAATTCGAATTTCTTCTCTATTCCTTTCGGCAGAATCGAATGCACTAGAATAATCAGTCAATACTGGAGTATTTTCTTGTATTTTTTTTATCCTTGCACCCGCGGTTAACATAGCGCTTTGTCCTAATCCTAATGCAGAAGTAGACAAACTATCTTCTGTCTTCTCTTTCAATGTTTGTTCTTCTAGTTTTTCTTTTTTCTTGCTCTGTTTTTCCAGCTGCCTCAATACTGGGACTTCCATGTCGCGTAAAGCAGAGGTAGCTTCTACTACGGTACCGCCCATATTCCCTAGAACCAGTCCTAAGGAGAGTGTACTAGTTAATAGCTTTTTTATTTTTTTCAATGAACGTTTTACCTCCTTTATTTTTCCTATACAGATCAAAAGCGATCTGCTTTAAACCGTCAGCAAAGAAGGTATGCTATTTTCTTGTCTTAAACATAAATAAATAGTGTAAAAAATAGTTTTGCTTGTTTCCAACCTCCGTAGCTTTTGCTCATTTGTCACAAATCGAATCGATCAAATAGTATTGATTTTGCTAAACACCTAACGATCATTTGTTGTGACAAACTTGACGGTCAGCATTGTACGTGAATTGCTACTGTTCCCCCTCTTACGATCTTTGAATATGTAGTTCTCTCCCCAATAATCGTAACTGGGTGTCTCCCACTCCTTTCTTTTTGGTTTTATGCGGGAGCAAACTCCCACATTTATACTGTAAAGGGGTTCTTTCTATTATGTAATGCCACTTTTTCCCATTTAATATGGAGTTTTTGACAGAATATTTCGAATAACAACGATCCACTACTCTTTTTTCTTTTTATCGTCAATTTGATAATAATGATTATTTATTTAAAAATATATTAGATAACATTTGTTACGACACGAAAAAGCTTCACAAACAAATATCGTTATTTTAAAATGAGGGCGAACTCACACATTTAGGAGGAATAGTATGCCATTCATCGTTTACTTTTTTCTTTCATTACTCGTGATCTATATCCCATTACCTACATTTTTCCTGCTCGTCAATCGTCTAGCAGAGCAACATGATACGATTACTGCTCTAACGAAACTTTGTTTACTTCTATTTGTTTGTCTAGATTACTTTACGAGCTATTATTGGCTAAAACAGACAAGAGTAAAAAAGAGATATTATTTCTTCCTTGTCTTTTTCAATCTCTTTGAGTTTCTGATCCATTGCTTTTTACTTCATCAGTATCATACGATCCATTTGTGGATCATCTGGGTCTTTCAAGTGGTCGTACTATTCTGTATGTTCACCTTTCCTCTCTCAAGAAAATTTAGGGAGACATTGTTTTGTTAAAAAAAGGTGGGGAAAGCTTCTCTGTATCAATAAAGACACATTTAAGGAAAATTGGTCAATATATTGGTTTCCCCTTAAAAACTTTTAAAAATCTAATTGGGAATTTGCCTACACAAATAGAGCGTGAGACAAAAGTAAAGAACACTTTTGTCTCACGCTCTAAACACGTATAAACGGCAAACCATGTCGAACTATTTTTGTTTGGCTGTTCTTATTACTTGAGGCAGAACAGCTTATTCACGACCTCTTTATTAAAAGTCTTTTTACAGTTTTCTAGCAAAGAATGAGACAATCAGTACTAAAATGATGGCCCCAATCAATGATGGCACAATTGCCATTCCTGCAATACTTGGTCCCCAAGAACCTAATAATGCTTGACCAAGTGCTGATCCAACTAAACCTGCTACGACATTTGCAATAATCCCCATCGAAGAACCTTTATTCGTGATTGCTCCTGCAATTGCTCCGATAATTCCTCCGACGATAAGTGACCAAATAAATCCCATGTTTCGTTCCTCCTAATGTTTTGCTTCCTTATTACTGAACGCGTGGTTCTGTATTTTCTTTTACTTTTTCAACGCCGCTTCCAGCTGCTGATTTTACTTTATCTGTTTGATTCGAAGCAAATTCACCGGTTTTTTTCGCTGCGTCAGTTACTTTGTCTTGCACCGTTTCTTGATCTTTTTCAAATTCTTCTTTTGTTTTGATGTCCACTACGTTAGCGTTGACTTCGATCACATCTAAGTGTGTCATATTTTTTACTTCTTTGCCGATTACTTCTTGCATTTCTTCAAAGATTTTTTCGATATCTTTGCCATATTCCACAATGACATCCATATCAACTGCTACTTGTTTTTTACCGACTTCTGTTTCGATCCCAGCCGTTACATTATCTGTATTCACAAGTTTTCCTGCCACATTAGAGAAGAAACCACCGTTTGCAGATAATAAACCGTCTACTTGTTCAATTGCGATTCCGATGATTTTTTGCACAACTTTATCTTCATAATTCAGCTCACCGCGCATTGAATCTTCCTGTTCAGAATCATGCTTTCCTTGGTTATTTGTATGATCAGAACCAAGTTTTCCTTGTCCGTTTGTGTGGTCAGAACTAAGTTTTTCTTGTGCTTTCGCATGGTCAGAAGGATGTTTTTGCTCTTCCACAGGTTTAGAAGGATCGATTGCATCATGTTGTTCTGGAACTTTAGATTCTGGAGTTCCTGGATGATGAGGTGCATGCTTTTCTGCATCATGTTTCTTCTCTTCTACTCCTTGTTGAACGTTAGGGACTACTGGATCTGGATGTGCAGATACTGGT
>OGDF01005759.1_pt1 | contig 12876 bp, 8 predicted proteins | sample 1570141 | NCBI WGS metagenome assembly OGDF01 (sample SAMEA4370581, study PRJEB24528) | human gut metagenome | reverse complement strand
GGGAGCTGCGCTTGAGCAGGGTGTGCAGCACAGCCCAGGCCAGCCAGCACAGCGGACTGCGGCTGTGGTTCAGCTCGCCCAGCGTCATGGTCTGGTCGATGTGGGGCTTGTCCTCCGGGATGGCGTGGCCCAGCAGGGCCTCAAAGGCGGCATCCGGCACATTCTTGATGTCAGCGGCGCGGTAGCACTGCACAGCCTTGCCAGCATAGGGGTCCGGGGCACCAGTGCCCTGCACGGGCACCTCGGCGCGCAGGCGGATGTCCTGTACGCTGGCACCCACCAGCAGCTGGTAGCTGCCGCCCTCGGTCTCCCAGCGGTCCGTTTTCACGTTCCAGTAGCGGAAGGCCTTGTCGTCCAGCGGAATGGTCACGGTCTTGCACTCGCCCGCCTGCAGGAACACCTTGGCAAAGCCCTTCAGCTCCTTTTCCGGGCGGAACACGGCTGCGTCGGCCTTGGCCACATACAGCTGTGCAATCTCGGCACCGGCGCGGCTGCCGGTGTTGGTGATGGTAAAGGTGACCTTGTCCGCGTCCGCTTTCAGGTCGGAGTAGGCAAAGGTGGTGTAGCTCAGGCCGTAGCCGAAGGGATAGCGCACCGGCACATGGGCCGTTTCGTAGTAGCGGTAGCCGATGTACAGGCCCTCGCGGTACTCCACGTTCTGCTGTTTGCCCGGGAAATACCGGGCCGCCGGGGTGTCCTCGTAGGTCAGGGGCAGAGTCTCGGCCAGCTTGCCGCTGGGGTTCACCCGGCCGGTGAGCACGTCCATGATGGCACCGGCACCGGCCTGCCCGCCCAGATAGGCGTGCAGCACTGCCTTGCAGCGGCTGACCCAGCCCGTTTCCACCACGCTGCCGGCGCTCAGCACCACCGCGAGGTTCTCGTTGGCCTGCGCCACAGCTTCCAGCAGCTGCTTCTGGTTCTCCGGGATGCAGATGTGGCTGCGGTCCAGGCCTTCGCTCTCGCTGGACTCGTCCAGACCCATGCAGAGCACCACCACGTCGGCCTTGCGGGCCAGTGCGGCGGCCTCTTCCACAAAGGCCGGGTTGGGGGTGCCGCTGCGCTCATACCCTGCGCAGAAGCCTGCCAGCGTGATGTCGTCCGCCTCGGCGGCGTCCTTCAGGTTGTCCACGCGGGTAGCGTTCACCGAGCTGGAGCCTGCGCCCTGATAGCGGGGCGTCTGCGCAAAATCACCGATAAGGGCCACGCGCTGCCCGGGCTTGAGGGGCAGCAGGTCATCCTCGTTTTTCAGCAGCACCACGCTTTCGGCGGCGGCACGGCGGGCCAGCGCATGATGGGCGTCCCGGTCGAACCGCTTCGGTGCGGCCTTGACTGCCGCATTAGTGGTGAACACCAGCTCCAGCAGCTCGTCCACCCGGGCATCCACCGCGGATTCCGGCAGACGGCCCTCCTCCACAGCCTGCATCAGCCGCTTGGCCGAGCCAAAGCCGGGACAGGGCATTTCCAGCGTGGAGCCTTCGCGCACACCCTCCACATGGTCGTTGGAGCCGCCCCAGTCGGTGACCACGGCCCCGTCATAGCCCCACTCGCCGTGCAGGATATCCTGCAGCAGGTGATGGTTCTCGTTGGCGTAGGTGCCGTTGACCCGGTTGTAGGAGGTCATGATGCACTTGGGCCTGCCCTCTTTCACGGCGATCTCAAAGCCGGTGAGGTACAGCTCCCGCAGGGTGCGCTCGTCCAGCACGCTGTTGCTGGCCATGCGGCGCAGCTCCTGATTGTTGGCGGCAAAGTGCTTGGGGCAGGCCGAAACGCCCACCGACTGGATGCCGCGCACATAGCCTGCTGCCAGCTTGCCGGACAGGTACGGGTCCTCCGAGAAATACTCGAAATCGCGGCCGCACAGCGGGCTGCGCTTGGTGTTCAGGCCGGGGCCCAGGATCACATTGACGCTGTAGGAAGCGGTCTCCTCGCCCAGCGCTTTGCCGATCTCCTCGCCCAGGGCGGGGTCCCAGCTGTTGGCCACGGTGGCCGCCGTGGGGAAGCAGGTGGCCGGCTCCGAGGGGTTCAGGCCCAGATGGTCGGCCGGGCCCGCCTGCTTGCGCAGGCCGTTGGGGCCATCCGACAGCCAGATGGCCGGCACTCCCTTGTTGGGCAGGGCATGGGTCTCGAACACGGTGGCACCGGAAAGCAGGGCGCATTTTTCCCGCAGGGACAGTTTGGCGATCACATCTGCATGTTTCATTTGGCTTCACCCTCCGGGAAAATGATCTTATAGATGGGGAAATAGATCACCATCTGCACGCCGCCGTTGATCACGGTGATGAGCACGTTGTACACCGCCGGGGAGAAGAACTGCTTGCACAGGGGCACATACAGGCCCATGAGGAAGCTGCACACGATGGTGATGAGCACAAAGGCGATGACGTACCACAGGATCTGATACCAGATGTTGCCCTTGGACTTGAAGGTGATGTTGCGCTGCATGGGGAAGTTGACGCACTGCGCCAGGAACAGGGTGATGGCAAAGGCGGCAAAGTAGCCCATGCCGCCGGTGGCGTCCCCGGTGACCGGGTAGTTGAACACATAGGTGTCCACCGGGCCAAGGTTCAGGTGGATGAGCTGGCAGGGGATGCTGCACCAGTCGGTGTGGGCGTAGAACAGCCCCGGCAGAAAGGTGAGCAGCAGGTACTGCAGCAGGGTGACCAGCATGGAAAAGGCATAGAACTTGATGAACTGCCCGGCCAGCTTGGCCAGCTTGGGGTTTTTCTCTGAAATGGACATGGGTATTTACTCCTTATGAACTTGCACGGCAGCCACGGCAGAACCAACGGCGCTGTCGGCCTGCAGGGTCACACAGCCTTCGGTGCCGGCTTCCACGATGGCCATGGCCTCGCCCCAGTAGGGGGCGGTCTGGCTGGTGCGGTAGCCCTGCAGATTGAAGGGGCAGGCATTGCCCAACGCCAGCAGGCGGCCGCCGGTCACCTGCACCCGGATGGGCTCCCGCACAGTGGGCTTGAGCACGCCGTTCTGGTCGGTGTAGCGCAGGCGGATGTAGCACAGCTGGCCGGGGCGCAGCACGGCTTCCTCCGGCTCGGCCCGCAGCTCGGTGGCAGGGCCGGCGGTGGTCAGCGCACAGCGGCCGGTCTCCTGCCCCGCTGCGTTGTAGGCCACAGCCTCCAGCGTACCGGGCTGGTACGCACAGCGGAAGCGGAACAGGCAGTCGTTTTTTGCATTCTTGCGGGCGATTTCCTTGCCGTTGAGCACCAGCGCAGCGGAAGCCGCGCGGGCATAGACCTCCACCTCAGCCTGCTTTCCCTCACAGCCGGGCCAGGTCCAGCTCGTCATGGCGTCGGTCATCTTCCAGGCCGAGGGCGAGTGCTTGTCGCCGGTGTGGTTCACCGGGCGCACGGCCAGGAACGGCCCTTTGGCCTGTTCCAGCGCCACCCGGGTATACAGGGCCTCACCCAGCGGCTTGCCGGTCAGGTCGATGCGGCCGGAACCGGCGCTCACCCAGCCAAGGCCGCCGTCAAAGCGGGGCGCGTTGTCGGCATACTCCCAGCTGCCCACCATCACTTCTCCCAGGTAGTCCATACCGGCCCACACAAAGTCACCGATGAGCCGGGGTTCTTTCTTGGCCAGCTCCCGGAACCGGTAGGCGTCGCTGCAGAAGGTCTCGCTGCCCAAAATCAGGCGGTCGGGGTATTTTTTCAGGTCGTGCTCGTAGCGGTAGATGCCGTAGTTGTAACCGGCAATGTCCATGTTGGCAAAGGCGTCGCGGGTCTTGACGTCGCAGCCATGCAGGGTGGCACCGTGCTTCATGAACTCGCTGCCCAGCAGGCCCGCCAGATTGTTGAAGAACTGGCTGCCCACGGCCTTTTTCTTTTTGGTGGCGTCCTCGGCCTGCTTTTTGGCTTTTTTGTCGCTGTACACACCAAATCCGATGGAGCTGAGGAAGTTGAAGAAGATGTTCACACCGCAGGTCACCGGGCGGGTGTCATCCAGGCGGTGCAGATACCGGGTGAGCTGCTTCGTCAGGGCAATGCCCTTTTTCTGAGCCGTCTCGCTGACCTCATTGCCGGTGGAATACAGGATCACACAAGGGTGGTTGTAGTCCTTTTTGACCATGCTTTCCAGGTCGCTGCGCCACCAGTCGTTGAAATAGTCCACATAGTCGTGCTCGGTCTTGTGGATGTACCAGTGGTCGATGTACTCATCCATCACCAGCATACCCTGCTCGTCGCAGGCGTCCAGCAGGGCCTTGGAGCAGGGGTTGTGGGCCGAACGGATGGCGTTGTAGCCGTTCTCGTGCAGGATGCGCACCTTGCGGCGCACCGCATCCGGGTGGCACACTGCACCCAGCAGGCCGTTGTCGTGGTGGATGCAGGCACCCTGCAGGATGATCCGGCTGCCGTTGAGCAGCAGGCCTTCCCTGCCCCAGGCAAGGCTGCGGATGCCAAAGCGGGCCGCTGCCGTGTCGGTGCCGTAGGCCGCCTGCAGGGTGTACAGCTGCGGGTGCTCCGGGCTCCAGAGCGCTGCCTCCGGCAGTTTCAGGCGCACCGGCTTTCCGGCCTCAGCGGACGCACTGGCCAGCACGGTAGTGCCGTCCAGCACCTGCAGCTGCACGGTGCCGGGGGCGCTGGCCGCCGCCGTGACTTCCACTTCCGGCGGGTCGATGGACACGGTGCGCACCCGCAGGCCGTCCAGCAGCAGGTGTGCTTCCGGGCCCACCCACAGGGTGACCGGGCGGTAGATGCCCGCGCCGGAATACCAGCGGCTGTTGGGCTGGTCGGCGTTGCGGGCGATCACCTGCAGCACGTTTTCGGCATCAAAGTCCAGCTTCCCGGTCAGGTCTACCTTGAAGTCGGTGTAGCCGTAGGGGTTGAACGCCAGCTTCTCGCCGTTGAGCCAGACTTCGGCGTTGTGGTACACGCCCTCGAATTCCAGCACAAGGGTCTGGCCCTGCAGGGCTGCGTCCGGGGTGAAGCGTTTTTCGTAAAGGTAATCATAGCCCTCGTACCAGCCGGTGTTGGTGCCACCGGGGGCCGTCTCGGTACGGGGTTCGGCCAGTGCCGCATCATGGGGCAGGGTGACCGGCACGGCCGGCCCCTCTTCCAACAGGTGGCGGCAGGTCCAGCCGGTGTTGAACGAACAGGCGATCACAGGCATCTGCCTCCTTTCATTTGATCACAAGATAAGGTCCGGAACCCAAAATGCCGCCCGGCAGAGCTTCTCCGCCGGGCGGCTGGGGGATTCATCCGTTCTTTGCGGAGAAGCCTTCCACGATCAGGGTCACGATGCCGACCAGGTAGCACACGGCACCCACGATGGAGATGTGCAGGGCCGTGGCCTCAGACGCCGGATAGTTGACCGGGATGAAGTAGACGTCCGCAGCCAGCGAAACGCGGGCCAGAACGAATACGGCGAAGCTGCCGATCAGGCAGACATTGGCTGCCACCAGCAGCACGTCGTTAACCACGGCGGGCAGCTTGCTGCCGGCGAACTGGCGCAGAGCCAGGCACACCAGCGCGGCCACGGTGAGCACCACCGGCAGGGTGCTGGTGGCCGAAGCCGCCAGATAGCCCACCATCGAGGTGTAACCATAGACTGCAAGGCCGATCACACTGGCCACAGCAGCCACGATCGTCTTCGTGTTCAGTTTCGTTTTCATGGCTCAGGCCTCCTTTGCAGTCTTCTGCTTCTTGCTCTTGACCGCAGACACGACGTACAGCAGGGCGCACAGTGCGGTGAGGGCTGCAAAGCCGTAGATGCACACGCGGTAGGTCATACGCCACCAGGTCATCACGCTGATGGTGCGGGTGGTGGAGTTGACGCCGTTCATGGCGGCACTGTTGGCCAGAGCGTACAGCAGGTAATGGATGTTCTGCTTGATGGCCAGCAGCATGGTGCGGTCGCCCTTCAGAGCGTCAGCATTCCAGTAGGTGATGCTGTCGTCCGTGCCGAAACCGCAGAATGCGGTGGTACCGGCCAGGATGGACTCCTTGGGAGAAGCGTGCAGGGTAACACCGGTAAAGTCGGTGACGTTGTAGCCCTTGAAGCCCCACTCGTTGCGCATGATCTGCACCTGGACACCAGCGTTTGCGCTGGAGGCCACAGCACCGATGCGGTTGTAGGAGCTCATCACGCCCAGAGCACCCACCGTGTAGGTGTCATCGCGGGAAGGATCCGCCTCGAAGGAAGCGGGCTTGCCGTTGCCCTCAAAGGCCTGCTGCAGGTTGCGCAGCTCCAGCTCACGGGCCTTCTGCTCGGTCATAAAGACTGCGATGCCGGAGCGGTTGATCTCCTGATCGTTGAAGGCAGCGTGCTTGATGTTGACCAGGGTGCCCTTGCTCTGAGCGCCCTGCACCACAGCGGAACCGGTGTAACCGGACAGGACGGGGTCCTCGGAGTAATACTCTGCGCCGCGGCCGTTGTAGCCGTGACGATGGATGTTCATGCCGGGGCCGATCATGATGGGCAGGTTCAGCACCAGGGTGCTCTCGCCCAGGGTGATCTCACCCACGCGGTAGGCCAGTTCCTTGTTCCAGCTGTAAGCAATGTTCTCCGGGGTGGGGCCGACGCGGGTGCCGTAGTCGTAATCGGCAGCATCTGCATACGGGGTGCCCTGGTAGCTGCCCTCGGTCAGGTAGTGCGAGTCGGAACCGTTGGGGCCGTCGTCGGCTGCGTACTGCGGCAGGCCCACAGAGTCGATGTTCTGGATGTTGTGGAAGGCGTTGGAGGCAAAGTTCAGGAACTCGTCGATGGTCACTTTGCCGACCAGCTCATCCCAGCGGGGATCGTCGAAGTCAGCGCCCTTCAGGTCGTTCAGGGTCAGGGTGCTGGTGGTGTCGCCGAACACGATGTCCGAAGTGTCCTCATCGGTCTTGATGTCGATGAAGTCGTTGGCCAGCAGGGCGGCCAGACGGCCCTCGGCCTTCAGGCCGGTAATGGTGGTGGGGAAGGTGCCGTCCCAGTCGCTGCGGGACAGATAAGTAGCGGTGCCGGGGATGAAGGTGTTGATGTCCATGGAGTAGTCGCCGTCGCTCACTGCGTTGGTGATCTCCACGCCGGCCTTGCTCACAGAGAAGGTGTCGGCATCCACAGCGCCGTCCCAGGTCCACTGGTAGGTCTTGGAAGCATCGCCGTCGGCGGTCATGCCGTCGGCAGTGGTCTTGCCCTGAGCAGCCAGGATGTTGTTCAGAGCATCATGGGCGTCAGAGCCGATGGCGAAGTAGTAGTCGCCCGGGTCCACGATGAAGGTCTTGGCGTTCTGGCTGTCGTAGCTGGCCAGCAGGCTCATGTCCACATTCATGGTAATGGTCTGGCTCTCGCCGGGCTGCAGGGTGTTGGTCTTTTCGTAGTCCATCAGCTGCAGGGCGGACTTTTCGATGCCGTTCTGCTTGTCGTAGTCGGTGTAGGGTGCGCTGGCGTACAGCTGCACGACAGCCTTGCCGGCCACATCGCCGGTGTTGGTGGTGGTCACGGTCACGGTAGCGGTGCGCTTGTCACCGGTGATGACCACGCTGTCCAGGGTCTGCTCAAAGGTGGTGTAGCTCATGCCGTAGCCGAAGGGATAGACCACCTCGTTGTCGTAGCTCCAGGTGCCATCGCTGGTGGCCACGGTGCCGTCGGCGTTGGCGTAGGTACCGGCAGAGGCATTGGCACCGCCGTTGCCCAGCACGATGTCCGCATAACGGGTCTCGTAGTAACGGTAGCCGGTGTAGATGCCCTCGTTCTCGATCAGGTAGGAGTTGACGCTGGTGCCCTCAGCAAAGTCCGAAGCGTTTGCCCAGGGGATGTTGCCAAAGTTCTGCATGGCGGGAGCCACTGCACCGTTCTTGACGAAGGTATCGCCCAGATGGGCAGAGGGAGCCACGGTGCCGTTCAGCACGTCGGCCACGGCGTAGAAGCCATAAGCACCGGGGTAGCCCACCCACAGGATGGCGTCAATGTCGGGGTCGTCCTGCAGGTTTGCGATCTCCATGGGGTTGGCAGCATTGACCAGCACGATGACCTTGTCGAAATTGGCCTTTGCTTCCTCGATCATGGCCATTTCTTCATCACTCAGGCTCAGGATGTTGCCGTTCACGGTGTTCACGCCCTCAGCCAGGCCTTCCTCGCCGGGGTAGTAGGCACCGCCCTCGCCGCCGACACGGCTCACCACCACGATGGCGGCATCACCGTATTCGGTGTACTTGGACTGGAAGTCCGGGTTCAGAGCCTTCAGCTCATCCATCGTCAGCTCGCAGGGATCATTGTAAGCGCTGATCTCGGCGTAAGCGGGCAGGATGCCGCCGCCGAACTGAGGCTTGGTCCATTCCTTGTCCGCAAAGAATGCTTCGTATGCGGCCAGGGTCTCCGGGTTCAGCTGGAAGCCGCGCTCGGTAAAGGCGTCAAAGATCTGCACGGTGGACTTGCCGTCCGGCACGCTGCCGCCGCTGTTGCCGTAAACAGGAGCATAGCTGCGGACGCCCAGCATGGTGATCTTGGCATCCTTGGCCAGAGGCAGGGCACCGTTCTCGTTCTTCAGCAGGGCAAAGGTCTCCTGCGAAGTCTCGATGGCGAAGTCCTTGAAGCCCTCGTAGGCTTCTTTGGCCGTGGTGAATTCCGACTTGTAGGTCCAGGCATCGGATTCATCGTCCGACTGCTCGGTCACAGTCTGGGTGCTGCGGGTGCCCAGGAAGGCATCCACAGAGGTGCGGTAGAGCTCCAGGATGTTGCCTGCCATCATGGAAACGGCCAGAAGCAGGGCAAACACCATGGTCAAACCGCGCCACAGGTTTTTCTTCTTCAACATTTTGTCCTCCTTTGAAAGTTGTCCGCTCTCCCCCTGTGCGGTGCGGAAGCAAACGCCGCACAAAAAGAAACCGGCAGAGTGATTCAAAGCTCTGCCGATAGTATAGAGGTTTTGTGAATATTTACAACAAATTTTTCCCAAACTGTCATTTTGGGGCCCTGAACTGTCATTTGAGCGGCAGGAGCGCCACCAGACGGAACATGCCGTCCTGTGCCTGCATCGTCAGGGTGCCGCCGTGCTGCTGCACGATGCGGCGGATGCTCTTAACGCCAAAACCGTGCCACCGGGCGTCCCCCTTGGTGGTCTGGGGCAGGCCGTCCACAAAGTGCAGCGGCTCGGCGGCGCAGTTCTCCATGCGGATGAGCAGCATGCCCCGCTCGGCCCGCACCTGCAGGCCGATGTAGCGGCGGTCCGGCTCCAGCGGGGTCACCGCCTCGATGGCGTTGTCCAGCGCGTTGCCGAACAGCGAGTACACCTCGCCGGGCTTCAGGAAGTCCAGCTTTGCACCGTCGGCGATGTAATCCAGCTGGATGCCGCGGCCCTTGCACACGATGGAGCGCTCCGCCAGCAGCACGTCCAACGTCTCGTTGCCGGTCTTGACCGTGGAGTCGTAGATATCCACCGCCTTTTTCAGCTCGTCCAGCTCCTCGGTCGGCACCCGGCTGCCCAGCGTGTACAGCTGCTTGCGGATGTCATGGCACTTGATGTTGATGAGCTCCACCGTCTCCTTGGACAGCTCCATCTGCTGGCGCTGCTGGCGCATCATCTGCTGCAGCACCATGTTGTCCACTCGGCGTCGCTGCGCTGCAGGATCTCACACAGCAGGAAGAACAGCAGGATGGTGGTCACCTCGTCGTAGACGCTGTAGACGGTAAAAATGCGCGGGGCACCGTCCACACTAAAGGCGTTGAACAGGTTGACGAAGATGTTCATGCTCAGCTGGTAGCCCACCATGATAAAAGTCATCGTGCGCCCGGGCAGTGTGCCCAGATTGCGGCTGTGCAGCCGCCGGGTGAGGGTCAGGCAGCACACCGCGAACAGCAGCACGAAAAGGCCCAGATAGACCCACCGGCTCCAGGCCCAATACTGCCGGTCCATGTGGTACACCGCATTCTGCAGCAGCTTGGCCCCCCGGTAGATGATGTGCTGCATGGTGCCCGCAGCCGTAGCATAGAACACCGCCCACGCTGCCGCGATGCGGAAGCACAGCCGGATGCCCACCGCCGCGATGCTCCACAGCAGAAAGGTGCGCAGCGACTCGGTGTAGAGGTTGTGGGGCACCTGCTCCCACACGATGGTAAAGCAGGCCTCCGCCAGCAGGATGCCGGTCAGCCGCACCGCAAAGCGCTCCTGCCGCTCCAGCTTCCAGGTGGTGGCCGCCACGCACGCCAGCAGTTCCAGCACATAGCCGTGACGTTCAAACAGATCGATGACCGTACTCATAGCACAAATTCGTTGCCCATGCTGCGGGCCAGCTCCTCCATGAATTCCTTTTTGCGCAGACGGCTGATCTGCAGCTTCTCCCCGTTGGAAAGCACCACGTCGCTGCCGGTGACGGTCTGGATGTGCTTCTGGTTGACCAGATAGCACTTGTTGCAGCGCAGGAAGCCCTTGCCGTGCAGCCGCTGTTCGGCGTCCTGCAGGGTTCCGGTGCCCGGCAGCTGGCCTTTTTCAGTGTGATAGGTCAGCTTGTGGCCCTGCACCTCGATGTAATAGATCTCCCACAGCAGCAGCCGCTGGGTGCCGGTGGGCAGGGCCACCATCACGCTCTCGGCGGCGGCGCGCCAGCGCTGGGCCGCACGGTCCAGCTTGATGCTCAGCGGCCCATACTGGGCAGGCTTGATGATGTAGTCCAGCGCATCCACCTCATAGCCCTTGACCGCAAACTGGGCCATGTTGGTCACAAAGATCAGGATGACCTGCCGGTCGATCTCCCGCAGGCGGTGGGCCGCCTCCATGCCGTTGATGCCCGGCAGCTCAATGTCCATGAACACGATGTCATAGTCGGCACGGTAATGTTCCAGAAACGACGCCGCATCCCCGAAGGCCGTGGTCTCCAGCGGGATATCCCGCTCTGCCGAGTAGCGGGCAAGGCATTCTTTCAGATGTTCCAGCTCTCTGGGGCTGTCCTCCACGATCGCACAGCGCAGCATCCGGTTCTCCCCTTCACAAAAACTTTTCGGAATCAGTATAGCGCAATCTGTGAAAATTGGCAACAATTGCCCTTGCACACAATAAACATCCACCAGCCGAGCTGGTGATTTTTCCTTCATTTTTGTCGATTCGTGTCCATTGGGAAACAGCTGAAGGTTTTTCACGCTCACAGGGTCCGGCCTTGCCCATATTGCAAAAGCCAAAATATTTTCAACATCCAATCAAAAAACAAGGCAATGTGTTGACTTTTGCTGAAAGTCTTGCTATAGTATGAGATACAAGGATTCCATATAGGTTCTGCGTGAGAGAATGAGAGACGCACAACAGCCCCTTTCGGCTTGTGGTGCGTCTTTTTCTTTTGCAGGGCTCTGGCTGCCGGCAGCCAGAGCCCTGCCGGTGGAAGAACGCCCTCTGCCCCCCTCGCAGGGACCGATAAATCCGTGTTTTTTATGCAGATTTTACCCTCCGTCGGTTTCAAGTTTTACACAGGACCCGGTATACTGACATCCGATGGAATCAAAACACCACGCAGAAAAAGGAGAATCGGACCATGAAAAAGATTTCCCGAAAGAGCTTTTTGAAACTGGCAGCCGCCACCACCGCCGGTGCTGCCATGACCCCTGCCCTGATGGGCTGCGGCTGGCCCTCTGCCCAGGACCTGGCCCCCTACCAGGGCGACATCGTGCTTTTGCTGAGCAACGATATCCACTCCAATCTGGGTACTTCTAAGATCATGAGTACGGACGGCTCTACCCGGATCACCGGCGGCGTGGCGCGAATGGCCGCCGCACAGGCCGGGGTACGCCACCGAGCCTTTGGCAAAACCCTGACCTTGGACGGTGGTGACTACTCCCAGGGAACTCCTTACCAGGACGGCTATCAAAAGGGCTGGGAGATCCTGGCCCTGGCCGAAATGCAGGTAGATTTCTGCACCCTGGGCAACCACGAATTCGACGTGGGCGATCAGGCCGTCGAAAACTCCTGGGTCAACGCCCGGAAAAACCGGCTGCGCTACGGGGTCTACCACAAACTGCCCCAGCTGCTGGTATCCAATATGTTCATCAAATACAACGCCAACGGCGAGCCGATCTCTTATACCAGCGCCGACATCCGCCCCAATGACCTGAGCACCAATGCTTTTGGTGCCGGGGCCTACGCCAAGACCGGGGCCAAAAACTACGCCATCCGCCAGGTAGCAGGCTACAGGGTGGGTCTGTTTGCCCTGGAAGGCGAGGAGTCCTACGGCTACTGCAAGAACTCGGACCTGACCCGGATGGACTGCGCCGAGGTTGCCAGAGTCTATGCCCGTTTCCTCAAGGAGGAGAAGGGCTGTGATCTTGTCATCGCCATCAGCCACTGCGGCATGGAAGAGGACCGGGCCACCGCGCGGGCTCAGGAAGGCTTCCTGGACGTGATCCAGAACGCTCACGACCATCTCGCCTATGACCAACCCATCGTGGAAAACGGCGTGATCATGACCTCCACCGGCTGCTATGCTCAAAACCTGGGCGTGCTGAGCCTGCAAAAAACATCTGCCGGCTGGACCTGGGTGCCCGAGGAGACCCGCTGCTATGAGCTGACGAAGGCATACGACTACGAGGATCCCCGGGATCTGTCACCGGAAGCTCTGGCATACCGGAGTATGCAGGATCTTCTGGCCCGCTACGACGCAGACCTGACGGCACCGGACGGCTATTTCTCCAAGCTGGGTCTGGACGATGTAACGCCGGACAGCGTGGTGATGACCATCCCCACCGGCTACGACTATATCCAGTACGAAGACGGAAAGGCCATCGGATACCCTTTATTCCAAATCTTGCTGAAAGTGGTGGTTCTCACCGTGAGAACCACCACTTTCAGCGGATGATTGCCTGGAAAGAACGTACCGCCCCGCAACACACCCGATTCATTTTGCCGCCGATTCACCCGACAAAATCATCGCTGCGCTGCGTGGGCGGTATTTTTCTTTT
>OGDF01005732.1_pt1 | contig 12914 bp, 10 predicted proteins | sample 1570141 | NCBI WGS metagenome assembly OGDF01 (sample SAMEA4370581, study PRJEB24528) | human gut metagenome | reverse complement strand
TTATCGGCTGAAAAACAGCCGATAAAATTGTCGTGGCGGGAAATAGTATGGTTACCTAACATTTACACAAATAAAGCAGTTGATTTATTATTACTTTTTAGTACCTTTACTTCATAAATACAATTTCCTATCCATAAGAAGGAAAGACATTTATATTAGTTGATTATTTGTATATGATAAAACACAAGCAAACAGCTATTGAGATATGTTCCGATAGCACTCTATTTAAACCCAGACCGCCCCCTCTTCAAATATTCACATATTAGACTGATTCATCATGCCTGAAAACAAAAAGAATAAATCAAATTAATCATCGTTACTTGGAGGGAAAGCCTTCCTTATCATAAAATTTAAAACATTAATCAAGATTAAAAACCTCCTGTGACACTTCTATTATCCCGATTATCCTATATGGCTCTCCTATTGATATGAACCAAGACTATAAAAGAAATGCTTCTTTAGCCGATACATTCTTGTATATGCCATTCAATATCGAAAACTTAAAAATCAAGATATCTGTTCTTATCAAAAACTACCGCTTTCTTAGAAAGTCATTCTTACAGAAAATATTCGGAGAAAAGTTTCTGGAAACAGATATCGAAGAAATGCCGGAAGAGGATAACTACCAACTCATCAACAAGGTAAAGAAATTCATATTGGACAACTTGGATAACGAATCACTAAAGATAAGCCATATTGCCAGTGAAACGGGCATGAGCCGGACTAAGTTTTTCATTAAATGGAAATTCCTGACAGGAGAAGCTCCCATAGAATTCATGACCAGGATTCGTATGGAAAAAGCACGCGAACTATTGGAAAGCAGAAAATATCGCATACAGGAGATACCTGAAATGGTCGGACTAAAAGATGTAAAGAACTTCCGTAATAAATACAAGAAACACTTCGGCATAGCGCCAAGTGAAACATTAAGAAATATTTAAAAGCGGGAAAATTCAATATTACTATTGTCTTAATAAAAAAGAGATGTATTTAATGGAAAAATGGTATATCTCTCTTTTGCAAGTATACCGACAAGCAAAACATAATTGCCAACAAATCACAATTCAATCATACCATTCATCGCATCATTAATACTAAATAGAAACATCCCAACATTCAAAACTGACAACAGTATCTACTTATTAAAACTTATCATTATTTTTACTTCGTAGAAATATACCAACCATTCCTTCTTATAAAAAAACCTAACCTCCATTATCTTTCCAGTTTATATATTATGAGGAAATACAGAATGGTATTAAATGAGACATTCCTCAATAATACCCAATATACAATACGCTCCCCTACACATCTACAGGAGACAAAATAATATTCAACCAATAAAACTAATTAATTATTGTTACTTAGAGGATATTCACCGTTTCTTCCCCCCCAAAAAAAATGATGTTAAATATTAGGATAGTGAATTTCCTCTTTTTTCTGAAATGAAAGAAATGGGTCTATTTCATCTGAGTGACGTCACTAAAAAATATAATATGAAATACTTATTACAAACGTCACCTCTCGTTTACAGTGCCATAGCAATACTCATTCTTTATCAATTAAACTTTACCTCAATACTCCTGGCAGGAGGTATTTCTATTTATTGGATTATAACACATATCATTACGATACAGAAAGAAAGAAATCTTCTAAAAGAAGGGAGTCAATATTTTATAGACTCTTTCGAGAGTATTCGTACTCCGCTTACATTGGTTCATACTCCATTGAAAATAGCATGTAATGACGTTTCCCCCGAAAATATCAGAAAAGAACTATCACTAGCTATCCAAAACATAGATTGCCTCAACACACATTTAACCAGATTGACGGATTTAAAGCAATTGTTTGCAAACTCTGAAAAGCTGAATTCCTCGGAATGTGAACTGGGAACATTTATCAAAAACAGAATTACTTCTTTAAAAACACATGCTGCCAACAATTTGGTAGGGCTGAACATTAAAACAGACTTTGATTATGCCAGCGTCTGGTTCGACCAAAGCAAAATATCTCCGGTGATCGACAAATTTATAAAATATGCCATAGACCATACCGAACAAAAAAAAACTATTACCCTGCTAATCACCTCTAATCCTGAATACTGGCAAATAAAAATAACTGATTTCGAAAATAAGAAAATACTTCAATGTTACAAATGTAAAAATTGGCAACTATTCAAACGAAAAGAAGAACTCGAATACAATTTTGCAAAAAATATATTCTGCAAAAGGTTGATAAAGATGTGCAATGGAAAGATTCTGATTAACCATTCCAGCCACACTATTGCTCTAAAATTCCCTTCAAAAGATTCGCCGGAAAATGTTCACCAACATACCGCCATACAAATCGAGTCAAATCCGGCAGAAGAAAGAACAGATACTTTATTCGGCAAGGATTCACAAAAGAGAAATTCCACTAAACCGTTGGTCGTCCTCGCTGACAGCAATAAAGAGTTTAGGTTGTACCTGGAAAAACGTTTATCAAAGGATTTTATCGTAAAAAGTTTCGAGAATGGTTTGGATGCTTTAGAATGTATAAAAGAGGAATATCCGGATTTAGTGATTTGCGACATTATGCTCCATGGAATGTACGGCAATGAACTATCATCGAGACTAAAAACATCAGGAGAAACATCCGTTATCCCTATTATCCTCTATGGCTCACATATAGATACAGGACAACGCAGCAAAAGGGAAAGCTCCCTGGCTGACATATTCTTATATATACCTTTTCACGTCGAAGATTTAAAAACAGAAATGAATGTCCTTATCAGAAACAACCGTTTCCTCAGAAAATCATTCTTAGAAAGAATATTTGGAAAGAAGTTTCTGGAAGTTGGGGAAGACAAAATTTCAGATGAGGAAAATTACGACCTTATCAATCAGGTAAAGGAGTTTATTCTAAGAAATATAGATAAGGAAAATCTGACAATAGATGAAATCGCCTCAGAACTATATATGAGTAGAACCGCTTTCTTTACGAAATGGAAAGCACTGACAGGAGAAGCGCCCAAGTACTTGATTTACCGGATTCGTATGGAAAAAGCACGTGAGCTATTGGAAAGCGGGAAATACTCCGTCAATGTTCTTCCCGAAATGATCGGATTGAAGAGCCTCAAAAACTTCCGTCATAAATACAAAGAGTATTTTGGTATAACGCCAAGCGAGTCTATCATGAAAAAACAATAAAACAAATACGAAGCTATATATCCGAAGATCCCACCAACAGGGATCTTCACTATAACACTTGCATAAAGAAGCCTTTCTTTTTTTACTTCTTCATGCAGTATTGTATTAATCGTAGCATTTACACTATGTACGTACACCTTAATTTTGAAATTAATAATCTAATTATTTAAACAGTATGAAAACTTTAACTAAAATGAAAAAAGTTTGTTGTTTTAATCGCTTTGTCTTATTGGCAATGACACTGAGCATGGTCACTTCTTTTACTGCATGTAGCAGTGACGACGATTCGGACATTCCCGTATATTCCCTTAAAGATGTTGATGGCAATTATTCCGGCACAATGCTGACGGAATCCACCCCCGTCAGTCCCCAGGCAAATGCAGAAGAGGGGGAAGAACCGGCAGGAGCCGAAGTTACTGCCGAAGTAAAAGACAATCAGATTATGATTAAGAAACTTCCGGTTGACGACCTGATTAAAAGCATCGTCGGTGAAGAAAATGCAGGAGCTATCATCGAAAATTTGGGTGATATTAACTACAACATTCCTTATACACCGACCTTTGATGAAGGTAAATCTAACATCTTACTTCAACTAAAACCTGAACCACTGGAAATTAAATACACCGAACCGATTCAAGTACAAGAAGAAGGACAAGAACCGGCTGAAAATCTTATAACAGTAACTATTGAAGCTGAAAAGAATGGCGTTTATGCTTATGACGGCAAAAAACTGGCATTCGTTATCAAAGCAACTGGAGTAAAAGTCGGAGATGTAAATTTCCCCAATTTCCCCGTTACAACATTCACTTTCAGCATGGTCAAGAAGTAATACAAACCTTTCGCTGAAAAAAAGAAAATGGAGCATGCCTGCGCGCAAGACATGCTCTTTTTTTATACCTTTGTGAAGAAACCAACTATACAAAATGACTACAACAGAAAACATTCGAAAAGAATTGCAGGATTTGGTAGATTCCAAGTATCAGGAATTTCATTCTGCCCTGGTTCCCGGAATCGGGAATATTCTTGGTGTACGTATTCCGCAACTACGAATATTGGCTAAAGAAATCGCAAAGAGAGATAACTGGCGTATGTTTGTGGAAGCAACCGATACTAAGTTTTATGAAGAGACAATGCTTCAGGGAATGGTTATCGGATTAGCTAAAATGGAACTGGACGAACGAATGAAACACATAAGCATGTTCGTTCCACGTATCGACAACTGGGCTGTATGTGATATCTTTTGTGGCGAACTGAAGACTGCCGTGAAGAAAGGAAAAGAAACTGTATGGCAGTTTATCCAGCCTTACCTCATATCTCCCAAAGAGTTCGAAATCCGCTTCGGGATTGTGATGCTTTTCCATTATGTAGACGAAGAACATATCGACGCATTACTGGCATACGCAGACACTTTCAGCCACGATGCTTATTATGCACGTATGGCTATGGCCTGGATGATATCCATCTGTTTCATCAAATTCCCCGAAAAGACAATGGAGTACCTTAAACAGAGCAAGCTGGATAACTGGACTTATAATAAATCATTGCAGAAAACTATCGAATCTCTCCGTGTAGACAAGGAAACTAAAGATATACTTCGCGGTATAAAACGGAGGTAATGACACAATAAAAAATAAAGCTCGGTAACTGTTCTGCTTACCGAGCTTTATTTTTTATGATGTATCAAATGATTTATGATATAGCAAATGAATTAATTCCTCTTTACCTTTTTTCTTCTGCTTCTGCGCCTTTGTTGTTTCCGGCGGCTGTAACGTTGCCATCTTTTATATATCATCCAGCCGCTCATCAAAGCAACGACGACAAAGATAAGAATAGTGATACCCACTCCTAAATTATCCCCCTTAATACGCGACCAGATATCAAGAACTTCTTTTGTCTTATCGCCGAAGTCACGAATCATAGCGCATCGTTCCACTACTTTGCGGTCGGGATATTGTATCTTGTCAATCTGTATGCTATCGGTACCCGGTCCGAAGAAATAACTTAAATCGGAAAAATAGGTAAGTGTCGTGTCTATCTTCTCTTCCAGAATCTCCGGAGTAGCGATAGAACTTACATATCCGCAGAAATCCATATTTCTCAGAGCAATGTCCGGACGACACATGAAATTGATAAAATAGCTAGCTGCTTCCGGATTCCTTGCATATTTCGGAATCACCCAACCGTCATACCATATATTACTTCCTTCCTTCGGAACTTCATAATCCAAGTCCACACCTACTGCATCGGCTTCTTCAATCGCCCATATTGCGTCACCACTCCAAGTCATATTCAGCCAAGCCTTGTTCTTCGTCATCATCTCCTTGCCGAAATCGGCTTCCCAGCCTGCTATATTCGGTTTCAGGGCTTTCAGATATTTTTCCGCAAGCTCCATAGCCTGTGGAGAATAGTCGTTCATCAGTTCTTCCACTGTCACACTCCCCGCTTCCAGTTCCTTGGCGTGCGCATAAATGATAGCCGTACCGTAAGCGTCGCGGTAACTATCCTTCATAAGGATTTTGCCGGCATACCTCTTATTCCAAAGACAATCCCAGGATGCTGCAACCGAATCGGGAACATAAGCCCGGTTATAAAGAAGTCCCGCAGTTCCCCACATATAGCATACCGCATAACGGCTGGCTTCTTCACCCGGCTGGCTCAATTTATTAATCTGCTCCCGTATGAACGGAGCCACATTTTTCATATAGTTGGGAGAATGGGCAAAATTCGTATCAATAGGCAGAAGCAGGCGCTTCTTCAACATACGCTCAATAATGTATTCCGAAGGGCAGACCACGTCGAAATCCTCATGTCCCTTCTCTATCTTGGTCAACATTATCTCATTAATGTCAAATGTCTGATAAACGATGCGGATATTTTCGCCTGTCTGTTCTTTATAATATGCTTGAAAATCCTCGAGCACACCATCCCCGATATAATCCGCCCAGTTATAGATTTTAAGAACCCGTTCGCGAGGCTCGCCGGAATTATAACATCCCGTCAAACTCAGCAACAACAGGATAGCAGGAATTATTCTTTTCATAATTAATAATTTTACAATGTACAAATATACCAATACAGAAAACGTGCCGCCATATTGAATAATTATTTCTTCTTCGCTTTCCCTGCCCGGTGATTGATCACAATAAGCAACGCCAACACCACAACAAAAATAATAGCGGAAAGCGGACGAAGCTCCGGGGTTAGACCACCTTTGCGGGCATCAGCATAAATATAAGTAGAGAGCGTCTCCAGACCTTGATTACCAATGGTAAAGACAGTTACGGCAAAATCATCAATGGATAGAGTCAATGCAAGCATAAAACCACTAATCATTCCCGGACGAATCTCCGGAACAATAACTTTCCACAAAGCTTGCATGGGAGTCGCTCCCAAGTCAAGAGCGGCCTCATAAATATTCGGATTCATCTGCTTCAAACGAGGCAGAACGCTCAAAACAACGTATGGCGTACAAAAAGTAATATGAGCAAGCACTACGGTTGTGTATCCTTGTGTGATTCCTAAAGAAACAAACAAAAGGAAAAGCGAAATACCCGTGATGATATCTCCGTTCAGAATAGGAATACTATTCACAAAACTAATCGCTTTACGCGAACGGGATTTCAGATTAAAGATGCCGATAGCAGCCACACTACCCAGCAAAGTAGATGCCGTTGCAGCCAGCAGAGCAATAGTAATCGTGTTAATCAATGCATTCATCAAAGAATGATGCGTGCCTGTAGTGAAAAGCGAAGTATAAAGTTTTGTGGAGAAACCAGTCCAGTTGCCCAGCACTTTCGCTTCGGTGAAAGAATAGATGACGATAATCACGATAGGAGAATAAAGCAACAATAGCAATATCCACAAGTAAGCCTGCGCAAATATTTTCTTTACCATAGCCCGCCTCCTTCGTTCGAATTGTCCTTATCGTCTGTGCTAAACAAAGAAGTAGCAGCAATCAGCAGCAACATAATAAGCGAAAGTGCCGCTCCATAGTTCCACATGCTGTTATTGATATTTTCCTGAATCGTTGTACCAAAGAGTTTGATGTTATTCATCGTCAGCAACTCGGCAATGGCAAATGTCGATATAGTCGGCATGAACACCATCATAATTCCACTCATCACACCCGGCATGGAAAGCGGAAGGACTGCTTTCAGAAAGACTTGCAGCGGATTGGCTCCCAAATCTTGTGCAGCTTCAATATAACTATGATCCATCTTCTGCAACGTGTTGTAAATAGGATAAATCATAAAGGGGATAAAGTTGTATACCATACCGAATATCAATGCTCCCTCGCCCAACGGTACACTAAAAAAGTCGAACAAGGCAACCGTAGCAAGGGTACGCACAAGAATATTTACCCACATCGGCAGGATAAACAGTACGACCATCGTCTTGGAACGGTTCAGCTTACTGTTACTCAATATCCATGCTGCAGGATAACCCAGCAAAATACAAACAAGGGTGGTAATGATAGCAATACCGATAGAATATACAAAGGTATTGATTGCTTCAGGATGTTCGAAGAACTTCTGAAAATTGGCGAGTGTCAAATGACCGCTATCATCGGTAAAGGCATATACGACAATTAAAAACAGCGGTATAATCACAAAGATCGCCGAAAAAATAATGTAAGGGAGAGTCCAACTCTTACGTGATGACAAAAAGACTATAAACTTCTTATTCACTTCCTTTCCTGTTAATCGGTTATTTTAATTATACGAATGGCATCTGGAGGGATGGTAATACCTACACGGTCTCCGTCGTCCCATACATCGTTCGTATCTACAAATACATTCTCGTCCCAGTCTGACAATACGGTCAGATGATAATGGTCGCCCTTGTAAAGGATGAATTTCACCTCACCTGTGAGCGTTCCGTCTTCTTCATTATCCTGAAGAATCACTTTTTCAAAGTCTATCTCCACTTTGACATTCGTATCGGCAGCTATATCTTCCACCGGAGTACATTCAAAGTTACAGCCCAGGAATTCCACATGAGTGGCATCCAGCAATTTTCCTTCAAACGTATTGCAGATACGCTCTTTCTTCATGATGTGAATATCAAACGGCTTCACCACCAGTCCGACTTCCGCTCCTACTTCAAAATGATGGTAATCCTGCACCAGGAATTCATATCCGCCGCACATCACCGTCATTTCATAATGCACACCTTTGAAAATAGAAGTCTCTACCACGCCTACCAACTGCGCCATATCCGAAACGGGGAAAATATAAAGATCTTCCGGACGGATGACTACGTCTACCGGAACATTTTCACCAAATCCTTCATCCACACATTCAAACTCCGTGCCGCAGAAGCGTACCAGCTTATCATGAATCATGGTACCATTGAGGATATTGCTTTCTCCGATAAAGTCGGCAACAAAAGCGTTGATGGGTTCATTATAAATATCAATCGGTGTACCGATCTGCTGAATCTTTCCTTCACTCATCACAACAATCGTATCGCTCAACGTCAATGCCTCTTCCTGATCGTGAGTGACGTAAACAAACGTTATACCCAAAGATTTATGCATTTCTTTGAGCTCCATTTGCATATCCTTACGCATTTTCAGGTCGAGCGCTGCCAGCGGCTCATCCAATAGCAACACTTCCGGCTCATTCACAATGGCACGGGCAATGGCTACACGTTGTTGCTGACCACCGGAAAGAGAATCCACATCGCGGTATTCATAATCTGTCATACCTACCATCTTTAAAGCAGCTTTCACTTTCTTCTCAATGGTTTGTTTCGGTGTCTTTTTCAGTTTCAGGCCGAAAGCAATGTTATCATATACATTCAAGTGCGGGAATAAGGCATATTTCTGAAATACCGTATTCACGGGACGCTTGTGGGGAGGGGTTTGTGTTATTTCCATCCCCGAAATTCGGATCTCGCCTTCCGAAGCCGTCTGAAAACCGGCAATGAGACGCAACAACGTGGTTTTACCGCAACCGGAAGGACCAAGTATAGTGACAAACTCGCCCTTTTTCACGTTCAGAGTCACATCATCCAATGCTGTTTTCTCGCCAAAATACTTCGAGACATGGCTCACCTCAATGATGGATTTATCTTCTTGCATATTCATACTAAAGTTTGGGTTGCAAAGGTACACATTTCTGCGGTTTTCACCTACGTGTTAATCTAATATAACAGTGTTTTTCGGTGGCCGAGAGAAAAATAATCTATCTTTGCATAAATATTTATTCACTAATCTTACAAAAGCATGAAAAAGTTTACTTATTTAGTTATTGCAACGGCCGCGTTGGGCATGGTAGCTTGTACCGGTGGAAACAAAGCCGGATACGTTGTCACAGGTACAGTAGAAGGTGTAAGTGACGGTGACACCGTCTATCTTCAGGAAGCCAATGGCAGAAATCTGGTCAAACTCGATACAGCCGTTATCACAAAAGGAACTTTTACCTTTGAAGGTACACAAGATTCTGTTGTCAGCCGTTATATCACTTGTGAAGTGGACGGAGAACCTTTAATGATTGACTTCTTCCTCGAAAACGGAAAGATTAACGTTGCCTTAACCAAAGACAATGATTCTGCTACCGGTACTGCAAACAATGATGCATATCAAATTGTCAGAGCTCAAATCAACGACATCAGCAAAAAAATGAATGCTATCTACCAATCAATGGGTGACAGTTCTTTGAGTGATGAACAGAAAGAAGCCAAGCAAAAAGAGGGTGCCCAACTGGAAGAACAATATGATAAAGCCATCAAAGAAGGCGTACAAAACAATATCACTAACCCGGTCGGCGTATTCTTGTTCAAACAGACCTTCTACAACAACTCTACTGCTGAAAACGAAGCATTACTGCAACAAATTCCGGCTAACTTCCAGAACGATGAAACAATTGTAAAAATCAAAGAACTGACCGACAAGCAGAAAAAAACTGCCGTAGGTACTAAGTTTGTTGACTTCGAAATGCAGACTCCTGACGGAAAAAGTGTGAAATTGTCCGATTACGTAGGTAAGGGTAAAGTGGTATTAGTTGATTTCTGGGCAAGCTGGTGCGGCCCTTGTCGTCGTGAAATGCCAAACTTGGTGGAAGCTTATGCTAAATTCAAAGGCAAAAACTTCGAAATCGTAGGTGTATCTCTCGATCAGGACGGTGCTGCCTGGAAAGAAGCGATCAATAAACTGAACATGACTTGGCCACAAATGTCCGACCTGAAATTCTGGCAAAGTGAAGGCGCACAACTTTACGCCGTAAACAGTATTCCTCACACGGTATTGATCGACGGTGACGGTACAATCATCGCTCGAGGCCTGCACGGAGAAGAACTTCAAACTAAAATAGCAGAAGCCGTAAAATAATAAAAAAGCCTGTCGTTCCTCAGCAAAGACAGTCTCCGACTTTAAATAAATAAGGGCTGTCTCAAAATGAACTTTGAGACGGCCTTTTTTGTGCCTGCAAAAAAATGGGGCAAGCCCTAACTTCTCTCAGCCAGAACTTGCCCGTCTCCCTAATTTTTTGTATCTTAGGGAATCAAGTCAAGATATCCCAAAGATAATGTTTAAAAGTTACACATCCAACGATAATCTGCTTTTACCTCCATGTTTAGGCGATTTTATTCCCCGGAACGATCCGGTCCGGGTTGTTCACCGCATCATTGAACAGATAAACCTTGAAGCACTTTACCGTAAGTATTCCCCTAAAGGCTGTTCTGCGTACCACCCACGCATGATGCTTCAGATTCTTGTCTATGCATTTGCGTAATATCTATTCCAGCCGTCGCATAGAAGAGTTCTGTCGTAATGACATACGCTTCATGTGGCTTACCGGCAATGTAACTCCTGACCATAATACCATCAACCGTTTCCGCAGCAGCCGGCTAAAGGATGTGCTGAAGACGATATTTGCAACCATTGTAAAGTTTCTCGTGGCGGAAGGTTTTGTAAGTCTGGATGTGGCCTGTACTGACGGGACGAAGATGGAGGTGAACGCCAACCGTTATACGTTCGTCTGGGGGGCAAATCTATACATACCCGCATATCCAGAATCGCGGAACAGCTTGAGGAGATATGGCAATACGCCGAGTCCCTCACCAAGCAGGAACTGCGTGATTCCGCTCCGGTTGCCTATCTGGATATCACCCCGGAGAAAGTGGAAAAGGCACTCGGGCAGATAGATGATGCCCTGAATGGAGTGGATGCTGACAAGAAGATGAAAGCGAAGGTAAGACGTGTAAGGAAGTCATGGCCTGAACAGCTCAAGAAATATGAATCGCAGGGAAAGATACTTGACGGACGTAACAGCTACTCAAAGACAGACAATGATGCTACTTTCATGCGCATGAAAGATGACCATATGAAGAACAGACAACTCAAACCCGGATACAATCCCCAGTTCAGTACCAATAAACAGTTCATTCTGAACTATACCATCCATCAGTGTTGGGCGATACCTCCACCTATCCTCTGCATATGGATGATTTCCATTCCCTCTACGGCAGATACCCTGACGTGTCTGTCTGTGATGCCGGATACGGAAGTGAAGAGAACTATCTGTATGCTTTCAGACATGGCATTGAAACCTTTATAAAGTACAATTATTTTCATAACGAAGAAACCGACGGCATGTATTGTCCTACGGGACAGAGAATGGAAAGACTCTCCGATGCAAGGCGGGTAACAAACAACGGTTTTGTGCAGACCATATCAAGATACAAGGCACGTAACTATAAGGGCTGCCCGTTAAGATGCCGGTGCTACAGAAGCCGCTCGGAAAGGATTGTACAGGTAAATCACCGTCTGAGGAAAATCAAGGAAAGAGAACGTGAAAAGCTACTCTCTGATGAAGGTCTGAAATATCGCAGTCAGCGACCACAGGATGTGGAAGCCGTATTTGGAAACCTCAAGAACAACAAGCACTTCAAGAGGTTCCATCTTCGTGGATTTAAGAAGGTTGAAATTGAGTTCGCCCTGCTAGCCATAGCATATAATCTTGCAAAAGTAGCCTCTTAGGAGGCTTATGGCAACGAAAAAGCAGTTTGAAAGGATGAAATCTTCAAAAGTAAGTTTGTAAACACCTCTTTTGAGACAGCCTCTCCTTTTTTAGTAAATTTGTATCTGTCTAATTTTTAAGCCCCTATATCCATACTCAATCTAACCAAACATCGCATGAAGTGGTACTGCTTCATCCAAATGCAACTGATAGGCACGTTCGTACATTATTTTGTGCTTGATTGTATCGTTATATCCATTGCAGCCATTATCTGTAGTCCATTTGTATCCATGACCCATTACAGACAGGCGTTGTTCAGTATGACTTATTTTTCCTCCCTGGTGTTTTTTATGGAGTATGCATTGTGCATTTTGCGGCACCGGCCAAATATCCGGATAGAGGCATAAACCGTGCACGATGGAAATATATTTTTTCATTCTACGGTTTGTGGACTCCGTGACCATTTTCCCTTATATGTTAACCTATATGTATTGGGATACGAATATTGTCCATGCCATTATCCTCCTTTACATTTTTATTATTGTCAAATAGATAAGATACTCACGGAAGAGTGGGTTATGGCCTATACTGCCTGCGGCATCATGGTCTGTTTTTCTGCTTGTACTATATAGAGCTTAATGTACAGCTTGAGGATTTCAAAAAAATTGTGACGGGCTTTGGCAGGCAGTAATTCTAAGACTTTTAATGAAGAAAAATTAAGCCACCCCTTAAAAAAGGAGATATTTCCTTTGAAAGAATTCAT
>OGDF01005731.1_pt1 | contig 12914 bp, 13 predicted proteins | sample 1570141 | NCBI WGS metagenome assembly OGDF01 (sample SAMEA4370581, study PRJEB24528) | human gut metagenome | reverse complement strand
GCAAAAGCCGTCATTAAATTTTGCTCTGTTTTTGATCCTTTTAATTCCATAATTACTACCTCCTAATACTTTTTATCTATGAAAAATATCACATTATTGAATTAAAGTCAATATTTTTTTTGATGTTCGAATAAAATTAAAAATACACCTTGTAATTTGTCTATTCATTTATAGATATAATCTCTCCCTTTTCATCGTAGTATGTTGTCCTTTCAACATTATATTCATATCCATATTTATTTTCTATTGTATCAAATCCACCCTTGCCATAATATTCTTCTATTCTTTTCTGATTTTCAACTACAAATATATTTTTATAATCCTAGTAATTCACATAAGTTCTCTTAAATCCACTCACATATGCAACAAACTTTTGCCCATCCTTTTCGACAACATGTTCAGGGGTATAGCCAAATGCTCCAAAAAAATAAATTATTGAAGTTGATATTAAAAATAACATAATAAATGTGCTTATTAGAATAATCTTTACAATTTTTTTCTTAATCTTTAAAAGCAATTGTATTATTCCAACAATAAAACCAAACATAATTATTATTGCAGATATTATATATATCCATTCTCTAAACATTAATTTACAGAAATATAATATTAAGTATAAAGTAACAATTATTAATGTGTAAATAATTATATCTAATAATATAATTATTGGAATATATTTTTTATTTTCTCTATTACTTTATCTCCCCTACAACTTACTATTTATCTCGCACCTATTATATCAATTTTAGTCGATTTTTACAATAAAAAAGCCAATATTTGAAAATAAAATAAGATGTAGGGAACACACTTAATTCTCTACATCCTGTAATTTATATTTCTAACAACTCAATCACATCCACAAAACCATTTCTATAATATTTCTCATTCCAGTAATATAGGTAATTCATAAAGTTTTTTTCAAGTTGATCAAGTTGTTTTTGAACATATTTTTTATTCTGTTCAGGGACATTTTTTAGTATTCTCTCTGCAATTTCTTCAAAATAGATACAATATTTCTTATCTTGAGGAGTCATCTCACAAAATGCTGTTTCTTCTCGAAATTCTAACCACTCTTTTAATAAATCATCTTTTACTTCTCTTAAATTCTTCATTTGCACCATCTCCTACACATATATTAATTCATTAAAAACTATTTCTTCAGCTTGATTTTTAATAGCATTCATAGTTCCAACCCAATAAAGCATATCTGTATTTTTCATTTCTTCGGTTAAATCACTATTATCTTTTAGTTGTTTAATAATTTGTTCAACTCTTGATGTAGCTTGTTCTTGAATCTCTTTTAGATGAGTGTTTAGTGTACCATCTAAAAGCATTATTGAATAGTCAGCTTTTTTATGCTCTTTTAGGTAATTTAATCTCATTCTGCCATATTTATTAAGAGTTATCTTTTCTTGTTTTGGCATTGTAAGATTGGGAATATAATAATCTCCCTCTAAATGATATTCAATTCCAGTTTTTTCATCTATCTTTGTTTTTGGTAATTCATTATTCATAATTATTTCACTCCTTTTTTGATTTTAAGCTTAATTCTTCATAATAATCTTTTTTAGCTTTCTTCCTTACTAGATACATACATTCTTGTACAAGCCATTTTAATTCATTTGTATAAGCAAGATATATTACACCTTCTTCTAATTCTCCATTAGTTTCTTTTTCATACAAAAAAACATAATTATCAAATTTTTCTTTTAATCTTGTAGCTCTGTATCTAATATCATCATCTTTGCACTTTAGATTATCATTTATTATTTGCATTAATTTATTGTATTCTTGTTTGCTAAAATATATTTTATCTTGATTTGACATATATTAAATACCTCCTTTAGTTTAGGTTATAATCGTTTTTCTTTTTTCCTTTTTTAGCTTGTATTTCAGCTAATTCATCATTGGTTAATACTTTTCTTGTAGGATTATGAACTATATCTGAATCGTTATTATCAAATATTCCACTTTTTTCTAAATCTTCTGCCACAAGAGTATAGCTTCGTTTATCTTCTGGAATATCATAATATTTTTCATCAAATATTTTCATTTGAAATCTTTTAATAAGTGATTTCCAAAACCCCTTAAATTTACTTAATTCCGTTTTAGCTGTTTCTAAAGCACTACTTAATTTGATAATTGCTTTATCTTTAACAGATAATTCATCCTTTAATTCATTAATCTCTTTATCTTTAATTCCTATTTGCTCTTTAAGTGAATAGTTTTCACTTTCTATTTTAGAAGTAGCATGTTCAAAATCTTTAATCGACATATTTAAGTCATTTACACTTCTAACTGTCTGAGTGACATCTATTACGTCTTTAATATAATCTTTGATATTTTCTATATTCTCGTTTGAAATTTGGCTATTATTTTTATTAAAGGGCATAGGCTTTAAGTTATCTAACAACTCAATTATACCTTTACTTGAATTATCTAGCTTTTTAGTTCGTTTATTAGCATTTTCAAGTTTTTGCTTTTGCTGTTCAAGTCTTTTCTTTATTTCTCTGTAATTATCCATTTCTTTTACATTGATGTCTTGATTTCTGCCTTTTTGTTTAGCTTTTAGCCTACTATCAACACCATAAAACTTGTTATAAGACTTGATACAGGCATTTCTCATTTTATCTTGAATAGCTGTTAATGACTCTTTGGTAAACACTTTTGATTTACCAACTTGTTTTTTCATACCTTTTTTACAATTATCAATTACTGGTACACCAATAACATGCATGTGGGGAGAGGTTTCATCAAAATGAATTGTTGCATTAGCTACCTTAAAGTTTGGTACTATTTTATTTAAGTCTTGTATTTGCTCATTATATACATCAATCATTTTGAATCTATACTCATCATCTTTGTCTTGCCAAAAATCCATATCTCCAAGTTCTATTATAATTTCACAAGCAATATCGTTCTGTAATGTACATGCCTTTTCAAAATAATTATTAATTTTTCTATCATTTCTAGTCTGCTTATTATTAAACTCAATACGAGCTTCTTCAAATTCATCTAAATATACCTGCTTAACATCTTCAACAATATCGTTAGTTCCATATATTGTTGTAATCAATTCTCTTTGATTATCATAATCTCGCAAGTTGTGTTTGTTTGCTCTAGATAAATCATTTGCATTTTGTATAGCATTATTTGATAGAGAAGTTGTACCAGATACATTTCCTTTTGCTGTTTTTTTAGCTACTTTACTTTTGTTCTTATCACTACCTAAGTGAAAAGAATATGCTAATTCTTGCTCCATCTTTTTCCTCCTTTAGAACTTGCTTCGAAGCATAGGACTTTGACTCTGTCATAAGTCCTAACCCAGTAGACCTAAGTTAAGTACACTTTATTAAAAAAGTTTATTAAAGATAGCTAGCAGATATAAATTATAGTTTTTTTGGTAGTAGAATTGAATTTTAGGAGGATTTTATTATGGTAGAGATAACTTATCACAAAGAAGGGGATTATTTTATTCCTGACTTATATTTAGAGAAAGAGGAATATGAAAAAGATTATCAAATTGGAAAATATGGACACTTAAGATTAGAATATTTAAAATCACATAAAAAAGCTGAATATACTATTTTATTTATGAATTGTAATTTAAGGGAACATATCGTGGAAACTGATAAACAGGCTAAAAGAAGATTTGACCTACTAATGAAACAAATGCTAGAAAAAAATCCTATTGATGAAAACTTGAAAAATACAGACCCATTAAAATGGGTGGGGCTTATGAATAATTATAAGCATTCTGCTGAAAAAATTGTTTTAAATGAATTGATTTATGTATAATGCAAAAAATAGGATATTCGTAGTTAAATACGAGTATCCTATTATTTTATAACACTTGTTGTTCCTGAGTTGTTTCTTTTTCATCAAAATATTCCACTTTCCCATCATCTATACAATATAATGCTAATTTTGATTTTTTTTGTTTATGTCCACAACCTGCATCTATCCTTATAAATCCTCTATTATCATCTATTATAATTTCACCATATTCAGGAGTATGTCCACATATGGTTGTAAAACCATGTGCTTTTGCTTGTTCATATGTGCTTTTATCTCTTTCTTCCAACATAAATTTATATTGGTCTCTTGATAATTCTTTAAATTTATATCCTTTTTTAGATTGTTTCATTTGACTAATCATTTGTGGATCTTTTGGTGGCATAGCATGTACAAATAAATAATCTTTTCCATTAATATTTTGAGGTAATGCAACATATGAATCACATAGAAATGAGTATATAGCCTGTTGCTCTTTTGCACCATTAACACGACCACCTTGTAGAAAATCAAAAATTGTTGTATCTCCTTTGTTTGAATTTAACCAAATTCCCGCAATATCTAATTCCCAATCTGTCAATCCTTTTTCAGTAATTAATCTTTGGTAATCAACATCATACAAATCAAGTTTTTTCTTCCATTCTTCTTGAATTCTTCTATATTTAGGGTCACTATGCAAACTATAATATCCATATTGTGCACGAGCAATTCTTCTATTCATAATAGTAATTAAATCTTCCTTTTTCAAACCTCTTCTTATCATAGTCGCAACTGTTTCCAAAAATTGCATTTCGTGATTTCCTAACATGAAAGTGATTTCTGGATTATTTTGTTTGTTTTGTTTTCTTTGCATAATATCTTGGATTATTTGAATTCCACCAGTTCCTCTATCTATAACGTCTCCTAAAATAATTAGATGATCTTTGGATGTCATTCTTTTCATAATTTCTATATATGAACCATACATTCCATGTATATCTCCAATTACATATGTTTTACCATTTTTTTTATTACTAATCATAGTATTTTGAGAGTTGCTTTCTTTAGCTTGAACTTGTAACTTTATACTAAATAGATTTTCATCAAAATTTTGTTGCCCTGTTTTTCCATTTGATTGTATCATATGACGAGTGGCTATATATCCATTTTTAAATAGTTCTCCACCTAAATAAATATAATCCTCTCGTCCTTCTTTAGCCATTAGCCCATTTTGACCAATTAATCTTTTTACGAAGAAGTCAACCGTTATATTTGTGCCATAAATTCGTTGTAATTTTTGAAATTCTTCACTTTGAAATTCTGGAAAAGTACCTTTTTCACAAAAAGTTCTTACAGTTTTTGTTTTTCCATCTCTCATTTGAAATTTTATATAATACATATCATATTTATCTAAATATATAGGTGCTTTGGAAAGTTTTATGTTATTTTTTACTATTTCTTCTTCTTTTATATATCCCATAATCATATTCCACCTTTCATTTTTACATACTAAACTAATTATATTATACTATATTTCACATCAAATGTCAAAAAATCCTTGACAAAGTTATTTTCGTAGTTCTGGGTTTAACTCGCTCCGCTATGTCAAAAGGGTGGATTTTAAATATATAAATATAAAAGAGAAATATTAATCCAATTGAAATAATACTGACAGGAGATGTGCAGATAAAATTAGAACAAAATTTTAAAAAAATTTATGTTGCTAATTTTATTTGTCATTCCAGCCAGTTTTTTTATTGTGTAAAAACACAATAAAAAACCGCTGATAAAATTTTTAGCAGATATGCTTAAAATTTTTCAGTGGCAAAATTAGTTGCTTTTTAGCAAGTAATTTTGTAAGCCTCGCAGAGCCCACGACATCTTTGCAAACGAAGTTTGAAAGTGTCATAGTGGGTTAGATACTTTCGTTAGAAAGTTATCTAACACTGCTCCCTGCGGTCGCCTGTATATCTGCGGAAAGGATCTCAAATGGAAAAACAACATTTCTCTGTAGCAAGAGTTGTTACACATACTAAAGAAAATATCAGTAAATTTGAAAGACATGACGAAAGAAAAAATACAATTTATTCTAACACAAATATAGTTGCTGAAAGAATACCAATGAATATCTATTTTAAAAGATATGACTCTACCCTTAATCAAAAATTTGATGAAATGGTTAAAAATGGTCAAATCTCTACAAGAGGTTTAAAATCAAATGCTAAAATATATAATGAAATAGTTTTTGATGTTAACTCCCTATATTTTGAAGAAAATGGTGGTTATGAATTTGCAAAAAGCTTTTATGAAAAAGCATATAACTTTGCTGAAAAAGAAATGGGAACAGAAAACATTTTAACTGCTGTCCTTCATGCAGATGAATTAAATACTACACTTACAGAAGAATTTGGAAAAGAAATTTATCATTATCATCTTCATGTTATAGCTATTCCTGTAGTACAGAAAGAAATCAAGTATTCAAAAAGATGTAAAGACAAATCTTTAGTTGGTAAAACAAAAGAAATTATAAATCAAGTAAGCCATAGTAAAAAGTGGAAATCTGAACAAGCCAAAGATTTGCAAGGTAATCCCCTATATGATAAAAAAGGAAAGCCAATTTTAATAAAATCATATAGCCTCCTACAAGATAGATTTTTTAATTATATGTTTGATAATGGCTATAGAGGTTTTGTAAGAGGTATTAAAGGAAGTACAGCTGAACATCTTGAAAATCTTGATTATAAAATAAAAAAAGATAAAGAAAGACTTAAAGAAATATCAAACAAAATTGAAGAAAAAGAAACTACTTTTGATGATATCATGAAATTTGATAAGCAAATTAAAGGTGTATCAGATTTAGGAAAACATAAACGATTCTCTAAAAAAATTGAATTAGAGCCACAAGACTATGAGGATTTAGTCAACTATGCTAAAAAAGGTATTGTAGCAGATAAAGAAATTTATGAACGAGATACTAGAATTGAAAATTTAAGAAACACCTTAAATAGATGGATTGAAAAATATGATGGTTTAGTAGAAAAAACAAAAGACTACTTCCATGCTATAAAACTTGCACCACAACGAGTTGCTGATTTCTTTAAAAGTTTGTTTGATAAAGAAAAACAAGATGAATTAGAACGCCAAAGAATTGAACAAGAAAAATTAGAAGCTGAAAGAAAAGCTCGTGAAGAAGCAAGAGAAAAAGAAAGATTAGAAAGGCAAAAACTAAAGAACTCTCCTGAATACAAGAAAAGGAGGGCTGATAGAGATGCAAGATAATGAAAAAATATATAGAATTGAACTAACTAATGAAGAATATAATTTTTTAGAAAATCTTAGAAATGAACTATACCATAAACTTTCAAAAATGAATAAGGAAGAACTTATAGAATATTTTAAAAGTTTATACCCCGAGAAAAATTTGAACTTTGAAAAACAAATAAATGGCAAGACTTATAAAGTAAACACCTACTTTAATGAGAACTCCGAATATACCATATTACAAATTCTTTTTGGAATTTTAAGAAATTAAAAATTTTATTAGATTTTTAGCTTGAGATATGGTATATTATAATTACTACTACAAAAGTAGAAACTATAATTTTATATCGTGTTTCAAGCTGTCAAAGAAAGGAGATAATAATGAAACAGCTAGAAAGCGATAAAATCACTGCTTTATACTGCCGTTTATCAAGAGATGATGAAATAGCTGGAGAAAGCAATAGTATAATAAATCAAAAGTCAATTTTAAGTAAATATGCAAAAGATAATAAATTTCAAAATATAAAATTTTTTGTAGATGATGGATATTCAGGAACAAATTTCACAAGACCTGCTTTTATGGAAATGATGGAACTTGCTGAAAGTGGAAAGATTGGAACAATAATAGTAAAAGACCATTCAAGGCTTGGTAGAAATAGACTTGTTGTTGGACAACTTCTAGAAGAAGATTTTGTAAGACTAGGTATTAGATATATTGCAATAATGGACAATATCGATAGTAGTAAAGGATTAAATGACTTTTTGCCTATTCAAGACTGGTTTAATGAAATGCATTCAAAAAATACAAGTCAAAAAGTTAGAGCAGTTCTAAAAAATAAAGGCGAATCAGGTATTTCACTTGCTAATAATGTACCTTATGGATATAAAAAAGATGAAAATGATAAAACAAAATGGCTAGTAGATGAGTCAACAGCAGAAGTTGTAAAAGAAATATTTAATCTATTTATTCAAGGACATGGAACTTGTGAAATTGCTAGAATTTTAAAAGAAAGAAAAATTATGACTCCATCAGAATATAATGCAAGCATTGGCAGGAAATCAAAGTCTAGCTCGCAAGAATATCAATATAAATGGTGTGGTGTTACTGTAGCTGGTATTTTAGATAGACAAGAATATATTGGAGATACAGTAAATTTCAAATCTACTACTCGTTCTTATAAAGATAAAACTAGAGTTTATCTTCCAAAAGAAGATAGAAAAATATTTAAAAATACCCATGAACCAATCATTGATGAATATACTTGGAACATTGCTAAACAATTAAGAAATAACAGAAAGAAGCATACAAAATCAGGTAAAAAAAGCATATTTTCAGGATTACTATTTTGTTATGATTGTGGTAAAAAAATGTATTTCCAATCACCTGTAGCAGATTTAAAAAACAAAGACCATTACAGATGTTCAAGTTATAAACATGATACTTCTTTATGTACTTCTCATTATATTACAGATGATGTATTACAAAACATTGTTTTAGAAAATATTCAAAATGTAATTTCATATATGAAAAGTTATGAAGATTTATTTATTAAAGAGCAATTAGCAAAATTTACCCAAGATGAATTAAAGCAAATTTCTAAAAACAAAAAAGAACTTGAAAAAGCCAAAAACAGAATAATAGAAATTGATAACTTATTTAAGCATATTTATGAAGATAATGTATCAGGAAAGATTACAGATGATAGATTTAGAAATTTATCTTGTAATTATGATAAAGAACAACAAGAATTAAAAATAAAAATTGAGCAATTGTCAAATGAAATAGAAAATAAAGAAAAGAAAGAAACTGATTTAACACAATTTATATCGAATGTAAAAAAATATACTGAAATAACTGAACTAACACCAGAAATTTTAAATGAATTGATAGAAAAAATAATAATTCATCAAACAGAAAGAATTAATGGTAAGAAAACTCAAGAAATAGATATATATTATAGAGGTGTTGGTATAATTTCTTTTCCAGTTAGTCTTGAAGATATGACAATGGTAATTGAAAAAATATTAAATGAAAGAATAACAGCTTAAACAAGATATTTTATGGGGAGAACATTTTAGTGTACTTAACTAAAACGTTCTCCCCTATGAGTTTTGACATACTATCAAAACTCGGGAGCTCTACGAGGCAATAAATTTTCTCCCAATGGAATAAAATTTATTCAAATTAACTATCGCCACTTTCATTTTTACTCCGTAAAAACAAAACGTGCCACGTTAATTTGATTGTTGCAACATAGCCCATAACTAAAGTAAAAGTTGCAACAATTATTTAGTGTCTTCTTCGGAGAATTTTACTGGCTTCACAACAATTTCACTGCGTTCACCATTTTCAAATTTAATTGTTGTTTCATTGTCGTCTGGTATTGCATTAAAGTATGGCTCGATATTATCTGCTTCTGTAATTTCAAAGTCATCATAATCATCACCATTAATATAAATTATTCCAAATCGATATTCTTCCATTTTATTATCTGGATCTAATTTGTAATAATCTTCTAATGGGAATACTCTAACAATAGCACTATTATCTTCAACGAAATTAAAATAAAATACTTGCTCTTGTAGATAATATATCGCCTCTGTATAATGAACATCATAGTATTGTTGTAATCTCATTATTATTTTTCCAAATTCTTCTTCTGGTAAATAGTTGCTAAATCTGACACTTCCTAGTACATTTCCTAATAACATAGGTTTTGTTGTATCAATATAACCTTTATCATATAATTCTTGACATGGTTTACAAATAGAGTCTCTAAAATTAATCTCCTTTACAATTACTTCACTTCCTATAAGAGTTAGTTTTATTTCATCAACATACTTCATTATAAGTTCAGCTTGTTCTTCACGAGTATAATCTTTCCATGTTTTTGTTCTTTCTTTATATTGCTTATTCATAATCATCTTATTAAGAAAATCCATATCTCGTTTTAATAAAATATCTTTGGGAGTAAATCTTAATTCTTCTACACAATCAGTAGCTTCTAATTCTTCTTTGAGATTATTTATGGCTTTTTCTATAACAGCAGTTTCACTAGTATATACATCTAAATCAAAAGCTCCATTGATATAAGCCTTTCTAATTCGTTCAAGTTTTGCATTTTGTTCATCAATTTCTTTTTGTAGCTTTTCTTTAGGCTCATCAAATCTTTGTCTTATCATCGGCAAAAAGAATTGATTTACAACAGAATCATATTCTACTAATTCATTTATAAATTGATTAAAGTATTCATTTATGGCATTTTCTTTAATGGTTATTTTGCAATCGTTACAATAGTAATAGAAGTAAGGCTTTCCATTTTTCTTTGTAGTTGCTTTACCACCTAAAATACGATTACATTTAGGACATTTTATTTTTTGTAAATATAAGTAAGTTAATGTTCTTTGATAACTTCTTGAATTTTTCTTTTTTTGGACTTGACAATCTTCCCACATTTCTTTAGAGATAATAGGCTCTACAACATTTTCATAATAAGTAGGAGATTTAGTTCTCTTTCCATGAACAAAATCGCCTTTATATATTTCATTTTGCAAAATATTCTGTATTGTTGAATCTCTCCAATTATCTTTACCTAATACTTTTTCTTCGTTGAATAACGTACTTATTTTTTGATAAGAATAACCATTAAAATACAATTCAAATATTCTAACAACAATGTCTTTGGTAGAATAATCTATTACAAGAGTTTTATTTTCATGTTTATAACCTAATGGAGCAATATGGGGAATATGACCTTGCTTTATTGCACCAGCTAAACCTATTTTTGTTCTCTCACTAGTTCTTTCAATTTCATTCTGGCTTACACTTACCAAAAGTCTTGAAATCATCTTACCATTTGCTGTAGTAGTATTTATATCATCATTAACACAATCTATATAGGCTTCATTTTCATCTAAAAAAGTTATAAGTTCTTCCCAGTCATAAATACTTCTTGTAAATCTATCTAATTTAAGAGAGATAATAGTATTTATTTTTTTAGATTTTATATCGTCTTTTAACCTTTCAAATTCTGCTCTGTAATTACCTGTTTTAGCACTAACGCCTGCATCTTCGTAGTAATCTACAATTTCATAACCCTTAAATTTACAATAAGCTTCTAATCGTTCTTTTTGTTCTGGAAGACTAAAGCCCTCACGAGCTTGGTCTTCTGTAGAAACCCTCATATACAATCCACATTTTTTCTTTTCATCAACCAATTTATAAACCTCCTAACAAAAAAGAGACATCAAAGAAAAAACACAAGTTATCCTTGACATCTCTTAAATCTGTTTATATTACAATATATTTTCTTGGAACAAACCAAAAACATATAATCAACTCCTAACAGGTAAACATAAATAATTTACTGCTAGTATTATATCACGATTTTCAGAAATGTCAAATTTTAGCTATTTTATGCTGTTTATATAATCTTCTAATTCCGATAATTTTATCTTTTTTGCTAGATTGGATATATAAACATCATTAGAATAATTAAAGACCAGAAATGTGGTATCTTTTACAATCACTCTATGTGGCTCAATATAAGAGATATTGGTCTTCTCAATTTTTCTTATACTACCATTAACAAAAGTAGGAGTAACCTTTGAGAATTCACATATAAATTCTAGCCTTTTCTTTAAGTTTTCCTCAAATCGCAGTTCTTCTTTAATTATCTTCATTTCAAGCACCATCCTTTCTTTTTAGGATATTGGATGATGTTTTTTGGGCAAAGAAAAAAATCATCCAACTACTTGAATGATTTTTAATCTATCTGTTAGTTCGAACAGATACGTCATTGGTGTCCTTGATAGGACTCGAACCTACTACCTAGAGTTTAGGAAACTCTCGCTCTATCCTGGTGAGCTACAAGGACATATACACATATATATTATACCAAAAAAAATAGTTTTTTCAATATATTAGATACATAAAAATTGTAAATTTGTAACAAAATTTAGTCTAAAAAATATAATTTAGTATTGAGGTGAAAGCAATGGCATATTCAAATAGAGAATTACTTGCAAGAATTATTATGTGTGAAGCTGGTGGTGAAGGTGAAAACGGAATGAAAGCAGTTGCTACAGTTATAATGAATAGAGCAACAATTGAAACTGGTGAATATTTTAGAGTGTCAGAAGGAGGAAATATTAGAAATATAATTATGCAAAAAGGGCAATTTACCTGTTCTATGGAAACTATTGGAAGTAGTTATAATACACAAAATATTTATAATATGAATCCTACGCAAGAACATTATGATATAGCAGACTGGGCACTTAGTGGTAATAAATTAAATGAAGTTAGTGATTGTTTGTGGTTTATGAATCCATTTAAAAAATCATGTCCGGCTAAATTTCCATATAATGGTACTGGATACTTAATGACGAAAATAAATAATCATTGCTTTTTTTCGCCAACATCAAAATATAATGATACTTAGTAAATATTGAAGGGAGTTAGTATATGAATAGTGATATAATGCAAAATACAACTTATGATAAAAATAGCGATAACTCAAATGTTCCAGAAAGTTTAAAGAATTCTATATATACACCCGCTTTTTTGAGGAAGCATATTGGAAGGTTAGTTAAAGTTGAATTTTTAATTGGTACATCTTTTTTAGAAGATAGAACTGGAATTTTATTAGAAGTTGGAGCAAGCTATATAGTTCTTAGATCTGTTCAAGATAATAATTTACTTTATTGTGATATTTTTTCTATAAAATTTGTTACAATATCACGTCAATCATTTGCATATAATCCTGAATTTCAGATGGGAACGTATTAAATTGCAATTTTATGATACATAGTGGAATATGGCATGTTAAATAAAATATTAAATGCACGATTAACATAAAAAAGGTGCAATAAGTAAT
>OGDF01005729.1_pt1 | contig 12927 bp, 11 predicted proteins | sample 1570141 | NCBI WGS metagenome assembly OGDF01 (sample SAMEA4370581, study PRJEB24528) | human gut metagenome | reverse complement strand
CGCAGATGCCGCCGACATAACCGCTGCCAGTGACGGTGCCGCTGTTGCTGCAGTTTGTGATGCTGCCATAGTTCACCCCGCAGATGCCGCCGACATGGGTGACGCTGACATCGCCGCTGTTGCTGCAGTTCGTGATGGTGCCACCATAGTTCACCCCGCAGATGCCGCCGACATAACCGCTGCCAGTGACGGTGCCGCTGTTGCTGCAGTTTGTGATGCTGCCATAGTTCACCCCGCAGATGCCGCCGACATGGGTGACGCTGACATCGCCGCTGTTGCTGCAGTTCGTGATGGTGCCACCATAGTTCACCCCGCAGATGCCGCCGACATAACCGCTGCCAGTGACGGTGCCGCTGTTGCTGCAGTTCTCGATGCGGCCATCGTTCCACCCGCAGATGCCGCCGACCTTGAGGTTGCCGTTGCCTTCAACAGAGCCGCTGTTATCGCAATTCTCAATGCTGCCATCATTATACCCGCAAATGCCGCCGACATAGGTGTCACCGCTGCCAGTAACAGTAACATCGCCGCTATTGCTGCAGTTCTCGATGCGGCCCTGGTTCCACCCGCAGATGCCGCCGACATAGGCGGTGCTATTGCCGCTGTTGATGTTGATGTAGCTGTCGGTGAGGGTGAGGTTTTTCACGGTGCCGCCTTCGCTGATACGGGCAAATAGGCCAGCGTACTGTGCATCAGAATCGATAGACAGCCCGCTGATGGTGTGTCTCTGGCCGTCAAAGGTGCCGGTGTAAGGGGTGTTGTTGCCGATTGGCGTCCATTGCTCGGATTTGCTACCGTTTAGGTCAATGTCCGTCGTCAGCACCGCGTTGGCAGTCGTTTGACCATCATTGACCTTCCTAGCAAACTCTTGCAGATCTGCTGCCGAGCTGATCCGATAGGGATCAGCTTGTGTGCCAGTTCCAGTCAACGCCCACGCTGCCGATGGATGCGCCAGCAGCACGGCGCCGCAGAGCAGGGCCAGGATGAGCAGGCCTTGAATCATTCGTCGTTTTATCATCATTGTTTCCTCCTTTTATGTCATCGTGTGTCGTCGTTGCTTTTCGCCGCGGATCAGGAGCTGCCTCCCTTCCCAGGCGCGCGCGGCAGTCGGCGCCGGGGCGCAGCGGGTGCTGGCGGGGCGCCCTGGGACGGGTGGCCGCAGGTGCCAAGCAAGGCGCCGGGCTGCAGACGGTAGTGGCGGCAGCTGCCGCAGTCACGGCAGCCGCTGTCGTCAAGGGCGGCGTGGGCGCAGGCGTCTTCCAGGCAGAGCAGCACGCGCCGCCCAGCCGGCGTGTGGCGCGGGTGCGCAATGAGGTCCGGATAGAGCGGCAGCCAGCAGCGGCTGCGAGCGTCCCAGCGCTCGCCAACGAGCAGACGCGCCCCCTCCACATTCTGCCGCCGATAACGTGTCAACATGGCGGCCACCTCCTTTGGAAAAATAATATTATTCTTCATTATACCAAAGAAAAAAACACCTGGGTATCATACTTTTTGGGGCCAAAAAGTATGAGTGCCCCGCAAGACCGCGCCCAGACTGGCTTTGCGCGGACGGTTGCTGGCAAAATTTTTTTAATTTTTTTGCGACGCGGCACTTTTTCACCCGGCGCAGGAGCGAACGGCATGTGCCCGCCGATGATGAAGGGCATCCACACAGAGCCTTGACAAGTTCTCATGAGGTTCTTGGCCTTTTCCCGACACCTGACGCCCGGCCCTGTGCTAGAATAACAGTGTCAGTTGGGTTGATTTTTTGTCTCCCTTTTTTCATCACCCGGCTGCACACACAATCCGATTGCATTGAAACGGTCTGCGCCGAGTGTTTTTCTCCCCCTTTTTTCGCCAGCGCCGACCGTCCAAAGTCCGAACGAAACCAGCAGCGCCTCTCCCGCTGCTGGTTTTCTTTTGCACACAAAAAACGACGGCCCCGAAAGGACCGTCGTTGTTGTTTGTATTTAGTTTGCCAAATATCGCTGCAGCACGCTGGCTACTTCGGCGCGCGTTGTGGTGCCTTGTGGACGCAAGGTGTTGTCCTCGTAGCCACCAATCAGGCCGCTGCCAACCATCCATGCAACAGACTCTTTCGCCCAGTCGCTAACACTGGCGGCGTCGCTGTAGGTGCTGAGGTCGCCGGCTGCGGTGACATCGAGGCCTTTATATTCTGCGTAGTTGCGCAGGATGGCGGCCATTTGCTCGCGGGTGATGGCGGCGTTTGGCTGGAAGGTGCCGTCGTCAAAGCCGTTGACGACGCCGACGCTGGCTGCCCAGTTCACAGCCTGGGCGTACCAGTCGCCATCGGCCACGTCGGTGAAATCACCGGCGCTGGCCGCTGGGCTGCCTTCCAAACGATGCAGCACGGCCACAAGCATGGCGCGGCTGAGGTGGGTGTTCGGTTCAAAGGTCGTTGCCGAGGTGCCGGTCATGAGGCCGTTGTTATAGACATAGCACACAGGATCGTAGAACCAGTCGTCCGCGCGCACGTCGGTGAATGGCAGGGCGGTGCTGCTGCCCTGCATGCTGACGCTGAGGTAGCTGCTGTCGCCGACAGCATCGGTGAGCAGGGCTTCGTCGCTGAATGGGGAGCCTTCCAGCTCGGCTGCGTCTTCGGCATGGGTGCCGGTGGCAACGGCTGCCCGGGCACCGTCGGCAGGGGCAATGTGGAGATCGCCATGCAACTTGATGGCTTGTTCGCCGCCGCTGACAGCGAGGCTGCCGCCGCTGACGTGGATGTCGCAGTTGTCAGCCTGGCCGTCGCTGACGAGGGCACGGATGCCATCGACGCCGCCAGTGGCGGTGACAGCGGCATCTCCGCTGATGTGCAGGTCGTGGTCATAGAACAGGGCAATGCCGCAAAGGCCGCCGCTGGCGCTGAGGCTGCCGCCAGTGATGCGGACATCCTGTTCGGAGATCAGGCCGATGTGGTTGGCGGTGGTGACAGCGTTCAGGGCGCCGTCGCTCATGGTGAGGCCATAGCAATACACGCCGCCGTTGGCGGTGATGCTGCCGCCAGTGATGGTGAAGGCGTTGTCGTGAATATAGATGCCGGCATGGGCGCCTTCCACAACGAGGCTGCCGCTGCCGCCGATGCGGAGGGCGCCTTGGTTGTACACGGCGAGGCCGGCGCTTTGCTTGCCAATGCCGGTGAGGCGGTTGTCACCGATGAGGTTGACGGTGATGTCGTTGGCGGCGCGGACGGCGTCGCCTTCGTTGACAGCGGCATCACTGGCGTTGACAGTGGCGTTTCTGAGGGTCAGGGTGGCGCCGTCCCATTTGATGTTGTAGTTGCTTTCGTCAGCGCCTGTCGTGGTCACGGTGCCATCGGCGCTGGTGCAGGCACAGGCAGGCGCGTCGGTGCTGCCGCTCAAAGTGAGCGCGCCAATGCTGACGCTGCCAGCCGATGCTGCGAGAACCGCTTGTGGCAGCAGGCTCAGGCAAAATGCCGCGATGACAAGCAGGCTCAAGATTCTTTTTTTCATGGTCCATCCTCCTGTTCTGTGATTGTGGGCTGTATTTTCTTTCATTATATTCTTACGCGGCGGCTGTTTCAAGAATTGTCTCACTTTTCACGGCAGAAAAGCCGCCAATCTTGTCGTTTTGGTAACATCATTCTTCATATTTGCTTATAAGGTTCTTTAATCTTTCCGAACATCTTGGGCAAAGTTTTGCGCTATAATAAGACCATCAGTTGAGGAAGTTGTTTTCTCCCCCCCTTTCAACCCCTCAGCTGTATATCCCGAGAAACCACTCGAACGGTCATGTTTTTTTCTCTCTCCCTTTTTTCCATGGCCAATCGAGAGATACAAAAAGACGACAGCCCCGCAGCTGTCGTTTTTTTGTTGGCAAGAATGCGTCGCTGTGCTGTGCACGGCGGCTTTTTTTATGCGCGGCGCTCGCACTGGCCGCAGTCGGCGCAGCCGTTGCAGATGAGGCGGCTGGCGCATTCCCGGCATTGGCTGCCGTAGTGCGGCGTGTAGCGGTCGCTGTCGGCGATGGGCCAGCCAAGGGGATCGCGCAGGAGAAAGTGCTGCGGGCGGCCTTGGTGGTTCATGCCGGAACGGTGGGCCATGCGGCTTTGCAGGCGCTTGGAAGGCAGGTGATAGGTTTTGCCGTCTTTGACGAAACAGGTGCCGGTCTCAATGAAGCAGAAGGTGGTGTCGGCGCGGACGCATTCGTCGTGGAGGCGCTGCACCCATTCAAAATGGCAGGGACGGGCGCCGTCGTAGTTTTCGCCGCCGCAGATGACTTGCTCGATCTGGCCTGTGGCGAGGGCGGGCGCCAGACTGACAGGGCCGATGAAGGGCGCACACATGACGCCTTTGTGCTTGAAGGGGAGGTCGAGCAGCAGCGGCAGGCGTTCGTCGGCGCGGCGCTGGTTTTCGCAGGTGACGTTGAAGAAGATGTTGTCCCAGCCGTCGCCCCAGTCACGGGGCAGGCAGCGGGCGACGCGCTGCGGGCGCTTGGTGAGCAGGTAAAAGATGACGTCGCTGCGCTGGCGCATGATGGCCCAGGCTTCGTCGCGCCAGGGATCGGCCTGGGGCAGGAAGAAATCGGAGGTCATGCAGACGCGGATGAGTTCACCGGCGCGGATTTTATAGTTGCCGTAGCGATCTTTGGCGAGGGGGTAGCGCATATTGGCGGTGCGATAGATGCGGGCGCCGTCGTCGCCGGCGCGGACGCGGTCGAGGTAGTACATGTAGCAGTGGTCGCAGCCTTCGCTGATTTTGACACAGCCGTGCCAAGGGTTCCAGATGTCGTGCATGGGGCGGCCTCCTTTCCTGTGGTTATTGTTAGGGTAACAAAAAATCCCCAAAAGCGCCAGGGCTTTTGGGGACAAGCTGCACGCGGCAGCGATTATTTGGCTTCAAAGAGAACACCGGAGGTGGTGCCATCTGGGCGAGAAATGGCGTCGACGTTATAGCCGAGTTCTTCCCCGATGACACGGAATGGCACCATGGTGCGGCCAGCATCGGCGATGATGTATGGCGCAACGTCGGTGGTCTTGGTGGTGCCGTTGATGGTGTAGGTCTTGGAACCTGGGCTCATGACCATGGTGGTGCTGCCGAGCTTGATGGTGATGGTGTTGTCATCATAGAGGTAGTCGACAGTGCCGCCGAAAGCCTGGGCCACTGCACGCAGCGGCACGAAGGTGCGGTCAAGATAGATGAGCGGAGCGACGTCCATATTGACGGTGCTGCCGTCCACCTTCATGGCGGTGGAGCCAATGGTCAGTTCCACTTTCTGAGCCTTGGCGTTAGGATCTTTGAAGGTAAAGGTGTCACTGACGACTTGGTAAGCGTTGCCTTTGTCGTCGGTGAAGGTGATTTCAAATTTCCCGGTGCAGGCTTTGTCGCACTGCAGCGCAGTGAGCAGGGTGCCTTTGCTGGTCAGGGAAGCACCGTGGTCGGTGAGGATGACTTTGAACCCTGGGTCGCTGACAGAGGAGTCGATCCAGCGAATGTCAATGTTGGTTGGGAAGAAGTCGAGCTTCATGGCATTGCCTTTGTTGTCCACAAGATTGAACTCAACGCCTGCTTGTTCGCCAGCGTTGTAGCTGGAACGATTGGTCAGCACCTTGCCGGTTTCGATGTTGTCCACAACGGTGAGGTCGGCAGTGGCGACGGTATTGTTGTTGTAGATGGCCACAACGCGCACTTTGGCACCAACAGTGGCGTCGTCTTTGAGGGTGATGTCAGGCTTGGTGTTGTCGACCTTGCCATCAATGAGACTTTCGTTGGTGAAGGTGTAGAGCATGCCGTCTTCACTGGTAACGTCGTACTTCTTGCCGTCGGTGTTGACGTAGTAGAGTTTGCCAGTGGTGGTTTCACCACGCACGATGACGCTGCCGCCGAAGTCAAATTCGTAATGGTCGAGGGTGCCGTAGCTAGGTGTCAGGCTCAGGGTCTGAGACAGGGTATCGACGAGTTCACCGTCGCGTTCAAAGGTGACGCGCACCTTGGCGGCGTTGGTGTCAAATGTCAGATTGTATTTCTTGAAATAGAGGCTGCCGTCGTCGCCCTTCGTCAGGCTTGGCACAGTGATGTACTGTGAAGTGCCGGCTTTGCCGTTGGCGTCGATGCTCTGCAGACAAATACGGTCGTCGCTGTCTGGAATGTATTTGCTGTCAAAGGTGACGGTCAGGGCGCGGTTTTTGGTGCCGTCGTTGTTGTCAAAAGTAGCCTTGATGGATGCTGGCATGGTGGCCACATATTCCTGAGAAACGGTCTTAGAGGCATAAACCTTGCTGCCGTCTGCACTTTGAACGTTCACCGTAATTTTATTGTTGGCAGACATGTCATCCAGATTTTTGATCTTGGATTTTGGAATGTAGATGGTGTCTTCTCTGTCGTAAGCAACGATGCCGGTGTAGATGGCATCAGCGACACCTTCCTGGTAGCAGACAACACGCATGTTTTTCTCAACGTCACTGCCTGTGATCAGAACGAGTACGTTTTCGTTCTGTTCGATGTTGTTGTTGAAGCTTGCCACCGTGATGTTGATGTCTTTGCTGGTGGTGTCGGCTGCAAAGGCAGCAGCTGGCAGCAAGCTCAGCAGCATCGCAGCGAGCGCCACGATGGCCACTAATCTTTTCTTCATTGTTCAATTCCCTCCTTAAAAAACGCACAAAAAAGTTTAAACTTTGCATAATTATAGCATAGAAATGGCGCAAATACAGGTGATCTTGATAATTGTTATTGGTCTGTCATCGGATATCGAAAGGATTGTCATTATTCTTCAAGAACTTTGGCACCGATGTGTTACTTATTCGGCCATTTTCTTTTCGATGTCACTAATTTCGTTGACACGGCGTTCGTGGCGGCCGCCTTCAAATTCGCTTTCCAGCCAAACATCGACAATGTCGAGAGCGAGGCCTTCGCCGATGACGCGCTGGCCCATGGTGAGGATGTTGGCATTGTTGTGGTTGCGGCTGGCGCGGGCTGAGAAGGTGTCGTGGCAGAGGGCTGCGCGAATGCCTGGCACTTTGTTGGCAGCAATGCCGATGCCGATGCCGGTGCCGCAAACGAGGATGCCGCGGTCACATTCGCCAGAGGCAACGGCGCGGGCAGCTGGTTCAGCGATCAGCGGATAGTCGCAGGAGTCGTGGCTGTCGGTGCCGAAGTCGACAACGTCGTGGCCGAGGGTTTCGAGGTGTTTTTTGATGGCGCTTTTGAGGTCATAGCCGCCGTGGTCAGATCCTAATGCAATTTTCACGTTTCATTCTCCTTTTGTTTGTTCGTTTTTCCATTCGTCAAGACACGCCGCAATGGCCGACGCAATCTGATCGTAGGTGTGTTGATAGGTGTCGATGTCACCGCCGAAGGGATCGGCGATATCGCCCGCCGGCGAGAGCGGCGCGATGCGAGCGGCATGCTGCGGCACAATCTGGCGCAGCTGCACCGCCTGGGCAAGGGTCATGGTGTAGATGTGGTCGCTGTAGGCGATGAGGTCCGTGGTCAGGGCGCGGGAACGATGGCCGCTGATATCGAGGCCGTGGTCCTTGCAGACGCGCACGGCTTCAGGTGTGGCACCATCGCCGGGAAAAGCAGCCATGCCAGCAGAGGCGACCGCCGCACCCGAGAAGTGCTCATCGCGGCGCAAGGCGTCGAGGGCGATGGCTTCCGCCATGGGGCTGCGGCAAGTGTTGCCGGTGCAGACAAAGAGCAGGTTCATGGGGTCACACTCCTTCGGAGGTGTCCGGCCATGGCTGGCTGAGCTTGCCAATGCGGTTCATGATGGCTTCGCCAAGGTCGGCGAGAGGCCAGGCATCGATGTAAATTTCTTTGACACCGTAGGCATCCATGCGGCGCAGGCCGTCGAACAGGCGATGCGCGGCTTCATCCGGATGGGCGAAGCTGCCCATGTTCCAAACGAAGACGTCCTCTGGAATGGTGCCCAAGCCTTGCAGGGTTTCGTCGGCAATGAGCATGCCCACTGGACGCGGCGCTGTTTTGAGGCGGGCGAGGATTTTTTCGGCGCGGTCGTCGCCGGTCAAGAGATAAGCCGGTGCCTGCGGTGCATAGTGGCGGTATTTCATGCCAGGGGCCTTTGGAGCATCGTCTGGACCGAGGGGCGCCGCTTCTGTGACGGGGCCGATGAGGGCCTCGATTTTTTCGCGAGGGATGCCGCCGGGACGCAGGATGGCATACGGGGTGACGGTGAGATCCACGATGGTGGATTCCACGCCGACGCGGCAAGGGCCGCCGTCGACGACACCAGCAATGTGGTCGCCAAAATCATGTTCCACGTGAACCGCCAGCGTTGGCGATGGATGGCCGCTGAGGTTGGCGCTTGGGCCGGCCAGCGGGTGGCCAACGGCACGAATTAGGGTGCGCGCCAGATCATTGTCCGGCATGCGCACAGCAACAGTATCAAGGCCGCCGCTGACAACGCTGGATACGACCTTGCGCTTTTTAAGCACGAGGGTCAGCGGTCCTGGCCAAAAGGCTTCCGCCAGATCGATGGCGGCTTCCGGAATATCTTCGGCAATATCGCGCAGCGCGCTCATGTCGGCAATATGCAGAATCAGCGGGTTGTCCGATGGACGGCCCTTGGCGGCATACACGGCGCGGCAGGCTTCTTCATTGAAACCATCGGCGCCAAGGCCGTAGACGGTTTCGGTCGGAAAAGCCACGAGTTTGCCGGCGCGCAGCGCATCCACTGCTGTCTGCAGGTCTTCTTCTCGAGTGATGTCTAATAGCATCTTCCCCATCCTTTCTTTCTGGGAGTGTGCAGGGTTCGTACCTTTTATTATACCCGCTCCCGCCGGAAAATGACAGCCCTGAGCGGCGGTTGCACAAAAGAAAAGAGACGATCGTCGATGACAATCGTCTCTGGTGATCAAATAAAAATTTTATTGATGGGTGTCGTCGTCCATCAGCGCCTGCAGTTCGGCTTCGCGGCGTTGGCCGACGGCTTTGATTTTTTCGAGAACAAAAAGAATGGCAATGCCCAGCACAAAGGCCAGTGGGTTGAAGGTGGCGAGGGTCAGCGGCGCTTCCCCTTCGGCGAGGGTGGTTGGCCCCATGATGATGGCGTAGAGAGAGCCCAGCATAAGTCCAATGATGAGGTAAACCATAGCACTGCGGTGGCGTTTGAGGGCTGCGCGCAGAAAACGCACAGACACGGCGGCGCCGCAGAGTATGCCGCAAATCAGCACGAGCACCCCCGGCAGAACGCCAAATTCAAGGCGGGACAGCTTGCCAAAGGCGCTGATCATTGGAAGATAAACACCCATGATGAGCAGCACGGTGGAACCGCTGACGCCAGGAAGCACCATGGCCGAGATGGCCAGGGCGCCGGAAATGAAAATATAAATGTACTGGCCGAGGCCCAGCGTGAGAAAATTCAGGACTGCGCCGCTGCCAGTGCCTTCACGGAAAAAGACCATGCCGCAAACGAGCACCAGGCCAATGAACAGAAACGGCAGTTTACTGTAATGCCCAACGACAACGTCCCGTTCTTCTTTGATGACAAAGGGCAGCGCTGTCAACGTCAGGCCCAAAAACAGCGAGGTGAGAAAATAGATATGGGTTTCAAACAGCTGCGCCAGCACGAGGACGGAGGACACCATCCCAATGACCCAGCCAATGCCGAGCTTGCAGAGATACCGCAAGCCTTCCTTGCGCTCACGCATGGAACCATTGAACAGATAATGCAGGGCGTCGATGAAGCGTTCATAGAAGCCTAAGATATAGGCAACGGTGCCGCCAGACACGCCAGGCACACTGTCGGCAAGCGCCATACAGAAGCCATGGAAAATGTTGTATAGCATTGTTTCTCTCCCTTCACGCTGAATGATTCAAAAAGATGCGGCTGTTCACACAGCCGCTGTCGCTCTATGCCATTTCATTATTATAGCCCATCCGCCGCACACTGGCAACCGCTGCAGGCCGATCTGCTCAAAAAGCCGGCTCTTCCGCCTGGTTTGTCACTGCGCCGCAGTGACTGCAGTAGCGGTCGTTTCTGCGCAGCGGTTCACCGCATACCGGGCAGTTTTTGCCGAGGGCTGCGCCGCAGTGGCGGCAATAGCCAGCGTCCTTTGGCGACCAGCCGCCGCAGTCGTCACACACCACATGTGTCACGCTGCGATAAACGATAAACAGCACCACCGCTGCCAGATTGCCTACGAGGCCGAGCAGCAGCCAGAGCACGCCGTTCATGTCGCTGCGCACAGCCTGCTGATAGAGCCAGCCGGCAACGAGCAGCCAATAGCCAGCGGCAAGGGCCAGCAGCACCAGCCCCACAACGAGCAGCAGCGTACGCGTTCCCAGCGACACAGCGCCTACGGTGCCGATGCTGTACCCAGCCAGGCTCCATTCCATGATTTCTTCGAGCCCTTCAAATCGCCAAGCCAGCGGCATGCCTGCCTGTGCCATATCGCTCCAGGCGCCGCTCAGCTGCGGCCAGAGAAGAAACACACTCAGACAGCCAGCCACAAGTGCCGCCACCACGGCCAAGATGGCATAATTCTTAGCGATGCGCTTAAAATCCCAGTTCATGATTTCATTATGTAAAGTTGTCATTGTAAAAGCCTCCTTTGTTTTGCTTGTTGTTCCATTTGATGAACCAAGTATAACAAGGAGGCTTAAACGACCGATTACATACTATTAAACAAACTATAAACTTTTCGCCGTATGCGAGCGCTCTTATTTTAGGAGCGCTCAGCAGGCATTGAAACGATAGCCTGCGCCCCACACAGAAACAATGTAGCGCGGATTGGCTGGGTCTTTTTCGATCTTCTTGCGCAGGCGGTTGATGTGCACCGCCACAGTGGCGCTGTCGCCCATGGCATCCCAGCCCCAGATACGTTCGTAAAGCTGTTCGCGGCTGAAAACGACATCGACATTGAGCATGAAGAAGAGCAGCAGTTCATATTCTTTGTGGGTCAGCTCCACTTCTTCGCCTTCTACATAGACACGGTGGGTTTCTTCGTTGAGACGTATGCCGCCAATCTGAATTTCAGAGCCCTTGTGTTCCGCCTTGGTGAGGCGGCGGTACCGCGCCAGATGCGCCTTGACGCGCGCCACGAGCACGCTTGGCGAGAATGGCTTTTCGATGTAGTCGTCGGCGCCGAGGCCAAGGCCGCGTATTTTATCGATGTCTTCCTGCCGCGCGGTGACCATGAGAATGGGAACGTCCAGTGTTTCGCGCAGGCGGCGGCAGATCGAAAAGCCGTCCATGCCCGGCAGCATGAGATCGAGCAAAATCAGGTCAAAATCACCGGAAAGCCCGCGTTCAAGGCCGGTGTTGCCATCGGCAGCAATTTCAACGCTGAAACCATCCAGCTCCAGATAATCGCGTTCAATTTCAGCGATGGCGGTGTCGTCTTCTATAATCAAGATTTTATCCATGTTGCGCCTCTCCTTTCGGCAAAGTGATTGCAATCGTCAGGCCATGCGGCGTGTTGGCGCGCGCCGTGACCTGTCCGCCCATGCGCTGCACGGCTTTGGCGACAATGGCAAGGCCAAGGCCGCTGCCCTGGTTCGGGTTGTGGCGCGATGGGTCGCTGCGGTAAAATACGTCAAACAGCTTCGGCAGTGCCTCCGGCGCAACACCTGGGCCGTCATCGGCGAGCGTCAGGCAGGCGGTGTCGCCGTTGTCGTCGAGGCTGATGGTGACGTGCCCGGTGGCCGCTGTTTTATACTTGAGGCTGTTGTCGAGAATGTTAACAAGGATGCGCCGCACCAGTTCGGCATCGGCATTGACGCGCAGCGGCGCCAGCAGGGTGCTCTGCACCTCCAGCCCTTTGGCGGCGTATTCCGGCGCCACCACTTCCAGCAAGGCAGCAATCTCACTGTCCAGCTGCAGCAGTTCCATGTTGAGGGGATAGTTTTCAAGGTCCATCTTGGAATATTGAAAGATCTGCGACACCATGCGCTGAATTTCCTCGGCCTTGGTTTTGATGGTGCGCAGGTAGGCCTGCTGTTTCTCCGGCGTGTTGGCAACGCCGTCAAGCAGCCCTTCTACATAAGCCTGCACCGCCGTCAGCGGCGAGCGCAGATCGTGGGAAATGCCTGCCATGAGCTCTTTGCGGCTTTCTTCCTGGCGCTGGCTTTCCTCCACCGACCATTTGAGCCGCTGCGCCATTTCATTGAACTGATCGCAGATCGGTGCAAATTCATCGTCGCCTTCATAATAGATGCGATAGTCGAGATTCCCTGCGCCGATCTGCTGCACCCCTTCGGCGAGAATATCGAGAGGTTCTTCGATCTTGCGAAAAACAAAGCGCGTGAGAAAATGGTTGGTCAGGATCAGAGCAATGAGAATGGCAGCAATGAGAATCACCGCAGCCACCGAAAGCAGCATTTTATAGAAATCGCTGATCATCGCTTGGGCGCTGCCAAAAAGGTAGATGCGATAAGTATCGCCGTCGGCATCCAGTGTGCGTGTGTAAAGGCTGCGGCTCTGCTGGCTGATGCTGCCATCCTGCGGCAGGGCCGCACCGGCAGCCTGCAAGGCTGCGTCGGCAGCATCTTCGTCGCCGTGGGTGTAAAACCGTTCGCCGTTGCGTTCAACGATCAGGCGCATGGCATTTTCATCCAAAAGCCCCGATAAACGTTCCAATCGTGACAACCGTGTGTCGTCATCATCGGCCTGCAGCGCCTGCTGCGCCGCCAGCGTCACCGTGGCGCCCACTTCTTCAAAATCCTCGCGGTCGTCAAAGCCCAGCCCGCCGCCGAATGACATGGCCATCCACACCAGCGCCAGACAAAACACCGCCGTCGCCACCGTGATGCCCAGCGGCACACCGATCATCAAAAAGTTCGACACCTGTAAACGTGTGCGGATCTTCATCGCGCAACCCTCCCATCTTGTTTGTCATTGATACAGAAATTATAACACACCCGCCGCACTCATTTTTAAACTCGTCATAAACTTTTCCACAATCAAAACCACCCGTTGAACGGGTGGTTTGATAGGCCCTATAAGGGCCTGTTA
>OGDF01005726.1_pt1 | contig 12933 bp, 7 predicted proteins | sample 1570141 | NCBI WGS metagenome assembly OGDF01 (sample SAMEA4370581, study PRJEB24528) | human gut metagenome | reverse complement strand
TTTGTTTGTGTCGTTCTTTTCAAGCGACAGCTTTTATATTTTATCAAAAGCTTTTGTCTTTGTCAAGAACTTTTTTATTTTTCTTTCACTGCCGAATCCGTTTGATTACTTCTCACTAGCAGTGTATTTATGCTATCACATTCGAACTTTTCTGTCAACCACTTTTTAAAATTTCTTATAAGTTTTTATCATCTTTACTTATAAATCTTTTCTTCGAACTTTTTCTCTCTCAGGGACTGTCCGCCTCCGCGCCTTCCTCTTATTCAAGCGTCTGTTCTGTAGTTTTCAGTGCCGTTCTCAGCGACGAATGTTATCTTATCATAGCTATTTCTAATTGTCAATGTTTTTTATATATTTCATGCAATTCAGAATATTCTGAAAAATTAGCATCTGCGTTCCCAAACACTAACAGCTATTGCAAGCTTGCTTGCACTAAGCTGATAGGGTTGGGGAACATAGGGCGAATGCCCTTAACCGAAAGGACGTCAGTTCTTTCGGTTCTTGCAGATGCATAACATACATTTCAAAACACGACAGCTATTGCAAGCTTGCTTGCACTAAGCTGATAGGGTTGGGGAACATAGGGCAAAAACTAAATTGACATAATCAACTTAATCTTCGAATCAGTTTCAGGATTCTGTTTGCACAAAGACGGATTTCTTTTTCTGTAAGTTTTCCTTCTTTATACGCATCACGAATGTTTTTATCATCATCCGGATTTCCCGGCATAATAATATCATTTCCTGCTGCCACACAAACCCACGGAATGCTTCCATCCTCCGGTACTGTTGTATTCCAGTCAGACATGATAACTCCGTCAAACCCCCACTCTTCACGTGCAATCCTTGTACAAAGGTCCTTGCTGTTTGCTGCATGCACACCATTGATCAGATTATAGGAAGACATGATTGCAGTTGGTGCACCCTCTTTCACTGCAATTTCAAAACCTCTGAGATAAATTTCTCTCAATGTTCTTTCTGATATATGTGCATCAACACCCATTCTGTTATCTTCCTGATTATTGCATGCAAAATGCTTGATTGTAACACCACATCCCGGTCTGCTCTGAACTCCTCTGGTCACTGCTGCTGCCAGTGTGCCTGCAAGGAATGGATCTTCTGAATAATATTCAAAGTTTCTTCCACACAGCGGATTTCTGTGAATATTCAATCCTGGTGCAAGCCAGAGATTAATATGAAATTCTTCCATCTCTGCCGCAACCTTCCGTCCAAACTGTTCCATCAGTTTTTTGTTCCAGGACTGTGCAAGTGCTGTTCCTACCGGAAATGCAGTACAATACTGATAGTAACGTTCTGCGCCCTCATGGTCTTTTCTTCCAACAAGATAACCATTTTCAAGTGAACCAAGCACACCTGTTCCATAAACTGTATCTTTCTCACGGTCTACTTCATAAGTTTGCTGCAGGCGGATTCCGGCCGGTCCGTCTGCCATGATTAAAGATGGGATTCCGTATTGATCAAGCAGTGCTTCACTCGTCTCTCCTGCTGTTCCCGGCACTTTAATTCCAGATGCTCCAAGTGTACTTCTGATTTCAGACATATTTCCATACATAAGTGGAATCAAATCTTCTACAGGAATCTCCGTTTCTTCTGGAAATCTGCATACTTTCTTTTCTTCTGCCTCTGGTTCAAATGATACGTTCGGAAGTTCCTCAAGCAGTGCTGTCCATTCTTCTGCGCGTCTGCATAATTCTTCTGCACAGTCTTTGATTTCAACAACTTCACTATGATCTTCCAGTTTCTTTGTTTTCTCCATCATTACATCAGCAGATACCTTTACCCCCGCTGAAAGTTTTGCCTCTGACAAGCTGTTTCCAATCCATATTCCATAAGCACCTGCCTGGATTCTCCACTCCTGCCGCTCTTCCAAAAAGCTTGCGAACGCCTTTGCAGGAAGAACAATATTCAGCATCTCTTTCTCTCCCGGTTTCAGTTCTTCTGTCTTTTCATATCCGACCAGACGACGGAATTCTTTTCTGCTTCCATCCTGTGGAAGAGAAGCATAAATCTGCACAACTTCTTTTCCGCTGTATGTTGTTCCTGTGTTTTCTACCTCAACAGTTACTGTCACACCTTTCGAAGCAGCATTTATACCGCAAAGTCGAATATCAAATTCTGTATAAGACAGACCATAACCAAATGAAAATAATGGTTCAATTCCAAAGCTGTCAAAATAGCGGTATCCAACATAGATTCCTTCCGCATATTCTTCCGTCTCAAGATTTCCGTTCAAATAGCTGAACTCCTCTGCTGCCGGACAATCATCGTAGCGTTTTGTCCATGTTGTTGTCAGCTTTCCACTTGGTGTGAGTTCTCCAAACAATATATCAGCAACTGCATTTCCACCTTCCTGTCCAAGCTGGGAAATATTCAGAATCGCACATATATTTTCTGTTCCAGCCAGCAGGTCTGTAAGTTCTACCGGTCCACCTGCATTAATGATCAATACAGTTGGGATTTTCTGCTCATTCAGAAAATACAGATCTTTTTCTTCCTGGTCACTCAGATAATAATCCCCTTTTCTTTTTCTTCTGTCCTTTCCTTCGCCGGAAATACGGCTTATAACATAAACCGCTGCTTCTGCAGCTTTGATATCTTCATTTGTCACCGCACGGCCATCCGGCATGGCAAATGGATTGGCAGCATAAGCATCAAACGGATTGTCTACATGTTTTGCAGCTTCTAAGATCTGCTCCTTCCACTCTGTTCTCGCCTGCTCATAGCGGTTGTGATAATCTTTCAGCCACTCCTCGCTTACAATACCCGCGTTTTTCTCTTTTATTCCAGCATATATAGATACACTTTCTCTGTTATTTACATCTCCGGAACCAGTACCACCTTTAATCGTCTTCTCTGCCCCAATCCCCAAAAGTGCAATCTTTGTATCTTTTTTTAATGGAAGCAGTCCTTCGTTTTTCAACAGAACAATTCCTTCTTCTGCTGCCTCACGCGCAAACACAGCATGATCTATTTCACGCTGGCAAACTTCTGTACTTCTTGTTCCACTATGTTTCAAATTCTTTTCCATTTACACATCTCCTTAATTCAAGTCGAACATCCGTGAGACTTGGCGCGTGATTCTGGTCAGCGAAGCTGACATATTCCTATCAGAATCACTGCGCATCCTCGCGGAGCGTTTATCTCAGTCGGAGATTGGACTCCCGCTGAGACAAATTTGCTATTACTCACCACCTGAAGAGGTGGGAGTCTTCTCGACTAAGATAAACCAACTGTAAGAAAAAAGCTGCCCACTAAATGACAGCTTTCCTCCAACAACTTAATTCTTATTATTCTTTTACTCCACCAAGAGTAACTCCTGCAATGATATATTTAGACAACAGCAGGTATACAATAATGATCGGCACGATTGCTACCGTGATCATCATGTAGATTTTACCCATATCAAAGTTCATATAGTCCGCTCCACGAAGTGTTGCGATCAGGATCGGGACTGTCATCTTATTCTTTGACTGAATGATCAAAGCCGGAACGAAGTAATTGTTCCAGGAACCTACGAAAGTAAAGATTGCCTGAACTGCAATTGCCGGCTTCATGATTGGAAGAACAATGTGGTTAAATGTCTTAAATTCTCCAGATCCATCTATTCTTGCCGCTTCTACAAGAGAAATCGGAAGGGAAGACTGCAGATAACTGTACATGAAATAAAATACAGCCGGTGATGCAATTGATGGAATGATCAATGGAAGCAGAGAATCATACATTCCCATGTTCGTAACCAATTTCAGGAATCCCATTGCTGTAACCTGTGTAGGCATAACAAGGATTGCCATAATAAATGTAAATGCTACTTTTTTCCCTTTAAAATCATAAGCATAAAGTCCATATGCTGTCAGAGCTGAAAAATAGGTACATAATGCTGCTGAACACCCTGATACGATCAAACTGTTCAAAATACCACGGAACATCGGGAAGCTTCCGTCATTCGCTACATTTTTTAGATTTGTAAAGAAATATTTTCCCGGCAGTGCTGAGAATCCCTTCTGTAACTCTGCATGAGAACGTGTTGCATTTATAATCAATACATAGAAGAAAAACAGACACATAAAAGATAACAGAATCAATACGGTATGTGCCAGTATGCTACGTCCACGACTTGACTTTGTTTTTGATTTCATTATCTCTTTCTCCTTTCTGCTTTTGCTCTTTTCTTAGCTGCTTTCTTAGAACCATCCGGATCGTTATCATTTGTCATACGATATACAAAGAAACAGAGGATTGCACTTACGATAAACAGATATACAGAAAGTGCACCGGCCATTCCATAGTTTTTGCTCTTCAGATGACTATTCAGGAACATGATCAGAGTCATGGATGTTCTGTTCGGGTTACCCTGTCCATTTGTCAGGATCTGAGGAACATCAAACATCTGAAGTCCGCCAATAATGGATGTGATCAATGTATATGCCAGAATTGGACGGATCAAAGGCAGTGTAATATAGAAGAATCTCTGGATACTGTTACATCCATCCAGGTCAGATGCCTCGAAGACGTCCTGACTGATTCCCATGATTGCTGCCATCAACATAATAGTTGTATTTCCAAACCACATCAGGAAGTTCATAAATCCGATCAACGATCTTGTTCCAAATACAGATCCAAGGAAATCGATCGGTTTTTTCAGGATTCCGATTGACATCAGAATTGAGTTAATCGGTCCATTTGTTGAGAACATTGTAAAGAATAACAATGCAAATGCAGATGCCATAATCAGGTTTGGAAGATAAATGACAACTTTGAAAAACTGCTGCCCTTTAATCTTTAATCGGACATCAGTGAACCACGCTGCAAGTACCAGCGCGATCACAATCTGAGGTATAAATCCGATCACCCACAGAATTAAAGTATTCGCTCCATATTTCAGCATATCTGAATGAAGAAGACTCACATAGTTTGCCATTCCTATAAAATTCGGTCCAACCTCTTTAATTCCTGATCGGTAATATTCAAAGAAACTATACCTTACTGTATCGATCAACGGTATCAATGAGAAAATAATGTATGTTACGAAAAAAGGAAGAATAAATATATATCCCCATTTTCCATAATCAATACTTTTTTTCTTTTTCTTCATAATGGTTCTTCCTTTCCACAATATCTTCTAACAGAACAGAGGCTCTGCTGTCACAGAGCTCCCTGCGTTAGTAGCTGTTCATTCCAGACATTATTCTGGCCAAACAACCTCTATAATGTCAGGATAACGTTCTTTAATTGCTGTTTCAAAGTTTGATTTTGCTTTCTCAAAGTCAACTTTGCCCTGGAAATAATCACTGAATGCGTTCTGGATCAACTCCACACATCCCTGATCGTAAGCGGAAAGTGGTGCGATCTTGATGTTTTCAGCAACTGGTGCAAAGTACTGGAATGGGTTCTGTCCGCCAAGGAATTCTGAACCATATGTAGCATCATCGTTTGCTGCTTCCTGCATACCGGATTTTGTATTTGTAAAGTCTGAGTAATCCTGGGAGATCTTTAACAGATTATCTTTTTTTGCTGTCATAGCAAGGATAATGTCTTTTGCATGTTCCGGATTATCTGTACCTGTTGCAACATGGATGTAAGATCCTCCCCAGTTGTATTCCTGCGGTGGGTTTGTTACTGCCCATACACCGTCTTCTCCATCCCAGTTCGGTTTCAGTGTGAAATCAATACCCCATGCCGGGAAGAGGAATGCAAATACTTTGGACTGACTTCCCATTGCTTTGTTCCAGTCATCATTCCACTGACCTTTTACTGTCGGGTTTAAGTAACCTGCATCCAGCCATTCTTTTGAATCATTAATCCACTGCATGATCATTGGATCAACTGTAACCTTTGTGTCTCCATCTTTTACCCATGAATTAGAAATGTTGTTTCCATAGAGACGGAATGTATCAGCATAAGAAGCAAATGCATAATATCCTTTCTGCTTCAATTCTTCTGCTGTCTGTTTCATAGCAGCCCAGTCTTTTACTTTTTCACCTACAGCAGTCGGATCGTCTGTTCCGAATACCTCTTTTGCAATATCACGACGGTAAACCATTGTTCCCGGGCAGCACTGCCATGTAGATCCTCTCTGAACCCCGTCTGCATCAGATGCTGTTGTTTTTGTGAAGTCGTACTGATCTGCAAGATCTTTATCCGGATCAATTCCAAGGTCCTTCAGTGGTACTGCAGTGTCTGCTTCAGCATCTGTATATTTGTATACATAGTCTGTCTCTGACAGGAAGATATCTACTTTATCATCTGTATCAACATCTGCCTGTTTCATAAGTGCCTCATCAAGTTTCTGCTGATAAACACCATCCTGGTTTGGATTGATGATCCAGTGGATCTCTGTTCCATCTTTCAATGTTGTAACAGTTCCATCTTTGGATGTTGACTCAACTTCAGGATATATAGCTTCCAGTCTCTCACGGAACTCATCATTCCAAGAATAAATGTTAATTACCTTTCCTTCTTCTGTACTGGCCTCTCCGCCATTTCCCCCTTTGCTTCCACATCCGGCAAGTGATCCAACAGCAACTACTGTTGCCATAAGAATCGCAACAACTCTCTTTTTCATTTATAAATCCTCCTTTATCTAAGCACTCTGCTATGCTTTTCTTGTTGTTGAACCAAATATACCATCTTTTTTCCTCCGATTATATTATTTATCTTAACAAAATATCAAATTCATGTCATAATATAAAAAAGGAGGTTTTTTATGACTTTATCTAATGAATGGTACAATACAGAACTCGAAAACAGCGAATCAGAAACTCTTCACAGATCACCAACTGTAGAATATTCTTTCTATAATGCTGTACGCTCCGGCGACATGGAAGCAGTCATTAAAAACTGTTCCGAAGATGAATTTATTCGCCTGGAGGGAACGGGTGTTCTATCCCGTAATGCGCTTACTAATATAAAATATCATTTTGTTGTCACCACTGCAATGTTGACCCGTTATTGTATCGACGGTGGGCTCGAACCAGAGCAGGCTTACAGGCTCAGTGACTTCTATATTCTGAAGATGGATTCCTGCACAACGATCCGTCAGGTTGCAGATCTTCACCATGAGATGGCAAAGGATTTTACAGGTAAGATGATTCTTCAGAAAAAAGTTCCATTTTATCAAAACCCGTTATGCAATGTGTTGATTATATTTACAGTCACATCAAAGAAAGAATCACGATTCAGGTTCTTGCTGACCACACCGGACTTTCCACGAATTATCTTTCACGCATTTTCAAGCAGAATCTGGGAGTCTCTGTCAGCGATTATATCCGTGAACAGAAGATAGAAAAAGCAACTCATCTGCTGCGATACTCAAACAAATCAATTGTAGATATCGCAAATTATCTTGCATTTTCTTCACAGAGTCACTTCATCCAGACATTCGAGAACTTTACCGGTCTCACTCCAAAGAAGTACCGGGACAAATACTATAAAAACATGTGGTAAAATCAGATTTCTTCACAGAAGAATTCGCAGATTTTCCCACAAAAAATACTGTCAGAAAGCAATTCTCTTTCTGACAGTATTTTTATCTTTTTAATCTGTCGATTATACTAATTCAATTTCAATCTTATGTGTCTCTTTCACTGAAAGCATCTGAATCTCTCTCTTTGAAAGTATTGTACACCTTTCGGCTGTTATTTCTAATGCTTTTCCATCGCAAGCTGCTTTCTGGATCTTCAACTGATCAAATTCTTTCTTTTCTTTATTATAGAATATAATCTCAAAGTTCCTTCCGGCAAATGTCATCTTAAGTACTGCTTTTCCATCCTGATTATACTGTTCCGGCATAAGTGCAGGTGCGATCTTCAAGTCACCGCAATCTCCTTTCACCCCAAACACTTCTGTGATCATGGTAAGCATATACCAGCTTGCAGCGCCCGTCAGATATGCATAGAGGCCTCTTCCCTGATTATCAAAATATTCCGGAAGTCCAGGATACATCTTACTATTATCAAATTCCATTGCTGCATCTAAAAGTGCCTGAAGTACTTTATTTCCTTCTTTTGCAAATCCTCTCTGGTACAATGCATTTGAGTACATAACAGCCATATGTGAGAACACTGCTCCATTCTCTTTCTCGCCATAAGCAAATCCAAACATTCTTCCAAGATCAAATTTTTCCTCATGGAAGTTTGTGTTCAAACGGTATCCGCCGGCTTTCTGATCATAAAGATACTTGTCTGCACTCCTGCAGATAGATTCCACCTGATCTTCTGTTGCCGTTCCACTCATAATGGCAAATACTTGTCCGGTCAGCATCATTCTCACGCTTTCATCCATAACGCCTTCTACTTTTCTTCCATGGTTATCATAATAGCCATTAAACCAGCCATCTTCTCCATCCTTCACCCATTCGTTGGCACGGATGTTTTTCATCATCCAATCTGCTTTTCCCTCAAGATTAGCCGCAAGTTGATCCAATCTTACAACAATTGTGTCTCCACTGATATTATGTTCACATTTCTTTGCGTATCCTGCAAGGAGTGCCTGCTTACGTGCTGCATCTTCATACAGTTCCACGCTTCCTGCAAGAAGATCTTCCATCTCATGTGCAATTTCAATCTTGCTGCTTCCACTGATTTCTTCCAACTGACGGAGTGTTTTTGCAATATTTCTCAAATTTCCGGCATAAGCACAGGTAAATGCAACACTTTCACCCTTCTCCCATGCCATGTCCAGTGCATCATTCCAGTCGGCACCATGAAGACGCATTTCATTATGCTCTCCTACATCATAGAACGCACACAGATTCTGTAAAAGAATATGCTCCAAAACTGTTCCGAAATAAATGTGGTCTCTTTCTGTTTTCTGCTTCTGTCCATATTCGCTGTTCCAAAGCTTATCATGTGCAGTACCTCTCATAGACTGCAAATCTTTAAAATACGGAACCTTTTCAAACAGAACATCCATATCTCCTGTCTGATCCAGATACAGACGAGTCGTTACAAATGGCCAGAATGCATGATCCATCCAGACACGTGTAATATTGTTTCTGTCTGCAATAAACTCACCCTGCTTATTTCCGATGATTGTCGCATTTGTTCCATCAATTCTTACTCCGCCATAATTATCCACGATCATCTGACGGACGTTTGAGGGATCCATAATCAGAAGTGCAAGGCAATCCTGCCAGAGATCTCTCCAGCCTCTTCCTCCTTTTCCATAATCGTGATATGGAAGGAAGGAACATCCATAAATTCTTCTTAAAATTGGCTGGAAGCAAATCCACTTCAGATAATTGTCTGTAGCTTCATCACCGGTTTCAAACTCTACATTTACTTTTTCCGTCCAATACTTTTTCACTTTGGCAAGCTCGTTTTCCGCCTGCTCCTTCGTACCAAATAAAGTACAGATTTTTGGAATGGAAGCCTTTTCTCCCGTTGCTCCGGCAAGAACAACATACTCTATTGATTCATTTGCTTTTAATTTTCTGCGTTCAAACCTGAATGCCCCAACAGCCTCTTTCCCCTCCAGATGGCAGCCTGCGGTACATCCCGTTTTTTCTACACGTACTGCTTCCGGAATCAGGAAAGAACCTCCCTCTCCAATAAAGCTTTCAACAGTCGGATAAAACTCCTTCGGTGCATTTCCTTCTGCTGTAAAACCATATACAAAATAAGTCGTATCATTTTTCTGATGTCCACGCTCATCAAAGGATAATACTGGTGTAACTTCTACGCCACATTCTTTCGTGTCGATTCTGTGAAGAAGTGATGTGACATGTCTGTGGTCGCGGATATTATCTGCGCTTCTTCCATAAACCGGAATGGCAACGATCGGTGTTACTTCCTGTTCTTCTTCCGAAAGATTTGTAATCTTGATCAACTGAATTTCTGTTGTGCCATCAATAGAAACAAAGGATGTGATTTCTGACTGAAGATCATATTTTTTTGAAGTTCTTGTCAACTTCTGCCACATCATTCCTGCTTCCAGAGTACTTTCATCCTGTCTGTCTGTATATTTATCAAACTCCTGCTCCGCTGAAACTCCACATGCTGACCAGTAGCCTTTTCCTTCTACCCGACACCAGAAATTTCTGGTGCCACGGTTATTGTGAAGGTTTTCAATGCTGACAGGTTCGAGAAGGAAATGATTCTGGTCCGTTTTACTATCTCCCCCCAAAGTTGGTGTAATACTGGATTTCAGACCTTCTTCTCCTGCCAGTGGTAAGTAAAGTCCACTATAATTTTCCGGATTTGTAATCGTAAATGTTCCGTTTTTATCTGTAAAATTGATTTTTCTCATGCCCAGTCCCTCGTCATTTCATTTAAGAAAGGAATAATTCTACCTCTGTTGTCTTTGTTAACTTCTCCTGTGGAATATAATTATCTTTCATTTGTTCTCCATTTACGAAAAGTTTTTCACATCCTGACTCTGCATGCCCCGGATTTTTCACAACGATATGTAAATGTGAACCTCTGAAATCTTTTTCGATTTCAAATTCCTCCCACTCTTTCGGTACTGACGGAGCAATCTTCAGTCCATAGAAGTCTGGCCGCATTCCGAGAATTCCTTCTACACATCCCACCATAACCGTAGATGCTGTTCCTGTCAGCCAGTGTACATGAGAACGGCCGAAGTTCGGGCTGTGTTTTCCTTCTGTAAACTGTCCATAGCAGTATGGTTCAAGTCTTCTGATCTCTGCACGATTATTCTGTGCAGCCGGTGCATTTTCAATAAAATAGTTAAATGCTCTCTCTCCGTGTCCACGAAGCGCCTCTGCAAGAATGATCCATCCCTGAGACTGTGAGAAAATTCCTGCATTTTCCTTTGTTCCGGCATTGTAGATCACAGCCAGGGCACCTTCAAATGCATGTGCATGATACGGAGGATCCATCAGGATTGCACCATATTCTGTATTCAGTTTGTCATATACATTCTGAAGTGCAAGATCTGCCTGCGCTTCATTTGCAAGTCCACTGATCACAGACCAGCTCTGTGGGTTCAGCCACATATTTGCCTCCGGATCTGTGCGCTGTCCGATTACTTCACCATCCTCTGTGAAGCCACGGATAAAGCGGTCTTCGTTCCAACAGAGATCCTGGATCAGTTTTTCCAGCTTCTTCTGACTTTCCTCCAGATAATTCAGATATTCTGTGTCTTTCTTATACTCAGCAAATTCCTTCAAAATTGTCATTGCATAGTAGAACTGTAATGCAACGAAGGTTGACTCTCCATCTTTTCCAAGTCTTAAGCAGTCATTCCAATCAGCATAAAGGCCTGCCGGCATACCATGCTTTCCAAGATGATTCATGGAGAAATCTACTGCACGTTTCAAATGCTCGTACACGGTACCTTCTTCTTTATTTGCAAACGGAATCACTTCATCGATAAATTCCAGATTTCCCGTCTCGGAAATGTATTTGTATACTGTTGGGAACAGCCACAGCGCATCATCTGCACGATAAGCCGGGTGTCCTGTCTCCTGCACATAAGAAGCATCATCCGGTGTATCCTCATGTCCCGGATTGTGTGTGAATTTTACAAGTGGAAGCCCTCCACCATTATTTACTTGTGCAGAAAGCATGAAGCGGATCTTCTCTACTGCCATCTCCGGTGCCAGATGGATCACACCCTGGATATCCTGTACTGTGTCACGATAACCGTATCCATTTCTCAGTCCACAATATGTAAAGGATGCAGCACGTGACCAGATAAATGTCATAAAGCAGTTATATGCATTCCATGTATTGATCATTGTATTAAATTCTTCGCTTGGTGTCTTCACCTGGAAATGGGACAGATGTCCATGCCAGTACTGGATCAGTTCTTCCAGTTCATTTCTGCAGATTGTTTCACAATTCTCATAACGAGACATGATTGTTTCTGCATCAGCATCTTCTTTCATACCAACAAGAAATGCTATTTCTTTTGTCTCTCCCGGATATAAAGTCAGGATTGTAGCTAATGCTCCACATCCATTTTCATTATAATTTCCTTCACAATTTAAAATACCATCTTCCACTCCGACCGGATTGTTGTATCCATGATATCTTCCAAGGAAACCTTCCCTGCTTCCACACCAGGAATCAACCTTTGCACCTGCAAGTCCGAAGAAACGGTCAACAACGATCTTGTCATCCACATCTTTTCCATCTTCCAGCTGATCCAGATTGGCATGGATCATCTGCCGCACACGGTTTCCACGGAACACTGTTCTTGTAATGAACTGAGAGTACTGAAGATTTACCTGATCCTGCTCGTAATTGCTGTTGTTTGTAAATTCTGCATAGCCTGTTACATTGATCTTGCGCATGCGATCTGAGGTATTTGTCACTGCAAGATTCCACACTTCATAAGACTGATTCAGCGGAACATAGTATCTTACTTCTGAATGGATCTGGCTATAATCAGCCATCATCTTTGTGTATGCTGTACCATGATGACATTCGCTCTTATAAGAATTCAGATCTTTTCCTACCGGCTGCCAGGAAGCTGACCAATAATCTTCACTCTCCTGATCTCTTAAGTAGATATATCTTCCCGGCTGGTCAAACTGATTGAAGATATATCTTAAAATTCTTCCGTTCGCTCCTGATTTTGCAAAGCTATATCCACCTGCATTATTAGAAATAATTGCTCCATATTCTGGAGATCCAAGATAGTTCACCCAAGGTGCCGGTGTATCCGGTCTTGTGATCACATATTCTTTTTTCGATTCGTCAAAAAAACCATATTTCATACTTCACATTCTCCTATCACACTTATTATAAACAAATTGCAGCCATTCCTACTATCTGCAATTCTATCTTTACTGTGATAAAAGAATATCAAATCAGAACACATTAATATACAAAATAAGAACTCAAAATATCAAATTCGTGACATGACAAAAAGGACTTATTTTACTCCCGTATCAGCTCGCTTGTATAATATACTCATTTCATGTTAAGATAATATCAGCTTTATATAT
>OGDF01005720.1_pt1 | contig 12944 bp, 7 predicted proteins | sample 1570141 | NCBI WGS metagenome assembly OGDF01 (sample SAMEA4370581, study PRJEB24528) | human gut metagenome | reverse complement strand
GAGCCAGCTCATTTCGGATGCATGGCGCGCGAATCTTGCCAGGAAGGGGCGATTTTCCCGTCCGAGGCCACTTTCGGGATGCATGGAGCGCAAAACCTGCCACGGATTGCCGCCCGGGAACGCACCGCGGCGGAATCTTGCCACGGCAAAGCGCCCGAGAACGCACCGCGCGAGAATATTGCCACTGCCAGTCAGGCCAAGGGCGCATCAGGGCGCAATCTCGCCACCGTCGGACGCTGGGGAACGCATTTCGCGAGCATTTTGCCATCGTCGAGCGCCTGGGAACGCGCCGTGGCGAAATCTTGCCACTACCAGTCGCCCGAGAACGCATTTCGCGCATATCCCGCCATCGCCGGGCGCCTGGGAACGCATAGCGTCGATATCTTGCCATCGGCAGACATCCGAGAATGCACAGCTTCGGCATATCTCCACTGCCAGTTGCCCGGTCGCGCAGCGCTCTCCACGCGAGGGAGTGGGTTCAGTCCCTTGGCTGTGCTGTGGGGTTCGGCGCGCAACACTTTCTGCGCGAGGGAGTGGACATTCCGCCTTCTCTGGGCTTAATTGCTGGGAATGATTTCGAGTCTGCGCTGTTTCGGTGGGCAACCATGAGCTCGCTTCGCGTTCTGCAAAGCTGTGCCGTATTATGTGCTGAAGCAAAAAGCGCTTTGACCTTTATATAAGGCCAGCAAATGTTGTGGAAGGGATGTCATGGGCGTTCGCAAGGCAATGGGAAATATGGCAAGCTCGCTGAGCACGTGGGGTTTGCGTCACTTGGCGCACAGGCCTGCCGCTAATATGCCTGGCAAGATTGCCTTGAAGATTGATCCGCGTATTATCGCCGAGTCCATGGACAAGATTACCGAAGGCTCCATTGTTGTGGTGGGCACCAACGGCAAAACTACCATTACTAATATGATTGCCGATGCGTTGGAGCGCCAGGGCAAGAGCATCGCGTGCAATCGCACGGGAGCCAACCTTGCCTACGGCGTGGCTACCACGTTGCTGCAAACCAAGGGTACTGTGGAATGGGGCGTATTCGAATCAGACGAGTTGTGGCTGGCTCACACTTTGCCGCAGGTACAGGCGGATTACGTTTTGCTGCTGAATCTCTTCCGCGATCAGCTGGATCGTTGTGGTGAAATTGATCGCGTGCAAGACGCTATCGCTACTGCCTTGGAGCAGTCTCCCAACACCACTCTGCTATACAACGCCGACGATCCGCTGTGCGCCATCATTGCGCAGCGCGTGTCCAACAAGTCTGTTGCGTTTGGCGTGGGCGAAGACATGCACCAGCGTCAAAACGTCGTGGCAGACGCTCAGATGTGTCAGCGCTGTTCGGCTATGTTTACTTACGGCTACCGACAATACGGTCAGCTTGGCACGTATTCGTGCCCGAACTGTGGATTCAGCCGCCCTGATTTGGATTTCGCCGCCAAGAGCGTAGTGTTCGGAGACGAAATCACGTTTTCGGTTGAAGAAACGGAAACGGGCAAAAGCGTCGATCTTCACGCGCAGCGCGCGGGGTCGTACATGGTGTACAACGTTATGGCTGCTTGGTTGGCCTCCCATTGCGCTGGCGTTTCCGACGCGGTGTTCCAAAAGGCGGTCGATCTGTTCGACCCGCAGAATGGACGCTTGCAGTCGCTTACCATCGAGGGGCGCCCTGTCCTTTTGAACCTGGCGAAGAACCCGACGGGCTTCAACCAGAACATGAAACTTATCACTCAGGCGCCGGGCAAGAAGGTTGCGGCGTTCTTCATTAACGACAACGAAGCCGATGGTCGCGACATTTCCTGGATCTGGGACTGCGACTTTGAGGAGCTAGCCAGCCAGGAAGACGTCATGGTGTTCGCTGGCGGAATCCGCAAAAACGACCTGCAGCTGCGTCTGAAGTATGCGGGCATCGACGCCAAGATCGTCGATAGCGTCAACGAAGTGGTGGATGCTGCGCTGAAGCTGCCTTCCGAATGGAATATCTACGCTATCGCCAATTACACCTCGCTCCCTGCAGTGCGCTCCGCCCTGATGGCGCGTGCTGATAAGGCAGCACCTGCCAACCCGACATCGGGCGATGCCAAGCCAGAATGCAGTAAGAAGTGGGTTTCGGGCGCTTATGTGCACCAAGCTGAAGCTGCCAAGTTCGACGAGCAGCCTCTGCGCATCGTGCATCTGTTCCCCGATCTTCTTAATTTGTACGGCGATGGCGGCAACGTGCGTGTGCTTGCTCAGCGTTGCGCATGGCGCGGCATCCCTGTACAGGTTGAAGCAGTTCACTACGGGGAATCGGTCGATCTTACTTCGGCCGATATCGTGTTCTTGGGCGGCGGCCCCGACCGCGAGCAGAAACTGGCATCCGAAGTGCTGCTGGGCATGCGCGAAAAATTGCGCACCTATGTAGAAGGCGATGGAGCGCTTCTGGCTATTTGCGGCGGCTACCAGATTTTGGGTAGTAATTGGCTTATGGGCGATGAATCGGTGGAAGGCCTCTCCATCCTCGACTTGAAAACAGTCCGTGCTGGCGCTGGCTTCGATCGTCTTATCGAAAACATTGCGTTGGAGTCCGAGCTTTCTCCGCAGCCAGTGGTGGGATATGAAAACCATGCCGGTCGTACGAAGATCGGTGCGTCCTTAAAGCCATTTGGCAAAGTAGTTTCCAATGTGGGCCACGGCAATGACGACGATTCGGGTTGCGATGGAGCCTTGTATCGCAACTGCATCGGCACCTATCTGCATGGTCCGCTTTTGGGCAAGAACCCAGCTATTGCCGATCACCTTATTGCTGCGGCGATGGAACGCCGTTTGGACAGCAAAGTGGAGCTCGTTGCTCTCGAAGACGAAGTCGAGCTCGCTGCGAATGCGTATATGGCAAAGCGCCTGGATGTGCCCGGGGCATAAATAGCAGGTTGTGATTTCACGCTATTTTTGCCGAGACCTTTACCTTTTAGGTTGCCTGGGGCGCCGTTCCTTTTCCGTGCCGTGTCCGAGCTGAAGCGCTTCACGTTTTGTTCACAAAAAACTCAACAAATAGTATATGTCTGTACTAATAATGCGTGAATTGCCTTGTTTTCATTCGCGCATACTGTGGTTTTCGCCGAATTAATTTGCATGGTATTAACGTTTCTTTCATCATTTATTGCATGTTTGCTTCGAATAACAAGCCATCAAAACGATCGGCTCGTGCTGAAAGGAAGGCGGCGCACGCTTCCTCCTCGCGCACGCCGCATCGCTCAGCGGGAAGTGCTTCTGACCCGTATGTTCGTACGTCTCGCGCGTCGCATGCTTCGCGTCGCCCTAGCGGCTCGAGCACAAATGCGTATGGAGCCAGCAACTATGGTTCCTCCACGCATGTTTCCCCTGTTCACACACAACAAAAGAGCAATTACCGTTCGGTCGGTGCTTATGGTTCGCCCACCAAGCGCGGCCCGTATACTCCTCGCAATGCACATGATCGCGAGATCCTTCGCGCTAAGCGCGAGCGCACGAAGAAGCGTCGCAAGCGCATTGCGCTCGGTGTGGCTGCCGTTTGCTTGACTTTGGTTCTTGGTGGCGTAGGCGCTGCCTGGGCTTACCTTAATAACCTCGACAAGGCGCTGAACAAAGACGTTGACGCAGACCTTCTGAACTCTCTTACGGTTACCGATTCGGCATCGGACCCGTTCTATATGCTGCTTATCGGCATCGATAAAGACGAGGGCCGTGAATCATCGGATGAATATGGTGGGTCGTATCGCACCGATTCTATGATTCTTGCGCGTATCGATCCCAAGGATAAGGAAGTTACCCTAGTGTCCATCCCTCGTGACACGCAGATTCAGCTTGGGACGCACGGCACTCAGAAGATCAACGCGGCTTATGCATTTGGTGGGCCTTCTGGCGCCATCAAAGCTGTTGAAGACTTGGCGGGTGTCTCTATCAGCCATTACGCGGAAATCGACCTTGATGGTTTTGCGGCGGTGGTTGATTCGCTTGGCGGTATCGACATTAACGTTCAATATGAGATTAACGACCCGAATTACATGGGATATCTCGCGGCTGGTCAGCAAACTTTGAACGGAGAGCAGGCGCTTATCTATTGCCGCAGCCGTCATGCTTACGATGCTATTGGCGATGGTGATGCTATTCGTTCCGCCAACCAGCGCACCATGATTTCGGCCATTATGAAGAAGCTTATGAGCTCCGATATCGGTACTCTTACCAATACGGTGAGCACCTTGGCCCAGTACATCACCACCGATTACTCTGTTGCGGACATTCTTGGTTTGGCGCAACGTATGTTCGGCATCGATATCGATAAGAATGTGTATTCCGCTGCGGTTCCTACAACCTCGTCATATGAAAATGATGTTTGGTACGAGAAGGTGAACACTTCCGAATGGAACAAAATGATGAGTCGCGTGAAGCAGGGCTTGTCTCCCACGGAAGGTGATGTGACGGATGAGACAACGGGAACTGTAATGGCATCGTCTGGTAGCGGTGGCTCCGGTTCGGGTGACTCTGGTTCAGGCGGTGCGTTAGGCTCTTCTCTTTCCGGCACAAAAATTTCTGTGAAGAACGGAAATGGCACTCAGGGCTGTGCGAGCGATGCGGCTGCTAAGCTCACTCCTCAAGGAGCGGTGTGCGAAACTGGCAACGCAGACGACTCCAATTACGCTAAAACCTTGGTAATCTACGATGGCGACAACGCCGATAAAGCGCAAAAGGTTGCCGATTTGCTGGGATGCGGCACCGTGATGAAGAACGATGGGCGGTATACCTACACAGGGGACATTCTGGTGGTTGTCGGCAAAGACTGGAAATAAACTGCAAAAGGCGGCTTCGGCCGCCTTTCTGTTTCTTGGCTATGGTTATCTCCATGAAGCTTCTGGTCTCATTACTTTTTGTATAATTGCCCTTGCATGTACCAAAGAAAAGGAAGCTATTTGAGTTCAGCAGGCAAAACCTATTCCGTTCCTTCGCGCGATAACAACATTAATTTCCTACGTTTTATTGCGGCAAGCCTGGTTATCTGGTTCCATATGGCTTCATTGCTGGCTATTCCCGAGCCCTACATAATGGGGCAGGGCTTGGGCCCTATTGCGGTGAACATTTTCTTCGTGCTCAGCGGATACCTTATCGCGAAAAGCTGGACCCGCTCTTCAAGCTTCGGTAGCTATCTTATTCGCCGTATTGCTCGTATTTTTCCTGGTCTTGTGGTAGTGATCTTGCTAAGCGTTTTCGTTATGGGGCCGATTGTCACGAGCCTCCCGCTGGGCGATTACTTTGCCGACGCGGGGACGTGGAAGTATCTTTCTTTGATTGTGCTAGCTCCTATCAGCAATGTTTTGCCGGGAGTTTTCGACGCGAACCCTCTTCCGTATGCTGTAAACGGGTCACTTTGGACTCTGCGCTATGAGTTTTTGGCATATTTGCTTACGCCATTGCTTTATGCGGCAACAAAGAAGCTATGCGGTGGTAGAAAGCTGGTATTTGCCGTTGTTCTTGCGGTTCTGGTTCTAGTGCATTTTCTTTCTTATTCGGGTTTGTACCCGCTTCCCAAGGTGCTCGACAACCTTTTTAGACTTTTCGCCTATTACATGGCAGGTGTGGCAGTTTTGGAGCTTGGCCTCGATAAGTATTGCGACAGCCAGTTTGCGGTTGTGGCTCTGCTCGTGATAATCGTTTTCCGTGATCAGGTGGGTATCTTTTCCTCGCTGATCATGTTCGTATGTGTATGCACATTCACTTTAGGTTTTTCGCTTACTAGCAATCCTCGTTTCGCTCCGTGCTTCAAGAAAAATGATTATTCGTACGGTATCTACATCTATGCATTCCCCATTCAGCAATGCGTGGTTTGGCTTGGCGGTGCATCGTTGCCATGTGCGTATCTTTCCTGTTCAGTTATCTCATTTGGCATAACGCTGCTTTTTGCGATTGCCTCGTGGTTTCTTGTGGAAAAGCCCGCCATGGATGCAGGGCGTAAGCTGGCAAAGAAATGGACTTCGAGAAAGAGCAATTAGGGGAATGGGGTATCCCCTCTTTTCCTTTGGGGGAAGTGGCAAGAAATGCTTCGCGCCTCCCTCGAGGCCTAGAGCAAGAATGCGAAGCATCCCTTTGCGGAGCGCCTTCGGCATTGAGGCAAGGGATTCAAAGGGGCTGGGTTTTTATCCAGCTGGAGCGTTCGGAAACGAGCCGTATTTAGCGCAGGCCATGATGGGCATCGACGTTGACAACAACGTATATTCGGCTCAAGTCCCCACCACTTCAGTGTATGAAAACGATATTTGGTACGAAAAAGTGAATACCCAAGAGTGGCAGAAGATGATGAGTCGCGTGAAGCAGGGGCTTTCACCTACGGAAGAAACCGTTGTTGATTCTGCGACTGGCACGGTAATGTCTTCGGCGGGAACAGGTGGCAGCGGTTCTGGCGATAGCGGCTCCAAGAATTCGAGCTCTTCCTCTTCGCTCTCTGGCGTTAAGATTGCCGTAAAGAACGGCAGTGGCATTCAGGGTTGTGCGAACGAAGCGGCATCGAAACTCACCCCGCAGGGCGCCGTTTGCGAAACGGGCAACGCCGACGATTACAACTACAAGAAGACGATCGTTGTATACAACGGCACCGACTCCAGCCAAGCGCAGAAGATCGCCGACTTGCTGGGCGTTGGTACCGTTAAGAAGAATGACGGCACCTATTCCTTCACGGGCGACTATTTGGTAGTGGTTGGTCAGGACTGGAAATAGGATTCTTCTAGCAAGTCGGACATAAGCTCACCTGGTTTTCCGTGGGCTGGGATTCGGGTAAAAGTTATCCTGGTGCTCTGAGCGCAAGCTTGCGAAAGCCGAAAACCTGCAGCTTCTTGGCACTATGAAGTTTTCTGGCGCGCAATGCGAGATTGATTCGCATTGCGCGCTTTTCTTTTTGAGGGGCGAACCCTTGATCGCAGACGAAAAGCGTGTCCGATTTAAGCCTGGATCTGCAGGCGCGCTATGAATACGAGTCATTTAAAAAAGCGGATGGGATTGAGGCGCTGGTGATGGGTTGCCCTATACCCCCCTATTTCGCTGTATCGACTTCGTTGCTGTTGTCGGGAGCCTATCTTTTGCGGGATTCGCTCTGCTACGGCAGATCCGCCGTTATCAAAACAAAAATCCAGGTACTTTTGCAACTTATTTGCGATTAGCAGCTCTCTTTCGCCCCATGCAAAGCAAGAATCGGATGTTTCATGGCAGATCACCTGCGCTTTTGCGCCCTGATCCGTGATTCGACGGCTCGGAACAATTGCCAATCGCAAAAAAGTTGCAGCCAGGATTGATTTTTTGTTTTTGGGCCCCCGGGATGGCTTTCGAGACTGCGCTATAGGCGGGATGAACATTGATGTGACGCTATGGGCAAAATGGCATGGGTGCGGCGCTGGGCGAAGTGAACTCGGGTGTAGCGCTGGGTGGACGTTGGGATGGGTCTATGGGGCAGCAACATTATGGAAACATCGAACAGCCCCGCGGTTTCCTCGCAGTAGTGCCTGGAAAGCTGCAGAATCTTCGCGGTTTCGGCATCGATGGGCACGGCTTTTCCTTGTGCGTGATTCAAACGCCAGATATCGCTTCCTTTTTGGGTGTGGCTCCAGAGCTTTTCGTATCGGTAGCAGAGACCCACCGCATTATCGAGAATCTTTTCCAGCAATTGCCCAGATGAGAGCTGCGCTCCATCGGTTTCGACCGCTGCCTTTATGCAGCAGTTCGTGTTGAAGGCGAAGAAGCTTCTGCTCCTTATCTCGAGCTCGGCGTTTTCGCTCGTGGTTGTTTTGAGGGGGCCTGTTCCCGACTGAGCGTTTCTTATGTTCACGGGTCCTTCTTTACGATAGAGCGGGGAGGCGCTGAAGCCTATAGATGGCCGAAAGCAGCATCCCCGATAATTTGTCTGCAGCTAAATTGTTACCTATGGTAAACTCCCGCATGTGAATTAGTCACGGTTAACTTTAAATGTGCAGAAATAAGTTCGGAAAGGGAGAATATGAGAGATTCTCAGTCACTTCGTACACCCGCTGCCTCTGCGGCGAAGGTAGGCATGGCGGCTGCCTTGGCTGCTGGCATGGCCATAGCCACTCCGACTGCCGCATTTGCGGCAGGGGAAGATCAGGACGTGAGCGTCGCCTCTGAAAACGCAAGCGATAGCTACTACTACATCGGCGACAGCTCCTACGGGCTGAGTACCTATCTTTCCGAAGCTGTTGCCCAAGGGTCCACCAAAATACACGTGGGAACCAGCTTTACCGACAAGGGCACGGTAACCATTCCTTCGTCTATCACTGAGCTTTCGGGGTATTCCGAAGGTTTCTTCAGCTCTGGCCCGAAAACGGTCGATTTCGGCTATTCCTATAAAATGACAGTCGTGTTCCCTTCCGGTTCGGACCTCGCGGTTGATCGTATCAATTTCTACAAGCGCAATAGCTCAGACGCTGAAGGTGCCTATGTCGAGGTGCAGAAAGGCGCTGTGGTTCATTTTTCAAATTGCTCGTTTTCCAATACGCCTGTTGTGAACGGTACAGCGGTGTTCGAAAACTGCACCTTTGCGACGGGGCAGATCGAAAACAATGGCTCCGTAACGTATACCGGCAGCACGAAAGAGCCCGAGAACATTGGCGAGCCTGCCGAATCCTACCAGGGCCTTGCATTCAGCTTCGCATCAGGCAAGGAGTTTCCTGCTGCTGTTCAGGGTAGCCAGGTCAGTCAAACGCTGCCCTTTGAGTTGAAGGGAACGAAGGCTGCCGACGCCAAAGTTGCCGCCAAGGTTCTTGGTCAGGATGGTGCGGAGGTTGAAGGCTTGAGCGCTTCTGTTTCGGACGGGAAAGTCTCTCTGGCTGGAACGGCACCTACCGCTGGTTCGTATTCCGTTGCGGTTTCCGCTTCCGCAGCCAAGGAGGACGGCTCGACAGATTCGACAAGCGAAACGTTGAACTTTGTGGTGCAGGAGCAGATCCGGGTTAGGCTTTCGGGCGATCTTCAGTGCTTCGTTGTGAACGGCACGTCTGCTCAGAGCAGCGAATACGAGGTGATGGCAACCTCGACAGGCGGTGGCGGATCATCGAGCACGAGCCAGTCGAATCGTCTGAAGCCCGAGGTTAAAGAGGGAACTGGCGAATGGGAGGACTGGAACACCTTTGCAACCAGGAATTCTGATGCTGAAATCAGTTTTTCTATCAGCCCTGAAGGAAGCGGCATGGAGGTAAGCTCTGTTGCCTACGACACCGTCTACGTTACGGGAACGCCGCAGACGCCAGGCACCTATCACATAACGGCAACGGTAACTTCTGGCGCGCGTAACCAACAAAGTAGTTCGGTGGAAATGCGCATCTACGCAGACGATCAAACCCTTCAGCAGCGGATGGACGCACTTTCTGAAGGAACCAGCTCATGGGATATGGAGCCATACGAGATCTCTGAGACGGGAAATGCGGTTGTACCGGTTGGCCTGCACGACATTTACGGCTCGCACGAATCGGGCGTGTACGGCATTATCGGCAAAGGCGAAAATGGCAATTTCGGCACCGAAACACTCACTATTCCCGCAGGTGCAGATGTCACCCTTCACAACATGAAGATCTATTCGAGCGTGAAGATCGTCGTGGAAAAGGGCGGCAAGCTGACCCTCGACGACTCGGTCGCCTATGGCGCTGTGGAAGTAAACGGGGGTACTTTGAGCGCCAAAAACAGCTCTTCATTCGTTAACCAGATCACGCTGAATGATGGATCTGCCCTCGAAGATGCCGAAATCAGATCTCATGCTAACTACCTTACCGACGGAAACTACAAGGTCGAAGCGCCGACGGCTCCCGTGCAAACGAATGGTACGGTGACGGTTAAGGGCACGTGCTCCATTGAAGGTGAAGGCATCGTGTCTAGCAAAGATGCCCAAACCGGCATGATCGTCAATGGGGGCAAGTTGGTTATCGATCAGGGTGCCACGTTGAAAGCGACCGGCGGCAGCGTTGACCTTGACAACGGAAACGGCGGTGCGGGCATCATGCTTAACGGTGGCTCTATTATCGGCGACGGTCAGCTTGAGGCACAGGGTGGCTCTGTCGGCATGGGCGGAGGAAACGGTGGCGCAGGTATTGCCGGTGAAGGCATAGTTGCAGTTTCCACGCTGAAGGCAACCGGCGGAAATACGGTTGGCGAAAACGACGCGGCCATGGGCGCCCCGGGCAATGCGGGCAACGGCATCGATCCGAAGGTCCTGGTTTCAAAGGCTACTCAGGTTGAATCAAAGGGCGGAACGGGAGTGAACCCAGGAAGCAGTGAATACAGCGTTTACGAAGAAAATGCTGGCGGCGGATCGGGCTCTGATGGCGATAAGGGACCTGGTTCCGACAGCGGTTCTGAAAACGGTTCGGGAACGGGTTCCGGCAACAATGGAGGAGCTGGCTCCGATAGCGGTTCTGACGCAGGTTCGGATAGCGGATCCTCCAACAACGGTTCCGACGATGGCTCCAATGCAAACGGCGAAGGCGAAAATGCCAGCGGCAATGAAAACTCTTCGCAAACTATCAATCTGCCTGCAACGGGCGATATGGCTCCCCTCGGGGCAGCTGCCGTGCTTGCTGCGATGGCAGCAAGCGGGGTGGCGGTTGCACGCAGGAAGTTCGATAGGTAGCCGCAGGAATCATCTCCCCATACGATGCGACTGACAGGGAAGGCGACAAGGGGCGCCTTCCCTTTGTCGCGCTCAGGGCGATTCTCTTCACCGAAAGTAGCCGCTTCGTTTCGGATGGCACGTCGTCCATCGGAGCGTGCTATCCTTTCCTGCGATAAACAAGTTTCCGTGAAAGGTGGTTTTCTTGGAACGCAAGAACGCATGGGAAGGCTACAACGCCGACCAGCTTGAAGAGCTCGACGGTTTGGCTTCCCGCTATATCGACTACATCTCTAACAACAAAACTGAGCGCCGTTGCTTTGCGGCCGCCGTTAAGCAGGCAGAAGCTGCGGGCTATGAATCGCTTGAGAATGTGGTTCGCGAGGGCCGCACGCTCGAAGCGGGCAGCAAAGTATGGGCTGGCGTGCATGGCAAGTCGCTCATTTTGGCTCATATCGGCACCGAGCCGCTCGAGGCGGGCTTGAACATCCTGGGCGCCCACATCGACAGCCCCCGTTTGGACCTGAAGCAGAACCCGGTTTACGAGAACAACGGCTTCGCCTTCCTCGACACTCACTACTATGGCGGCATCAAGCACTACCAGTGGGTGACGCTGCCCTTGGCGCTTCACGGTGTGGTGGCGAAAACCGACGGCACCGTGGTTGACGTGAATGTGGGCGACGATGCCGGCGACCCCGTATTCTGCGTAACCGATCTTCTGCCCCATTTGGGCAACCAGCAGATGGCCAAGAAGGGCAGCGAAGTGGTCGAGGGCGAAAACCTCGATGTGCTTATCGGCAATCGTCCCCTGAAGGTCGAGCCCGCCGACGACGCCTCCGACGAGGAGAAGGCCGCCGCAAAGGAGCCGGTAAAGGCTTTTGCCCTTAAGCTGCTGGAAGAAAAGTACGGCATTGCAGAAGAAGACTTCCTTTCCGCCGAAATCGAGGTGGTGCCTGCAGGCCGCGCCCGCGAATTGGGCTTCGACCGCAGCATGGTTATCGGCTACGGCCAGGACGACCGCGTGTGCGCCTACACTTCGCTCGAGGCTCAGCTCGCAATCGAAACGCCGAAGAAAACCGCCGTTACGGTGCTGGTTGACAAGGAGGAAATCGGCAGCGTTGGCGCAACAGGCATGGGCTCTCTGTTCTTCGAGAACACCATCGCAGAAATTGCCGCTCTTACTGGGCTGGAAAGCCCCTTGGCGCTGCGCCGCGTTTTGGCCGCATCGCGCATGCTTTCCTCCGACGTGTCCGCCGGCTTCGATCCTGCGTATGCTTCGGTGTTCGAAACGAAGAACGCTGCATACCTTGGTAAGGGCCTGGTGTTCAACAAGTACACGGGAGCGCGCGGAAAAAGCGGCTCCAACGATGCGCGTGCCGAATACGTGGCATACGTACGCCGCGTGATGGACGACGCCGAGGTTTCCTTCCAGACCGCCGAACTTGGCAAGGTTGACGCGGGCGGCGGCGGAACCATCGCCTACATTCCCGCAAAGTACGGCATGGACGTCATCGATTCCGGCGTTGCCGTGCTTTCGATGCACGCTCCGTGGGAAGTTACCTCCAAGGCCGATATCTTCGAGGCGTATCGCGGATATCGCGCCTTCCTCGAGGCCTAGAGCAAGAATGTGAGGCGTCCCTTTGCGGAGCGCCTTCGGCATTGAGGCAAGGGATTCAAAGGGGCTGGGTTTTTATCCAGCTGGAGCGCTCGGAAATGAGCCGTAAAACCTAAGATTTTCAGCATTTACGTGTGCACCAAGTGACAAAAAGGAGCCTCGCTCCTTTTTGTCACTTTTTTGTCGCGCACGTGTCTATAATGAATTAACCTCGCGGAAACCCTCCGGGCACGAAAGGGAACCGGCAAGGAGCGGGGGATCGGGAAATGAGACTCAATTCAAGGAGCGCTACATGGCACATTATTTCGACGAACCCTCTCGTACTTTCAATGAGTACCTGCTTGTACCGGGTTACTCTTCTTCGGAGTGCATCCCCGAAAAGGTTGACCTTTCCACTCCGCTTGTACGATACAAGAAGGGTGAAGAGCCTGCTCTGAAGCTTTCTATCCCCATGGTTTCCGCAATCATGCAGGCTGTTTCCGACGACGGCATGGCTGTTGCCTTGGCTCAGCAGGGTGGCATTTCTTTTATCTACGGCTCTCAGTCCATCGAAGACCAGGCCGCAATGGTTCGCCGCGTAAAGGACCACAAGGCCGGTTTCGTACGTAGCGATTCCAACCTTACCCCCAACGCAACGCTTCGCGATGTTGTTGCGCTGAAGGAAAAGAGCGGCCATACCACTATGCCCGTTACCGAAAACGGTCAGGGCCAGGGCAAGCTGCT
>OGDF01005719.1_pt1 | contig 12944 bp, 18 predicted proteins | sample 1570141 | NCBI WGS metagenome assembly OGDF01 (sample SAMEA4370581, study PRJEB24528) | human gut metagenome | reverse complement strand
AGCAATACGATGTTGCTTATTGAATCGATTTACACAAAACTCTTGACACACCCACAAAGAATCCTGGTATTATTGACTACTATCATACGATTGCATCTTTTCTGGACAATCGTATGGTAAAATTGCATGCTGTCAGTATGCTATCTGATGGAAATGCTACTTCATGGATGCCTGTAGATGAGGTGACAGATGTGCTTTCATTACATGAAATGGTTCTTACAGATACGGATGAGGATGGATGGAGTATCCGTGTAAGAGATACAGCAGAAGATACGAAAGCTATTATTGAACAGGTTTATCGTCCATTCTTGAAAAAAGTAGCAAAAATCCGGGGGATTGAATTGTCCGATTTTGTGGAATATCAACGGGCCGTACTTTATGAAGCGGTTGATGGTCCATTTCGCAACTGGTTACAACATATACAGCCGCAAGATAGTAAAGATATCAAAGTTTATGCATGGAAAAGAGAACTTCGCTATATTGTTTTGGCAGCCGCGGAACATATCATAAATCATTTATCGGCACGAGATTATATAGGAAAAGAAAATAGTGTGACCGCTTATCAATGGTTTAAATTTCAGTTGAATCAAAGAATTCCGCTAGAAACAGACAATAAAAAATAATTTTTAATAACAATTCAGGAAAACAAAAAGGAGGGAATTCATTGAAAGGAAAGGAAGAAAGTGTATATCAGGTGACCCAAAAAATTTTGGGTAAACTGAAAGCACAAGAAGAACTGGCAAGTGGAAAAGCGGCCCTTGCGACACTTCGCCATAGCCTTGGTAAACCGCTCGGTGAGGCACCAGCTGTTTGCAGAATTTTATTGGAGAATATGCCGGAAGAATTCTTATCTCGAAATGGGGTGGAAACAAAAGAGGAACAAGCTATCTATGGAGCGCTTCAACTCTATGCAATTCAGAAACAAGGCCGACGTGGTAAAGAAGTCAATGACACTGTGAAAAATATTGGAGAGGCCTTACGGAAACTCCGAACAGATGCCAGTCGGGAAGCTATGGATAGAAGATTTGTATCGGTCCTTTCAGCGACATCGTTCGCTAATTTTCTTTATCAGCTTCGACAGCTTGTAAAACTTGCTAAAGCAAAAAGGGCGTTGCCTGTTGATTTTGCCGCCTTGGCCAATGATCTTTATTGGTACCAGATGGGGGAAAAGGATAGAGTTTGCCTGCGTTGGGCAGAAGCCTATTATCGGATTGAAAAGAAAAAAGAAGATAAATAAAAATGTCAGAAGAATAAGGAGGATAAATCGATGAAAAACAATCGTTTATTTTTAGATATTCACGCTATTCAGATTTTACCGCCTTCAAATGTCAATCGTGATGATACGGGAAGTCCTAAAACGGCACGTTTCGGTGGTGTGACACGTGCCAGGGTTAGTTCACAAGCTTGGAAAAAGGCCATGCGCGATTATTTCCGTGATTTTGGGAGTGGATTCCAAGTCGGCGTGCGTACGTTGAAAGTATTGGATTATGTCGTAGCCAAAATGTTGGAAAAAGACGCCTCGCTTACCGAAGAAGTAGCTAAAAAGAAAGCTGAAGATGTTTTAAAAGCAGCTGGACTGAAATTGAAAGATGGAAAACTTTCTGCATTGTTTTTCCTGGGGGCACAGCAAGCAGATGCCTTGGCAGATGCTGCTATTTCTGGAGAAAAAGATAAAGCGAAACTTTCAAAATTGCTCAAAGCAAATCCAGAAATCGACATCGCTCTTTTTGGGCGTATGCTGGCAGATGACCCGACGAAAAATGAGGATGCGTCTTCGCAGGTTGCACACGCCATTTCGACTCATGAAGTGCAGACAGAATATGACTATTTTATTGCTAAAGACGACTTAGCTTCAGATGATAATGCCGGGGCAGCTATGATTGAGACCAATGAATTTAATTCGTCAACTCTCTATCGCTATGCGAATGTTGCTGTACATGAATTTCTCCGCCAAATGAAGGATGATAAAGAATTGACAGCCCGGGCACTGCGGCTTTATATTGAAGCATTTACTAAATCGATGCCGTCTGGTAAGTGCAATAGCTATGCGAATCAGACCCTTCCGCAGGCTCTCCTTGTCATACTTCGGGATGATCGTCCCATTAGTTTTGTAGGAGCGTATGAAAATGCTGTGAAAGCCAAAAATGGTTATACAGAAGAATCGGTTCGTCGCCTTTTTTCGGAAGAGAAGAGAGCTGATAAATTCGTCCATAAGCCAGTGGCTAGTTTCTGCCTTTTAGCCGATGATACATGGTATCCGTCGGAAGGGGAAGCTGTTTTTACAGGTAACAAAGAAAAGGGAATGACGGAACTTTTAGACGATTTTTCTAATCAGCTCGTTGTACTTCTTTAATAGCAGGAGTAGAAAATGAAGACTATTTTACTAAAATTTTCAGGCCCCCTGCAATCCTGGGGGACTGATTCACATTTTGAAACACGGCATACCGATTTTCATCCATCGAAAAGTGCTGTATTAGGGCTCCTTGCGGCTTCTTTGGGATGGCGGCGGGATGATGAACGAATTGCAGACTTGAACCGATTCTGCTTTGCTGTTCGTGTGGATCAGCCGGGAAGTATGCTGAAAGATTATCATACGGCTCACAAGCCTGAAGTGAAAAATGGGGGTATTGTTTCTTATCGGACCTATGTAACGACACGGTATTATCTTCAAGATGCCGTTTTTATTGTAGCTTTAGGCGTATCGGAATCAAGTGACATGGATAAAATTGTTAAAGCTCTTCGTTCACCGTACTTCCAACCTTATATGGGGCGTCGGGCCCTTCCGCTTCCAATGGATTTCCTGCTTGATGTCGTCGAAGGGAATCCTCTTTCGGTACTTTGCAGTTTTCCTTGGCAGGCAGCAGATTGGTACAAAAGACAAGAACAGAGAAAGGGTGTCGGTAACAAGCGGCTTTCTATTTTTACTGAAACTTCCGTTAGGAGAAGCGTATCCAAGCCCCGTCGGGACCATGTCCTTTCTTTAACGGCATCAGGACGCCATTATCTGGCAAGGATGGAGCAGGAAACGGTTTGCGAAGTTGGGATAGAAGAGAATCATCGGGAGCACAATGCTTTTGATGCCTTGGGAGGTGTTTGAAATGTATCTTTCCAGAGTTCAACTGGATACAGATAACCGTCAGAAAATCCGCAATCTAACACATCTCGGTGCCTATCATGACTGGGTAGAACGGAGTTTTCCTGAGGAATTTGCAGAGGGCGAACGCACACGTAAACTTTGGCGTATCGACCATCTCGGCGGAAAGATTTATCTTCTCATCGTAAGTCGGGAAGCGCCAGACTTATCCTCACTTTGCTGTTATGGAGTAGACGGAAGTGCTGAAACGAAAAATTATGATCCATTTTTGTCTAAATTAAAAAAGGGAATGAAGTGCCGTTTTCGTATTGTTTTGAACCCTGTTGTCGCCGTTTTAGATAGGAGCGGAAAGCGGGGGCGTATCATGCCGCATGTTACGGTAGCACATCAAATGGATTATTTAAAGAAGCGGTCAGAGCCACATGGCTTTTTGCTGCACGATGGCGAGTATGGCATAAAAGAACGGAATTTTGCGCTATGGCGAAAGGGAAAAGAACATATTCGCCTTAGCCGCGTTGCTTATGAGGGGCTATTGACCATTCAGGATGCTGACCTGTTTCGTACTTTACTTACAGAAGGAATGGGAAAGAAAAAAGCATACGGGTTTGGCATGATGACAGTCATTCCACTGGAGGTGTAATGTGGCAGAACCGATTATTGCAGGAAAATCTGAAAGTTCCGAATTGCCTCGAGTAGAAGACAGGGCTACTTTTATTTATATCGAGCACGCTAAAATAAATCGAGTCGATAGTGCTGTAACTGTTGCAGAGGCAAAGGGCGTTGTCCGCATACCAGCGGCCATGATAGGTGTATTGCTCTTAGGTCCTGGGACTGATATCAGTCACCGAGCTGTAGAGCTTTTGGGCGATACAGGTACGGCACTGGTATGGGTAGGAGAGCAGGGAGTTCGGTATTATGCCAGCGGCAGGGCGCTTGCTAGGTCGACGCGCTTTCTCGTGAAGCAGGCGGAGCTTGTTACAAATGAGCGAAGTCGCTTGCGGGTTGCACGAAGAATGTATCAGATGCGTTTTCCGACGGAAGATGTATCAAAATTAACTATGCAGCAGCTTCGTTCCCATGAGGGCGCTCGTGTGCGACGCAAGTATCGTGAGCTATCCAAAAAATATAAAGTACCCTGGAAAAAACGTGTGTATAATCCTGACGATTTTGCCGGCGGCGATCCCGTTAATCAGGCACTTTCTGCGGCCCATGTCGCTCTTTATGGATTGGTACATAGTGTGGTAGCCGCCCTCGGACTTTCTCCGGGACTTGGATTCGTGCATACAGGCCATGATCGCTCCTTTGTTTACGATGTGGCCGACCTCTATAAAGCAGAAATCACAGTGCCGATTGCTTTTGCCGTAGCCGCAGAGGCCGAAGAAGGGCAAGATATCGGTCAGCTGGCTCGATTGCGGACACGAGACGCTTTTGTCGATGGAAAAATTTTAAAGCGCATGGTCAAAGACTTGCAAATGCTTCTCGAAATTCCGGATGAAGAACAAATTGAAGCAGAACCGCTCAGCTTATGGGATGATAAGGAGAAACTGGTCCCCTATGGGGTGAATTATAGTGAGGTAAAATCATGCCCATGACAGTCATTATACTTAGAAACGTACCGCAATCCTTACGGGGAGACCTCACTCGATGGATGCAGGAAATTGCTACGGGAGTCTATGTGGGAAACTTCAATAGCCGTATTCGCGAGTATTTATGGAAGCGCGTGCAGGAAACTATGGGAGCTGGTGAGGCCAGCATGTGCTTTGCTGCGAGAAACGAGTTGGGTTATGATTTTTTGACCGAAAATGCTTCCCGCTCCGTCATTGATTACGATGGGTTGCCCTTGATTTTTATTCCTAAAGAGCCGTCAGCGGTCAGTGATTTGCCGAAGGGATTCAGTACGGCAGCGAAATTGCATCGTGCTCATATCGCAGGATCGGCCAAGAAGAAAGGAAAACCCATACGATATGTCGTCATTGACATTGAGACTGATGGAAAAGATGCCAAAAGGAACCGTATTTTAGAAATTGGGGCTATTCGCTGTGAAGATGATAAAGAAACTCATTTCACGGCGCTTATCGCTGGTGATGCAGTTCCCTCAAGTATTACCAAACTTACTGGGATTACAGCGGCACTGTTACAGAAAGAAGGACAAGAAGAAAAGAAAGTATTAACGGCTTTTCGGGAATTTATTGGAGAAGATGACCTCGTCGGCTATCATATCAGTTTTGACATTGAATTTCTAAGGCAAGCTTTCAAAAAATACGGATTGGGATATCTAAAGAACAACACGCATGACCTCTTGCGTGTTGTAAAAAAAGAGCAGCTTTTTCAAAATGATTATAAATTGGAAACCTCCTTACAAAGCTATGGAATTCATGAAAAAGTACCTCATCGAGCATTAGGAGATGCCGAACTCGTCAAATGTTTAGCAAAGAAATTAAATAAATTTTGAATGTCGGCAGGCGTAAAAGGGCGAAAATAAAGGGATCCATTACTGTCTTTCCCGCACATGCGGGGGTGATCCCTAGGTGGCTTGTCATCATCAGTAAGCAGGTTGGTCTTTCCCGCACATGCGGGGGTGATCCCTTGCAAAGGCGACGCCTAAAAATGGTAAGATGGTCTTTCCCGCACATGCGGGGGTGATCCCTGAATAGGGGAAAGTGTTGCCTGCTCACCTAGGTCTTTCCCGCACATGCGGGGGTGATCCCTTCTTTATTCTTCCGGCTCCGGGAAAAGAAGGGTCTTTCCCGCACATGCGGGGGTGATCCCAGATTCCGAACCGTCGGGTCCGTGAAATCCAAGTCTTTCCCGCACATGCGGGGGTGATCCCCTCATGATGGAAGCGGCTTTTGCGCAAACGTCGTCTTTCCCGCACATGCGGGGGTGATCCTTCGTTTGGTTTCGTGCTCAGCAGGTAGTTGAGGTCTTTCCCGCACATGCGGGGGTGATCCCAGTTGGAAGTAGGAATATTTAGCAGTAGGAATGTCTTTCCCGCACATGCGGGGGTGATCCCGTGCTTTATTCATCATCATCGTCGTCATCTGCGTCTTTCCCGCACATGCGGGGGTGATCCCCAGGGTGCGGACAATGTCGCGGCTGCCAAAGCGTCTTTCCCGCACATGCGGGGGTGATCCTGGATGTGTCATCATATGCCGGGAAATTGACCAGTCTTTCCCGCACATGCGGGGGTGATCCTACTTTCCTGTTTCAATCGCCACTTACGAGCACGTCTTTCCCGCACATGCGGGGGTGATCCTGGAACTTGTCGCCCTTTCGTTCGATGGTCCCCGTCTTTCCCGCACATGCGGGGGTGATCCTGATTCCGAAAGACAATATCGGCACGTCAAAAAGTCTTTCCCGCACATGCGGGGGTGATCCTATCAGCCCCCATCTGCTTGAATTGTTCAGGCGGTCTTTCCCGCACATGCGGGGGTGATCCTCTGATGTGGCGGCAACGGGAATCAAGAATATGGTCTTTCCCGCACATGCGGGGGTGATCCCAAAAACAGCAGCTAAAAGAAACATTTCCTAACGTCTTTCCCGCACATGCGGGGGTGATCCCAGCGGCAGTAAGCGCAAGGTCAACGTCGCCTGGTCTTTCCCGCACATGCGGGGGTGATCCTGTGTCCAGGTCAATATTTTTCTGTTCGTCGTCGTCTTTCCCGCACATGCGGGGGTGATCCTGTATAGTCGGCTGTGTTTCGTTTGACGTAGAAGTCTTTCCCGCACATGCGGGGGTGATCCCCTGACAGGCCTAGAACATTCGTCGATGATCCAGTCTTTCCCGCACATGCGGGGGTGATCCTGCGTGGATGACTGGGCTGTAATTAAAGCTAAAGTCTTTCCCGCACATGCGGGGGTGATCCCCTAGCAGGTGTCTTGTGCTATGAAGTTCGCTTGTCTTTCCCGCACATGCGGGGGTGATCCTGGCATGACGCTCACGAAAGAAAACCTACTCGTGTCTTTCCCGCACATGCGGGGGTGATCCCTTTTTCTCTAGCCGGATCTCCTTTGGCTTCCAGTCTTTCCCGCACATGCGGGGGTGATCCTCTCTTTTCGAATATGATTACGCGCCTCGGCATGTCTTTCCCGCACATGCGGGGGTGATCCTACCTCTGTGCAGCTCTTGCCGTCGGCGATGAAGTCTTTCCCGCACATGCGGGGGTGATCCCGTACCTTCGATAGTATCCGTAATCGAGCTCCAGTCTTTCCCGCACATGCGGGGGTGATCCTTGCTCAGGAATCCAACATCACGTCCTATAAAGGTCTTTCCCGCACATGCGGGGGTGATCCCGCCTTTCTCCGCCAGTATGACGGACAGAACCTGTCTTTCCCGCACATGCGGGGGTGATCCTATAATATGCGTCTTTATGTGTCTCTATGTTTCGTCTTTCCCGCACATGCGGGGGTGATCCCGTTGTTGACGGTTGCCGTTGTTTTTGAAGCATGTCTTTCCCGCACATGCGGGGGTGATCCTCAGCCGTATCGATGACCAGGGTATGGTAGCCCGTCTTTCCCGCACATGCGGGGGTGATCCCGTCCTCTGTAACTCCATGCTGCTGACGGAAGGGTCTTTCCCGCACATGCGGGGGTGATCCTCGGCAATGATTTGAGTAAGGACATCGAACAGTGTCTTTCCCGCACATGCGGGGGTGATCCCAAATACAGAGTTGTCGTCATTGGCTGGAATTAGTCTTTCCCGCACATGCGGGGGTGATCCTAGATTTAGCTAAAGCATTGGGATTAGCATTGTGTCTTTCCCGCACATGCGGGGGTGATCCTGAGATTGAATACGCCGGCGGCTACTGGGGTGTGTCTTTCCCGCACATGCGGGGGTGATCCCCAAACGGCTGTGTAAAAACTTAAAATTTATTGGTCTTTCCCGCACATGCGGGGGTGATCCCAATTACCATGACCGCGGCAAAAAGCTCAATGTGTCTTTCCCGCACATGCGGGGGTGATCCCGCACTCTTTCTCTCCATTTGTCTGCCACATCTGTCTTTCCCGCACATGCGGGGGTGATCCTACCCCCCCCCTAATTTTTATATGGGAATAAGAGTCTTTCCCGCACATGCGGGGGTGATCCTGAATGGAATCATCTCCATAAGGGGTAGGTTGTGTCTTTCCCGCACATGCGGGGGTGATCCTGAGGCGAGAAATATTTAGCGGCCCGACTGATAGTCTTTCCCGCACATGCGGGGGTGATCCTCAATTTCATAAAAAAAGCCCCGGCAAATGCGCGTCTTTCCCGCACATGCGGGGGTGATCCTACAAGCTTACTTTGGCCCGGGAGCGGATGATCGTCTTTCCCGCACATGCGGGGGTGATCCTCGACGCCGGCATGAATGTCGTCCTGACGGCTCGTCTTTCCCGCACATGCGGGGGTGATCCCCGTATACATCCAATCTGGCGCAATGAGTACTGGTCTTTCCCGCACATGCGGGGGTGATCCTGGTTATGGTTGCATTCGTTTGATGGGCGGCAAGTCTTTCCCGCACATGCGGGGGTGATCCCCGTCGTGCCCTGACGATCATCGTAGTCGCTGCGTCTTTCCCGCACATGCGGGGGTGATCCCCGCCGGTAATACTCAGATGAATGTGTTAAGTAGTCTTTCCCGCACATGCGGGGGTGATCCCCAGCCACTTCAAGATATTTTTGCACAGCAGTAGTCTTTCCCGCACATGCGGGGGTGATCCTACCCCGACGGCTTTAAATTCCCACTCCGTGCCGTCTTTCCCGCACATGCGGGGGTGATCCTCTTCCACCAATACAGGGCCGTCAATCCACCAAGTCTTTCCCGCACATGCGGGGGTGATCCCGTCAAACTGCCGCCGTACCGGACGCCCCCGAAGTCTTTCCCGCACATGCGGGGGTGATCCCTGAAATATGAAAGCGCTTATACGCTTTTCAGCGTCTTTCCCGCACATGCGGGGGTGATCCTAGCCGGCATAGATTCCGGCAGCCTGGCCAGCGGTCTTTCCCGCACATGCGGGGGTGATCCCGTCGCATTTGTATCCTCAAAGGACACCCCCATGTCTTTCCCGCACATGCGGGGGTGATCCCGAGCGAATTCATTCAAACCACGCTGTACATGGGTCTTTCCCGCACATGCGGGGGTGATCCCGTTGGCGCTAACCAGGCGCTCGTCAACCGTGAGTCTTTCCCGCACATGCGGGGGTGATCCTATCTGCATCAATGCGCAGATATTCTTTCAAGTGTCTTTCCCGCACATGCGGGGGTGATCCTGACTTTCATTTTGTCCGAATCGACAGCGGAAAGTCTTTCCCGCACATGCGGGGGTGATCCTAACTATCCGCTATAGACCAGGCATTGATGAAAGTCTTTCCCGCACATGCGGGGGTGATCCCCGCTTTGTCATGGTGTAACGCCTCCTTTCGGCGTCTTTCCCGCACATGCGGGGGTGATCCCCGCTTTGTCATGGTGTAACGCCTCCTTTCGGCGTCTTTCCCGCACATGCGGGGGTGATCCCTGACTTGGAACCGCAAGGAATTGGCGGAAGTCGTCTTTCCCGCACATGCGGGGGTGATCCCAGCGTCGCGACCAATTCAAAAATGCACTCCACGTCTTTCCCGCACATGCGGGGGTGATCCACAGTGGGGAATTATTGATGCTCTCAACGATGCAGTCTTTCCCGCACATGCGGGGGTGATCCTGACAAAGCGACGATTGAAGGCAGTTTTGGGCGGTCTTTCCCGCACATGCGGGGGTGATCCTTATGCCGTCATCAAACCCTTGTCCTCATCTATGTCTTTCCCGCACATGCGGGGGTGATCCCTGCTGGGCCTCCGCATCAACGACGTCGACATGGTCTTTCCCGCACATGCGGGGGTGATCCCGGGAACTTGAACGTAGACTCGCATCGCGTGAAGTCTTTCCCGCACATGCGGGGGTGATCCTGATGTCCCTGACCCGTGACAACGTCGTTGTTTGTCTTTCCCGCACATGCGGGGGTGATCCCGAGTCATCGTTGCCCATCGTAGCCTTGACCAAGTCTTTCCCGCACATGCGGGGGTGATCCCAGGAACGTCTGGCTTGCATTGGTGATATTTTTGTCTTTCCCGCACATGCGGGGGTGATCCTGGAGAGGCTTTCTGGCATTTCTTCGTATGCCTGTCTTTCCCGCACATGCGGGGGTGATCCCGGTTGCACCGCACTTGGGGCAAAAGTACGTTAGTCTTTCCCGCACATGCGGGGGTGATCCTGCCAAAATTTCCAAAACTGAACAATCCTACTCGTCTTTCCCGCACATGCGGGGGTGCTCCTCCTTTGTAATGCTAAAACATAAACCTTTACATGTCTTTCCCGCACATGCGGGGGTGATCCCACTAGTGGACTTGTTTAAAAGACGTTAGACAGGTCTTTCCCGCACATGCGGGGGTGATCCCCGTCCGCCGCTGGCAAGCCAGATTTCATAGGCGTCTTTCCCGCACATGCGGGGGTGATCCCTGCTGTCAGAAAAAATCGAGGCACTGACAGCTGTCTTTCCCGCACATGCGGGGGTGATCCTGGAATTCTTACAGCTGATTATCCGCGCAGAAAGTCTTTCCCGCACATGCGGGGGTGATTCCGGCGGCCGCATCACGGCCCCGACCCTGGCCATGTCTTTCCCGCACATGCGGGGGTATCCTATAATTATGTACAAGCATTAAGAGAGGAGGCAGCTAAATGATTGAAATGTCTTTAGAAAATAAAAGCGATTCTGTAGTTGTCTACCGATATGATGTGATTGCTGAAGAACCAGGATTATATGGCCGTTTATCATTGAATTTGCAAAATGGGGAAATTGTAGTTTTAAAAAAAGATCAGACCGGAGTGGATATGTTTATTAGACATGCGGTATCAGCTATGAAAATGTTTTTTTATAATCATGAGTATCCAAGTAAAAAACAGTTTGCTTGGTATTGATTAAGCAGACCTTATATATGGCCTGCTTTTTTGTTGCAATTTTATATTTTGTCTTTTCGCCGCCAGACGCGGACCGCAGACGTAAAAGAACGGTTCTTTTTTTATACCCAGGAGGTACAAAATGGCTTACACATTACAGCAAATTTTTGAAGTTTTAGGAAAAGTCGAAAACGGCGGCTCTATGGTAGCTGACTTGCAGACCGAGATCAGTAAAGTACGCAGTGAAGCGGCCAATAATCGAATCTCTCGTAACAAGGTGCTGGACGCCCTTGGCTTGCGTGATGGCGATAATGTCGACGATTCTATCAAAAATTTAGCGACGACCTTGTCCGTCCTTCAGCAGTTAGGCGGAGACCCTCAGAAAATGGGGACGCAGATGGAAACGTCTTTCCCGCACATGCGGGGGTGATCCCGAATCAGTAGATGATAGCAAACCGGACTTACAGTCTTTCAACCGGACCGTTGGTTTCCGCCTGCTCACTAAATTCGGGACGAAAGGGGCTATCAACCTGAGTAAGGCCATTCCGGTCATTGGCGGACTTATCGGAGGAGGCGTAGATGCTTATTCTACGAAAGTCATTGGCAATAAAGCGAAGGATTTGTTTATCTTGGGACAAAACGAGTCGCCTATAGTAACCATTGATGCTACGGTAGAATAAATTCTTAAAATGACAGAATTTGTCGTCATCATCTGCTATGATATAGGTAAAGGAAGAATTATCGCCTGTCTTTGCGGCAACCAGCTCAAGGAAGTCTTGAAACAGGCTGGCATCAAGGTGGGGACGACGTTGACGGCTAAGGCGATTCAACGGTTGTCGGCAGTGCTCTTCAATCGCATTAATCGAACGGTTACGATGCGATTGTTGTCACGTTTCGGGACGAAGAGTGCCATTAATTTAGGGAAGGCCATTCCCCTCGTCGGCGGTCTGATTGGCGGTGGCTTCGATGCATATTCGACGCAGATTATTGGCAATAAGGCCAAGGAAATGTTTATTCTGGAAGCCCGGCATATGGAAAATGGGGAAGTAGCTGTCGAAGTCATCAATGTATCGCCTGATGAGATGGATTAAGGAGGTCAGATACGATGGAACTTATGAATTTGAATCATCCCGCTTCCCACAAGTGTGCTTTTTGTAAGCACTGGTACGACCCGATGAACCAGGCTATCCGGCCGAAGGCGCCGATTGTCGGTTTTTGGGAGTACGATCCGCTGGCTGAGAACCAGTGCCTGGTGCGGAACATGAAGACCCGGGGCGTACAGTCGTGTAAGCAGTTTGTTTGTAAGATTTGAGAAGGGCGTGAGGACGTAAAAGATGGGGACGGCTGTGGCTCAAGACGTTGCCTGGCTGATTAAATGGTTTATTTTGCGGCCTTTATTTTATATTTTGATACAGGTTTTATGGCCGTTTATTTATGGCCTTGGTGTCAATTTTTTAACTGTCTATGAGACGGGATGGAACAGTGGCGATTGGCTTACGAGGGGCCTGCTGATTTTTATTACCCTTGGCTTTTTGGGACTGCTCGTCGGTATTTTTGCCCCCAAGAAGGAGGCCCAGGAAAATCGGCATCGTGTCCGCTGTGTGATTGTCAATGTGCTGTTATACGTGCTGGTCCTTTATATCATCGCCCGGTGGTATGGATTAGCCCAGCCCATTACGATGACGATTACGATTTGAGGGGAGGATGTGTTTATTTGAAAGAAGATAAGGTTTCGCGGGTACTGGCGCTGTATTCGCAGCTTTTGGGCGGGCGGACGATCCAGAAGGCGGCGGCAGCCCAGCAGTATGGTGTGAATGAGCGCAGTATCCAGCGGGATATTGAGGATATCCGGGCTTTTTGCCGCAATGGCATGGCCCTTGGCGATGGTACTCATCGACGACAAGGAGATTGCCAAGATTTATGAAAGTGCCCGGGATATTACGCC
>OGDF01005718.1_pt1 | contig 12946 bp, 13 predicted proteins | sample 1570141 | NCBI WGS metagenome assembly OGDF01 (sample SAMEA4370581, study PRJEB24528) | human gut metagenome | reverse complement strand
CATAATCTCCATATCTTTTAGAGGCTACAATTAATAATTTTCTTCCCATTTTCAACACACTCCTCATAATTATTTGTTTTTATTAGGTAAGTTCTTTAACACGACGACTAGCCTGTGAATGTTCTTTTTAAAGAGCATCCGCAGGCTAGGTCAAACCTCCTTATCATAATTTTTCAGCTTACAGTGTGGGTCAAAATAAGCATCCAAGAAACCATTCTTTTATATTTGTTCCCCCGCTCAATCGACACAACACAAAGAAAAATTATCATAACAAAATTCGACTAAGCCAGCGAAACCCCTGTAAAATCAAGGTTTTTCTTGGTTGTTCCTATTATACCGCTATCTCCTTTCAGAATATTAATAAGCTCCGGAAGTTCATCTAAACTTGTACTTCGTAAAAATTTTCCGTATTTATTCAGTCTCACCTCATCTGGAAGAAGATTTCCATTTTTATCCTTTCGATTATCCATGGTTCTAAACTTAATGAGCTTAAATATCTTTTCGTTTTTTCCAGGTCTTTCCTGAAAGAAAAATGGATTTCCTCTCATAAAAAGTAACCCACAAACAAACAGAATAAGTAATACTGGAGATAACACCATCACGGCACACAAACTCAATACAAAATCTAAAAAGCGTTTAAAAAATTTAGCATACATTCATATGTCTTCCTTCAATCTTTATTCAAAGCATGCTTTGATAACTTCAATGATTCTCTCCTGCTGTTCTACCGTCATTTTATTATCAGACGGCAAGCAAACACCTCTCTGAAAGATATCTGCTCCAACATCTTTAATTCCACCGGCAATATAAGCGTTCGTCTTTGCCCTTCCAGATCCATGAATTGTAATAAACTCGTGCATCCGATACATCGGCTGCATATGCATTGGTTTCCAGATTGGTCTTCCTTCTGCATTGATGTTGCTGATCGCATCCAAGATCTCCGTCGGGCAACTCTTTCCTGATTCAGGAACATAAAGAGCTTCCGTCTCGCTTCTGACCTGTCTGCACATTGCCTCTTCATCGATTAAAAGGCTGCTTAACCAATAATTAGGTTTTGCTTTCGTCTCATCAAACGGATTCATTTTAACCGGAAGATCTTTTAATCCTTCTTTATATCTCTCATAAATCGCTTTCTTCTGTGTAATGTGATCTTTCAAATGAGAATACTGATCTCTGATTACTCCAGCAATGACATTGCTCATCCGATAGTTATAACCAACCTCTTCATTCTGGTACCAGGCCGCTGCTTCTCTCGCCTGAGTTGACCATTTACGAGCCTGGTTGGCATCTTCAAGAGAATTGGTTAACAAACAGCCCCCTGCTGATCCGGTAATAATTTTATTACCATTATAAGACACTGCGGCATAATCTCCATAAGAACCACACTGTCTGCCTTCCCAGGATGCTCCCATAGCCTCCGCTGCATCTTCTACAAGCAGAGCACCATGTTTTTCACAAATTTCCTTAATCTGTTTTATATTTCCCGGGAAACCATATAATTCCGCATAAACAACCAGTTTAACTTCCGGATACATTTCAAAAGCTTTTTCCAAGGCTACCGGGTCCATTCCCCAGGAATCATACTCCGTATCAATGAACACGGGAATACCGCCTTCATAAACAACAGGATTCAGAGTAGCGTTGAAAGTCATATCCGTACAGAACACTCGTCTGTTCTGTAAAGCTCCAACTCCTACAGGAGGTTTCCCATACAATTTTTCTCCTGCCAATTTCATACATAGATGAAGAGCAGCCGTGCCACAAGATAACGCTACTGCATATTTTGTTTCTGATGTTTCCGCAGCCAGTTTCTCTACTTCATTGATGTTCGCTCCAACTGTAGACATCCAGTTCGTCTCATAGGCTTCCATTACATAGCGCATGGAATTTTCATACATAGTGGGCGATGATAGCCAAACCTTATTTTGAAATTTTTCAAATCTTCCGTCATTCGAAAATGCCATTTTTTTGCACTCCTTATATCAAAAATATTCTTTTATCTGTTCACGCCGGATGATAAGTAGAAACAATCTGCTCCACTCTCTCCCGGATCTTATCATCATTCTTATAAGCTGCCTCCATCAGGGCATCCAGCTCTTTTAAGAACTCTTCGATATCAAAGGGAATCGGGCAGCCGATATGGATCAGTTCATTTTCGGTCTTCTTCAGGCCCTCCTCTGCCATCAGTTTCTCTTCATAGAGCTTTTCTCCCGGTCGGAGACCGGTGTATTCGATCTTGATATCTCCGTCAGGCGTATGGCCGGAGAGACGAATCAGGTTTCTGGCCAGAGTGTCGATCTTCACCGGCTGTCCCATATCCAGTACGAAGATCTCGCCGCCATGGGCATAGGTTCCGGCCTGGAGAACCAGACTGACTGCCTCCGGAATCGTCATGAAGTAACGGATGATATCCGGATGGGTGACAGTTACCGGGCCGCCTGCCTCAATCTGCTTTTTAAAAAGAGGAATCACGGAGCCGTTGCTTCCCAGTACATTTCCAAAACGAACTGCTACGAACTCTGTCTTCGCATTCTTCAATGTTTCTTCTACCTCGGGTTTTTTCACTACTTCGTCCATCCAGTGGGTAAAGATCTGCGGGATCTCCCTGGCTTTTCCTTCTTTCACCTTATGGTCGAAGGCCTGGATTTCCATCTCACAGAGACGTTTGGAAGCTCCCATGATGTTGGTGGGATTGACCGCCTTGTCCGTACTGATGAGAACGAACTTCTTGCAGCCATGGGCGATAGCTGCGTATGCGGTCTTGTAGGTACCGATGGCATTGTTCTTAATAGCCTCGCAGGGGCTGTCCTCCATCAGCGGCACATGCTTGTGAGCAGCTGCATGATAAACGATCTCCGGATGATAGGTTTCAAACACCTTGAAGATTTTCCGGGAATCCCGTACGGAACCGATGATCACATCCAGCTTCAGGTTCGGATATTTCTTTTTCAGCTCCTGCTGAATATCGTAGGCATTGTTCTCATATACATCAAAGATAACCAGCTCTTTGGGATCGTGAGCTGCGATCTGCCGGCAGAGCTCGCTGCCGATGGAGCCGCCTCCTCCTGTCACCATGATGACTTTTCCTTTTAACTGGCTGAAGATCTCATCCATATTTACTTTGATCGGATCTCTGTCCAAGAGATCCTCCACAGCTACCGGTTTCAGCTTACTTAGAGAAACGTCTCCGTTTGCCAGCTGATAGAGTCCCGGAAGGCTCTTCATATCGCAGCCGGTTTCCTTACAGATATTCAGGATGTCCCTTTTATCTTCGATAGATGCTGTGGGAATCGCAAAAAAGATTTCGTCAATTTTATATTTTTTTGCCATCTCCATAATGGAATCTCTGCCGCCAACTACCGGCACACCATCCATATAGCGGTTCCACTTGTTCGGGTTGTCGTCGATCACACAGCAAGCCTTTCCGGAAACCTCTTTTGAGTTTTGAAGCTCTCGAAGAATCGTCTGACCAGCTGCTCCGGCACCGATCACCATGACATTGTGTCTGGACCTTGCACTCTGCTCTCTCCGCGCTCTCTCCATATTGATAAAGCGGTAAGCAAAGCGAACAACTGTAATCAGGGCAAACTGAGTAGCCGCTCCCACTACATAATAGGAAAACGGCATCCGTACGAAAAGTGCGGTAATACCCACGATCTGAATCACTGTCGTAATCACACTGGCCGCAAAAATACGATTCAGCTCATTAAAGCTGGCAAACCGCCACAGACTGTTGTATAAACGCAGGATATAAAAGACAGTAACTACCACAACGGTATAAACAGGCGCAAATTTCAAAAATGCACTTAGATATTCCCGCGGAATATTGGAATACTGCAGATCAAACCGCAGCCACAATCCCAGGAAATAAGAAAAATTGACCGCAATGATATCATAGACCACCAAATAAAAAGCGATAACCTTCCAATGCTGTATTTTAGCTTTCCGCTCTCTTTCCTCTTTCTTAGACATTTGTAACTTTCCTTTCATTTTTAGTAACTCATAAGCCCCCTACTTAGTATATAAAAATATTATAACACCCCCCCCTATAGGTAATCAAGTTCTGTTTTCAATTTTCGACAGAAGTCGTTTTTTCTGTTCACAAATCTTCTGTCTTTACTTTCCCGTTTTCCTGTGTTAAAGTGTCTGTAAACAATCCGAAGGGAGTTTTTTCTATGAATATTTCCGGTTCTACCCGCCTCATCTGCCTGCTGGGCAGTCCTGTGGCGCACAGTATTTCTCCGGCCATGCACAACGCGGCTTTTCAGTATCATGATCTGGATTATGCCTATCTGGCCTTCGATGTAGGTGAAAACAGACTGGCTTCCGTGGTCGAAGCCTTAAAAGAAATGAATGTCCGGGGATTTAACCTGACAATGCCGGACAAGAATCTGATGGCCGCCCTCTGTGACCGGTTAAGTCCTGCTGCCGAGATCTCCGGGTCTGTGAATACCGTTTTGAACGAGAACGGCGTCCTCACAGGCTACACCACCGACGGTATCGGTTATATGAAGGCCTGTGAAGACGCCGGTTTTGATATCATCGGCAAAAAAATGACGCTTTTCGGTGCTGGCGGCGCAGCTACCGCCATTCTGGTGCAGGCTGCCCTGGACGGTGTCCGGGAGATTTCTCTTTTTACCCGTGATCCGAAGCGCGAACACACCTTAAAGATCGTTTCTGCTCTTAGAGAGCGGACTGGCTGCAAAATCCAGCTTTTTTCCTATGAGGACGAGGATGTTCTCCGCCGGGAGCTCGCCGACAGCCAGATCCTGACCAACGGTACGAACCTGGGGATGGCGCCTCATGAGGAGGGCTGTATTCTTCCGGATGCTTCTTTCTTTCACAAGGATCTCATCGTATCGGATATCATCTACAACCCCCGGAAGACGCGGCTGCTTCAGATGGCCGAGGAAGCGGGCTGTCCGCATTTCAACGGCCTTTATATGCTGCTCTATCAGGGAGCGGAGGCTTTCCGTATCTGGACCGGGAAAGATATGCCTGTGGATCTCATCAAAGAGAAGTTTTTCCGCTGAACCAGATCCGATCCGGATTGGTTTTAAGAATCTTTTCGATCTGCTCCCGACTGCAGAATGCAAAGAGGGCTTTCAGATTTTCCTCAATCTTCGGCGCTCTCTCCTCTGTATTATGGCAGTCCGTGGCGAGCAGATCCACAAAATCATGTTGAAAGAGCCAGCGGTTCTCTCTGGCCTGGTTATAATTGACCTGGAAGAGAGCCCCCTGTCTCTGCAGTTCTTCGAAACGATCTTTCTGCCTGTACATGCACTGGTACCGTTCTACATGGGCGATCACGGGACGGTAGCCCATACGGGTCACCTGACTTACTGCATCCTGAAGCCGACTGAAGCTGTCATCCGGTGAAAATTCCACCAGAAGGTAACGGCTGTTCTCCCCGTCTCCCAGGGGCAGGATCTTTCCCTGGCGCAGAAGTTCGATGACGCCGTCGCTGTAGAACACTTCATTTCCAAGGCGGATTTCCAGATCCGGATATTTTTTCGCTGCTTTCTCCTGCACTTTTTTCAGGACTTCGCGAAGCTTCTCCGGCTCATTTTCCACATGGCCTCTGTGATAATGGGGAGTGGCAATGATTCGCCGCACGCCCTGGGCATAAGACAGGTCCAGCATCTGAAGCGTCATATCCATATCTTCGGAGCCGTCGTCCACTCCGGGAAGAATGTGGCAGTGAAAGTCGGTAAGATTATCCATTGTCTCCGGTTTTTCTGTGTTCTCCTGTCTTTTTCTGCGGAGCAAAACAGTGATAACAGCAGCTGCTCCGGCGGCCAGCAGAAATACGAGTAATAGGATCCATTGTATTTTTGTCATCTTTGGTCTCTCCTCTTATTTTTCATTTGTCCTGGCGCCATACTTAAAAAGGCACCTGCTTTATGCTATCACAAATCTATAGAACTTTCCATGGGATTTTGTTTTTGTCTGCTTTTGCAAATTTTTATTTCATATTTTACTGGACAGTCTCTGCGTACCATGGTAGAATGAACACATAGAAATCCGTACAAAGGAGGTTTTTGAATGACAGAACGTGAATTACTCGAGCAGCTGCTCAATGAGGTAAAAGAGTTGAAAACGGCTCAAAATGAGATGAAAGCCACACAGGATGAGATGAAAATTGCTCAGTGTGATATCAGCGAGAGACTGGATGCCGTAAATATGAAATGTGATATCACCCGTAAAAAAGTAGACGATCTGGCTCTTGACATGAAACTGATGGAGCGTGGAATCCGGACGGATATCCGAAAGCTGCAGGATACAACGGAAACCATTGTGGTTGTCCTGCAGGGTCAGGGATTACTGCCCAAAGCACTGTAAAGCAAGATATAGCAAAGGCCGCAGTACGAAAAATCTATTTTCTGTACTGCGGCCTTTCTTTGCTCTGCTTTATGGAGCTGAGGGGAATCGAACCCCTGTCCGAAAACCTCTCCATTGCGGCATCTCCCATCACAGTCATTTCTTTGACATTCCCTCCATCAGACGCCAAATGACAGGCTGCTGACTTTAGTAGCTTCATAGATTCTTTTTATCCCGCAAAGCTTTGGGAAAAAAGTGCCTCACCGATTTGACGCCGGTGACTCAGGTGGTGAGCAGCCCGAGGCCGACGAGCAGCATTACGCTGCTAACGCGTAATTATCGTTTGCGTTTAATTTTAAGTTCCGGTTTACTGCGCGGTCCCGGCCCGCGGATGGCTTCCCCAACTTCAAAATCCCCGTCGAAACCAGTACAACCCCGGGTTGTGATCTCTCTGATCTATGCTGGTTCGCAAACGTAGATATAGTATATACGATATTTTAGTTGCTGTCAAGTTTTTTCTGTGGATTATCAATTATTTCTTTGCATTTCTTGTTTCGGAAGTCAGGAGTTCGAGCCTCCTTGCCCATGGAATTAAGACGCCAGTCTCCATTTCAGAAGCTCCAGAAGCTTTTCTTCGTAACCCTCTCCTGTCAGGTCTTCGCTGCGGCCGCCGCTTCTTAAGTTGGTCTCCACACCTTTTTCTTCTCCATCGGCGAATTCCCAGATGTAGTAGCTGACGCCCCGGTAGATGAGATCGATGCTTCCCAGGCCGTCCTCCTCCGTGTAGGAGAACTCACAGCTGTGCCGTTTTAATAAGTCCTGTGCTTTATCAAGACGCATATGCATTCCTCCTGATCGATTAATGAAGGTTGCGGATCTTAAATTCTTTCTCCGCCTCTCTTCTCTGGTCCTTCTTGGCGATGTCTTCCCGCTTGTCGTAGAGCTTTTTACCACGAGCGAGGCCGATCTCCACTTTCACCAGGCTGCCTTTGAAATAGACTTTCAGCGGCACGAGGGTGAGGCCTTTTTCTTTGATTTTTCCCATTAGTTTGTTGATCTCATAGCGGTGCATGAGAAGTTTTTTCACGCGCAGCGGGTCTTTGTTGAAGATGTTTCCTTTCTCATAGGGACTGATATGCATGCCGTAAACGAAGACTTCGCCGTTTTCAATCCGGACGAAGGCTTCCTTGATGCTGCATTTTCCCATACGAAGGGATTTCACCTCCGTACCGTGAAGGGAAATGCCGGCCTCAAAGGTATCTTCAATAAAGAAGTCATGATAGGCTTTTTTGTTGTTCGCGATGAGTTTTATACTTGTCTTTCCCATTTTTCTCTCCCTTTACTCTTCATACGCAAGTTCAAAATCAACGGTCCGTTCTTCCTTGCTGGCATCTGCCACCCGCACCCGGAGGGGCTGGCCCAGCTTGAAGACTCTTCCTGTGTCCACGCCGTACATTTCCATCGTATCTTCCTTATAATAATAGCGGTCGTCGTAGAGACGGGATACATGGATCAGGCCTTCCACGGTATTGGGAAGCTCCACATAGATACCCCAGTTGGTGATGCCGGAGATCACACCGTCAAATTCTTCACCGATATGGTCTTCCATATACTCTGCTTTCTTGAGCTTCAGCGTCTCCCGTTCGGATTCGTCCTGTGGTCAGAGAGGTGAAATGGCAGTAATAACGGGACGCCAGACCGAAGTGGCCCGTACAGTCAGGGCTGTATTTGGCCCGTTTCATACTGCGGAGAGTCAGGCGGCTGATCAGATCCTCCTCGGGGGAATCGGCGATTTTTGCCAGAAGCTTCTGGAGTTCTTTGGGATGAATCTCCTCCCGGTCGCCTTTGATGTAGTAGCCGAAATTCTGGATGAAGCGCTGGAGACTCTGGATTTTCTCCGGGTCCGGCGTCTCATGCACCCGGTAGAGGAAGGGAATCTCCTGCCAGTAAAAATCCTCCGCCACGGTCTCGTTCGCAATGAGCATAAAATCTTCGATGAGCTTCGTGGCGTCGTTCCGGTCATAGGGAAGGATCTCTGTGGGATGACCGTTTTCGTCCAGATGGATCTTCGCCTCCGGGAAATCAAAGTCAATGGAACCCCGTTTTCTTCTGTGCTCCCGGAGAAGCTTTGCCAGTACATTCATCTCCTTCAGCATGGGAACAACATCTGCGTAAGTCTCCGCAAGGTCTTGCTCCTCGTCCACCAGGATCTTTTTCACCTGAGTGTAACTCATACGATGGTTCGTGCGGATCACACTCTCCACGATCTGATGGCTTGTCACCTGGCCTTTTTCATCAATATCCATAAGGCAGCTCAAGGCCAGCCGGTCCAGCCCTTCATTGAGAGAGCAGATCCCGTTGGAGAGGGCATGGGGCAGCATGGGAATCACCCGGTCTGCCAGATAAACGCTGGTGCCCCGTTTCAGGGCCTCCCGGTCCAGCGCGCTGTTTTCCTGCACATAATTGGCCACGTCCGCGATATGGACACCCAGATGCCAGCCGTTTTCGTCCTTTGTGAGGGAAACGGCATCGTCCAGGTCTTTCGCATCCTCACCGTCTATCGTCACCATGAGAAGATCCCGAAGATCGGTCCGTCCGAAGGTATCTGCCTCGGAAACCGGCACATTCATGCGTTCCGCCTGGTTTAAGACCCGCTCGGGGAACTCCTGGGGAAGGTCGTGAGCGTAGACCACAGAGAGAATATCCACGCCGGGATCGTTGATGTGGCCGATGATTTTCACCACTTCTCCCTCCGGATTCCGGTTCTGATCGCCGTAGCTTACGAGCTTTACCAGAACCTTGTGGCCGTTTACCGCTCCTTTTGATTTTTCAATGGGGATAAAAATATCCCGGGAAAATTTGAGATTGTCCGGCACCACAAAGCCGTAATTCTTCGACTGCTGGTAGGTACCGATGAGTTCGGCAATGCCCCGCTCCAGCACCCGGACGATCTTTCCTTCTCTTCTTCTGCCCGTACGGCCCGGCGTTACTGCCACCTGTACGGTATCTCCCTCGAAAGCGCCGCCGCTGCTCTCTTCGGGGATAAAAATGTCTTCTTCCTGACCTTCGATTTCCACAAAACCGAAGCCTTTCACATGAGCTGTATATTTTCCTGTGAGGAGATGGCTCTTGGCGATCTGATATTTGCCCCGCTTGGAAACTTCGATCTTTCCTTCGCTGACCAGCTCATCGAGAACCGCCTCCAGCTCGCCTCTTTTCTCCCGGCTCACGCCCAGAACCATGGCCAGCTCCTTGATCTTCATGGGCACATAGGTCTTGTCATGCATCAGGTCGTTGATTACTTTTTTCCGTCGTTCAAACTGTTCTTTTTCCATCTATGGTCTCCTGTCCCTATATGGTAAAAAAGCACCCTCGCAATACTGCAAGAGTGCTTCACATCCTAGATTTAGAAATTCAGGTTCAGGACAACAGCCAGTACCATAAAGCCAACTGCCAGTCCGGTGGTGATCTTAACCAGCGCACCTTCCATGGAACGTCCTTTATTCTTTCCCCAGTAGGTATCTGCCATACCGCTGATACTTCCCAGTCCCTGAGATTTTCCTTCCTGCATCAATACGAGAACGGTCAGAGCAATGCAGATAATAACAAAGATAACCGTTAAAATAGTTCTTAATACTGCCACGAGTCACACCTCCTATACCAAACATGTTCAGTTTAGCATAGGAAGGATAGATTGTCAACCCCGTACTTTGCCATGCCTCCAAGGAAATCTTCGATCCGCAGGAGTCGGTTGTATTTCGCCGTCCGTTCGCCGCGGCAGGGTGCTCCGGTCTTGATCTGGCCTGCTCCGGAGGCCACGGCGATATCTGCGATGGTGGTATCTTCGGTTTCTCCGGAGCGGTGGGAAACCACGAAGCGGTAGCCGTTTTTTCCTGCAAGCTCCATGGTCTCAAAGGCTTCCGTGAGGGTGCCGATCTGGTTGACTTTCACGAGAACCGCGTTGGCTGCTCCCAGACGGATGCCCTTTTTCAGCCGCTTGGCGTTGGTGACAAAGAGATCGTCTCCCACCAGCTGAAGATTTTTTCCGAGAGCGGCGCTTAAGTGTCCCCAGCCTTCCCAGTCATTTTCATCCAGGCCGTCTTCAATGGACCAGAGGGCGAAGCCTTCCGACAGCGTCTGATAATAACGGATCATTTCCTCGGTATCCCGCAGGATCTCTTTGCCTTTCATCCGGCTTTCCCCCGGAAAATAATAGGCGCCGCGCGTCTCGTCCCAGAGCTCGCTGGCTGCTGCATCCATGGCAAAGCGGATCTCCTCGCCGGGCACATAGCCCGCCGCTTTTACAGCCCGGTTCAGATAGTCGAAGGCTTCCTCCGCCCCGGATAGATCCGGTGCAAAACCGCCCTCGTCTCCCACAGCCACGGAAAGACCTGCTTCATCGAGAAGTTTCCAAAGCTGATGATAGATCTCCACTGCCATCCGTAAGCCTTCGCTGAAGCTTTCCGCCTGGACGGGCATCAGCATAAATTCCTGAAAATCCAGGGCGCTCCGGGTGTGGCAGCCTCCGTTGATGACGTTGAACATCGGTACCGGAAGGCGCAGGGCCTGGGAGCCTCCGAGATAGCGAAAGAGGGGGATTTCGAGGGATTTTGCCGCCGCATGGGCCACGGCCATGGAAACACCCAAAATTGCATTGGCTCCCAGGTGGCTTTTGTTTTCGCTTCCGTCCGCCCGGATCAGCTTCCGGTCGATCTCCGCCTGCTGATAGATGTTTTCGCCGATGATGCAGTCTGCCAGGATCGTGTTGACGTGTTCCACCGCGTTCTGCACACCTTTTCCTCCGTACCGTTCTCCTCCGTCTCGAAGCTCCACCGCCTCATACTGGCCGGTGCTGGCTCCCGAGGGCACGGACGCCCGGCCCACGGTGCCATCCTCCGTCAGGACTTCCACCTCCACAGTGGGATTTCCCCGGGAATCCAGGATTTCTCTTGCGTATACATCCAGGATCTCTGAATACTGATGCATAAAAATGACACACCTCCTTGCGGATAGTGTGTCCTGTCATGAATCAAATAATACCCGGATTTCGTCGGTTATTTCTCCCACCACTCTGCTGTGAATCAGAAGATGGAGGAGTCTTTTTTCTTCGGCGTTTTCCGTCGCCTGTTCCAGAGCTTTTTCAAAAACCGGAAGCACCAGAGCTTTGACTTCTTTCACGGTCGCCATGGGTTTTACCTGCTCCAGAAGAGCGTCCTCACCGAGCATACGGAGTGCTTCGCCGCAGGCACAGCAGTATTCGCCTTCGGAGATCAGAGGGCTCTCGGTGCCGCATTTTTTCTTGTATTGGACCGCCTGTCTTACAATACCAATAACCATCTTTTTTCCTCCAAAAAGAAATAAGCATCCCACGTCCTAAAGTTAGATGCTTAAATCTCTTATCTCTTAATTTTCAACCGAGGGCAACCGGAACTTGCTTCCGGCCATCTTCTGAGTAGATTATACAACAGGACTCCTGCAATTGCAAGAGTCCTGTTTCTATTTTAACTATTATTTTTTGATCAGAAGGGATTTTCCGGTCATTTCTTTGGGCTGCTCCATTCCCATGAGTTCGATCAGGGTCGGTGCGATGTCTGCCAGGCAGCCGCCCTCTCTTAAGGTATAGGAGGGATCTGCGTTTACCAGGATGAAGGGAACCGGGTTGGTGGTATGAGCGGTGAAGGGTGCGCCGGTCTCATAGTCGATGAGCTGCTCTGCGTTACCGTGGTCAGCGCAGATGAAGAGCTGGCCGTTCACCTCTTTGATGGCGTCTACCGCCTTGCCTACGCAGCCGTCTACGACTTCGATGGCCTGGATGGCTGCCTTCTGCACACCGGTATGACCTACCATATCCGGGTTTGCAAAGTTGATGATGATCACATCGTATTTCTGGGATTTGATGGCTCCAACCAGTTTCTCGCAGACTTCCGGTGCGCTCATCTCCGGCTTCAGGTCGTAGGTAGCAACCTTCGGGGATTTCACGAGGATACGGTCCTCACCCACATTCGGCTCCTCAACGCCGCCGTTGAAGAAGAAGGTAACATGTGCATATTTCTCGGTCTCAGCGATTCTTGCCTGTTTCAGGCCATGAGCAGCCAGGAATTCGCCGAAGGTATTGGTGATTGCCACTTTATGGAAAGCCACCTCTTTGTTCGGAATAGTCTCGTCATAATCGGTGAAGCAGACATAGGTAGTCTGAATTCTCTTCTCTCTTGCAAAGCCGTCAAAATCATCACAGCAGAATGCACGGGTGATCTCTCTTGCACGGTCCGGACGGAAGTTGAAGAAGATCACGGAATCGCCGTCCTGAACGGTTGCTACCGGTTTGCCGTTCTCCATGACAACAGCCGGCTCTACAAACTCATCGTTCTTTCCGTTGTTGTAGGAATTCTGTACAGCTGCTACGCCGCTCTCTGCGGAAACGCCCAGGCCTTTGGTGATAGCATTGTAAGCGCGCTCCACACGATCCCAGCGATTATCACGGTCCATTGCATAGTAACGGCCCATAACAGTAGCGATCTTGCCGACACCAAGCTCTGCCAGTTTGTCAGTGAGCTCCTGTACATAACCTTTACCGGACTGGGGCGGTGTGTCACGGCCGTCCAGGAAGCAGTGTACATAAACTTTC
>OGDF01005715.1_pt1 | contig 12950 bp, 5 predicted proteins | sample 1570141 | NCBI WGS metagenome assembly OGDF01 (sample SAMEA4370581, study PRJEB24528) | human gut metagenome | reverse complement strand
ACATCTCCGTGCCGCTGAGCGTGGCGGAAAGCTCTGCGGATACAGATGCCAACAGTGTCAACGCAAATAAAGACGGCACAGGCAGCCGCTGGTGGCTGTGGCTGCTGGTGATTTTGTTGGTGCTGATCATCATTGCGATCATCGTCTATGTGATCATCCGGTATCAGCGGGGCGAAATCGGCCCCGGTGCGGTGAATACTGGCACTGGTGAATTTGATGACTTTGATGACGACTTTGACACAGATGGCGATAAAACGCTGACCTACGCGGGAAGCGATAAGGATGGCGGGAACGTATGAAGCCAAAAGATCTTTTTCACTACGGCTGTACGAACCTGTTCCGACGAAAGACCCGAACGGCCCTGACGGCCCTCTCCATGGCGGTGGGCGTCATGTGTATCGTGGTGCTGATCTCTGTGGGGCTGGGCTATGAGCAGGCGTACCGTGAGAGCATCGAAGCCATGGGCAGTCTGACGAAGATCGACGTGACGCCCGCCACCAGCGACTACGGACGAAAAGCGCTGCTGAACGACAAGGCACTGGAAGCCTTCCGGGGCATTGACGGTGTGGAGGCGGTGACGCCGGTCTACCAGCAGTCCGCCTACATCGTGTCCGGCAACTACGTCAACATGGTACGCGTCTACGGCATCGACATGACCACGGCAGAAAGCTTCATGCTGACGCCGGAACGGGGCGTCATGGCAGAGGACGGTACACACCTGCATCCAGAAGTCATGTTCACAGACGATGTGGCGGCCGGACTTGCCAATAAGGCCAAGGACTGGGAGCTGGCGGTGGACGAGAACGGCAACGCCCTCATCGATCTGCTGGAAGTGCCTGTCCGCATGACCTTCGATTCCTCCAGCCTGACCGGCGAGCCGAAGGCCGACACCGACGGACGGGCACTGCCCTCCAGCAACCTGTATACCCTGCGGGTGACAGGCATCTGCTCCACCCTGAATAACAACTTCGCCACCGCCGCGTTCATGTCCTTCGACCGCTTACAGGAAATGACGCAGGCCAACGCCAATTACATAGGAGCCACCGCCCAGACTAAAACAGCGGAGGAGAAGGCCAACGGTCCTACCTACGACTTGGTTTGGGTCAAGGTCAAAAACGTCAACGACGTGCAGCGTATTGTCAAGCTGATCCGGGACACGGGGCTGAACACCTATTCGCTCAATGATATGCTGGAGACGGTGCGGACGCAGTCCCGGCAGATCCAGGGGATGCTGGGCGCGCTGGGCGGCATCGCTGTCCTGATCTCCGCCATCTGCGTGGCAAACACCATGATGATGTCCATTACGGAACGGACGCGGGAGATCGGCGTGCTGAAGGTGCTGGGCACCGTTCGCAGCGACATCTTCAAGATGTTTCTCTCGGAGGCACTGATCGTAGGCGTGATAGGCGGCGCGGCAGGCTTGGTGCTGAGCTTTATCGCCAAGTGGCTGATACCGGTGATCTTCGCGTCCCGTGAGCTGCGGTGCGTGCTGCCCTGGTGGCTGGCGGTCTGTGGCGTGGTGTTCTCCGGCTGCGTGGCCATTGCCGCCGCATGGATCCCCGCCCGCAAGGCAACGCTTATCAGCCCCAACGAGGCCATCCGCTCTGAGTGAGGAGGTAGCTTTTATGAAGAAGATATGCTGTGCGATTCTGGCTGTGCTCTGCATTTTGCCGTGTTTGGCAGGGTGTGGAAAGAAAGATAAGTATGTAGAGTATCGTGTATCCCTATCGGATGATCTCACTCAGCCCGGAACAGTTACCATGCAGTTTTATGATTACTATTTTGATATGGAGGAAGTCTCCATAGAGGATGTGCAGACTGGCGAAATTGAGACTAACTACTATGCCACGGGCACGTTTCTATCTGATACGAACTTGGCGAACCTCCCCGTGCTGATTTACTTTAATGGAGATGTTCTTACATTAGACGGTACGATGGTCGCCACTGTTTCTCCCACTATGCTCATGCTCGATTTTTCTGAGGGCAAGACGCACGAAATTGGCCTTGAGTTTGATGGACTCACAAGAGTATTTGTTGCATCAGCCAGTTGCTCATAAATAATTGTGGGCAACATCAAAATAGAAGTGTTAAGGAATAGGAGGGAGTACCCATGCAGTAGTTAGGAATTGCAAGCCGATCCCCAAAGCCAGCTATTCTTTGTGGAGTGTGGATAGCTGGAGAGTCACGTACACTCCTGGAACAAATTTATTGAGGAGGATCAAAAGATGAAGAGATTCAAAAGTCTCTCCGCGCTGTTTCTTGCGCTTGTCCTTGCGTTAAGTCTCAGCGTCCCCGCATTTGCGACAAGTGAAAACGACACAATCTCGTCTATCAAGTATGTAAGCGAAGCGTTCACGATAGACTCGAATACCTACACCAATGGCAATACCGGGGAAAGCTTTACCGCTTATTCCTGCTACCTTGAGTCTGCTAATGCTACGAATTCTGTGCTGGCAAATATGCCGCTCACGGTAACGTATTCTGGCGGCACACTTAAAAACGGCACCACAACCTACACCGGTGGCGGTACGGTGACAACTTATGTTAATGTCATCAACCGCGTTGCAGAATTGACTCTGACCGGTACCAACGGTGTAACAGAGACATACTATATCAGTGCATGGAAGACTGGTAGTACGTTCTATGCATCTGTAAGTGTCGAGTTTGATACTGCCTATGCGTTCTCCCAGACAGCGGTCAATACGAAGTATAAGGGTGCGAACACCACCCAGAACCCGTACATGCAGGCGACCACCGCTACACAGAAAACGACTGCTCAGTCTGCGTATGATAATACCAAGGATGCTTTTAACGGCAGCACATCCGCTACCTATAGTGGCCTGAGCTATGGTTACACTGCTGCCGATATCATCACCCAGATCTGCAATGCGAAGGGTGTGTACATCTCTAATAGCAGCGGCTATATCTCCCAGATCGGCGCGCTTAATCAGGACACTGCCGGCCAGTATGTTCATCCTCAGTGGGGAGGCCCTTACGGCTCCGGCGGTTGGATGTTCAAGGTTTTGCGCGGCAGCGATGAGCTTTATCCCTCCATTAGTGCAGGATCTTTCCGCCTGTTGGCTGGTGATGTGGTCACTTGGCAGTATACCGCCGATGTTGGCTACGACCTTGGTGTACCCATGTTCTAAGCAACACATTTTTTAAAATCCATTTCCTAAACACTTTGGGGGATGCCCGGTCCTTTCTGGGCCGGGCATCCCCTGCCAACATAAAGCGTGTGTATGCTATGAATAGGTAGGAGAAAATGACCACAAAAGATAAGACCAAAATTTGGATGGTATTGCTGGCATTGCTTGTGCTGATAGGGTCACTGAAGCCGGTCACGACTTATGCCGTCACCGGAGGTCTGGGTACAACGCTCTACTGGCCAAGTGATTATTATGACAGTGCAAGTTTTCCCGCCAACACATATACCAACATCCAAATCTATGCTGATGAACACCCTGCTGCAGGTCCGATGAACCAGTCGAGTGTAGGCACTGAACCGAATATTTTTTACATTGTAACTATCCCGGGGCTGGATGCAGCCACGGCGTCGCCTGAAAAGTATAATTTAACATTAACCCTGAAGGAGAAGAATAATTGCGCACCGGAACTAAAACTTCCTACAAAGAATTACTATTTGCCGGTTCGCGTTACATGGACCGCGAATGATGGGCGTCAGTGCGATATTTTTATCATTGCGATCCCTGAAATTCAGGATTATTCCAAGGCGGATTTCAGTGAGCCCGCGCAAATGTATCTGGATCTGCTGCTTGGAAGTGAATTGGACAACTTCTATAACAGCCTTGCTGCAACAAAAAAAGGCGTAGCTGGCGGTTATTATATTGATAACTATCGCTGTTTGATGCGAATACTTCTGTCCACCGACTGGGCAGGTGCTTGTGGATTCCTTGATCCGTATAAAGATATATACAGCAAATCAGAGGATGCACTTACCGAGGTTCAACAGGCCTTTAATAAATACAGCATACTCTCTCCCGAGCAGGCAGTAGCATGGTATACCAATGTGCTGGGATATTATTGGCAATACTGTGAAGCGCGTATTGAAAAGCCAGAGCTGCTGTCGCTGCAGGTCATGGGTGTCGATGCGGTCAAGGTGTCTGAGTCGGAGTATTCTCTATGTCTGCCAGAAGGCGTGAACTGGAAAAAGGCTTCGTCCTCGATCGAGTATCGCGCAAATACCATCAACGTTTTTGAGACAAAGGGAAATTGGACTCCGGGCGCGGGAATAATGCTGCTGCTGAGTGCAAGAGATCCTGCGACAAACACGGTATATAACTCCGGCGCTAACGGTTATGTGCAAGGCAGCTACTATTTGCGGCTGAGTTCGAGTACGGATACGCCGGAATTCTCGGTACATTCCTTCCAGATCAATGACCGCACGGCGAGCATTGACGAGAAGCATCTGACAATCTCATTGCATTTTGCTCCGGACTGGTTGCCGGAACAGATCCCTCAAATTACCTGCTCCGGAACAGGCTATGAATTCCTGGATGCCGGTGGGAAGACCGTAGAGTCTGACGAAAACGACAAAATCGACTTTTCAAAGGCCAAAAAGCTGCGCTTATATGAGGATCTGACGTCATATGCGCAGGCGGGGAAAGATACCGAGGGACTGTCTTACCACAAGGACTATGAGCTAAATTTCACGCAGGGCGATTCCGCTGAATGTGAGCTGTTGTCCTACTCCGTCGGTGTGGCGGGTGAGCAGATCGATTGGAGTGCTGACGGCAAGACGATCACGGTAACGATTCCCTACGCCACGGGCTGGAATACGCTCAAGAGCAGCTATACCATATCCTATGATGCGACCATCACCATGCCGAATGGTGAGGATTTTGAACACTCCGAGACGGCACCTATCCAATATACGGTAACTGCGGAGAATAGAAAAGACCAACGGACTTATTCTGTTATTGTAAAGAAGGTCCCCCCTGCCACCGGCAATGAAATCAAGAGCTTCTGCTGCGGATCGTTGGAAGGCACGATCGACAATGATGCAAAGACAATAACGCTTGAGCTGCCGGAAGGGTCTACCAAGCGCTTCGCTCCGCAGATCACAATTTCCGAATTTGCCGTTGTTGAGCCAGCCAGCGGTGTACTTCAGGATTTCACCGAGCCGGTTCCCTATACCGTTACCGCGCAAAACGGGGAGACCAAGAGATATACCGTCACTGTTACAGTATCCACGCAGCGGCAGGAAAATCCGGATAAAAGCAAGTATGAAAGCTTGCTGAATACCATCATTAATAAATATCGGAACAGCGCCAGTGATGATTGGGAATGGATGCAGCTTGGCATCTATGAAAATAAGCGGCAAAGCGACGGGCCGAACACAAACAACGGTTTCGATATTGCCAAAGAGATCAAGGATTTGAACGTTGGCCCGAAAGGTAGAATGACAGATATCGCCAGACTGACCATGCTCCTGACCTCAAGAGGGTATGATTGTTCAAACCTTGCCAAGTATAACGGCGGCAAGCCCTTTTTGGATGGAAGCAACAATGAGATAGACAACCTCGTTGCAAATATTGCGTCCACAACTGACGGTGGTGTAAACGGCAGAATTTTCGCATTGTGTGCGCTGGACATGGGCAATTATACGCTTCCCGCCAATGGGGCGAGAAGCAGGGAGTCCTTGTTGGAACAGCTACTCAATCATGAATATGGGTCGGACGGCTATGACGTTGATATGGTCGGTATGCTGATGTACGCTATTGCGCCGTATCAGGAGGTTTCTGGTTATGAAGAACGGACAAAGGCAAAACTGGACGAGGGTGTCGAAGCCATTTTGAAAGAAATGCGTGAAGACTACACGTTCCACTCTTGGGGAACCGTAAACAGCGAGTCTGTTGCACAGGTCATTTGCGCATTGGCCTCTTGTGGCATTGACCCTTATTCTGACCCCCGTTTCGGGGACGGTGACCGCACGATCCTTACACAGTGGATGGATATGTTTTCCACGCCGGATGGTTTTAAGCATGTGCAGAGCGAATCTGCCAGCAACCTGCTGGCGACATACGAATCCTGTTATGCCTTACAGTGGTATCTTGGTTTCCTGGAAAACCGTGGAGCGGGACATCCGTACTATCTGTATTATCATCGATATGATTTCTCCACTGTGCTTTCTTCGGAAGCCGACATACTGGAATTCTCTATTGAGGGTCAGAAAGGTGTCTTCGGAGAGGAAAATGGTCAGAATACCATTTCTGTTACCTTGCCCAAGGGAATGCCCCTCCAGAATATAACGCCTGATTTCACCTTGTCAGCGGGCGCAATTTTGGAGGCTCCAACGATCCCCGTTACACTCGCTGAGGGTGCGGCCCAGCCGTTCACTGTGCTGGCGGAGGATGGCCAGACCAGAAAGACCTATTATGTCACGGTTACATTTGGTGATGTAGATCCGGCAGGCGCAAAGCTTGATACTTCGACCATAGTCCTGCAAGACGCCAATCAGCGCAATCTTGATATTCTGGACAAGGCTGTCACAGTGAAAGAGGAAGGCGAGGACATTTTGCTGACGGTCAGCAGCGGCATCGATGTGACAAAGCTGCGCGTTATCGCCAATATCTCGTATCGCGCAAGTGCCTCGCCTGTCTTGGATGGATCTGTGAATCTTGACCTCTCAGATTGGACGGAGTTTACCATTGCCTCTGCGGATGGCAAAAACCGCGCTACCTATCGAATCAAGGTGCAAGCGAAAACGGTAGCCTCCATCACGGCATTTTCGCTGACGATCAATGGCAAGGTCTACGACGGAGACATTGACAACGTAAGAGGCACGATCTCCGTGACTGGTGTGGACGACAGCAATCTGACCACCACAAAGTTTGCGCCGGACATCACGCTGGGCGCTGGTACAACGGTGTGCAGCCCGCTATCCGGAACTGAGCAGGACTTCTCCGCACCGGTCACCTATACGGTCGCAGGACGTGATGTAGAGAGCCGTACTTATACGGTTCGGGTAACGAACACGGCAGGCAGCTTGATCTCTGCCTCCGGAGAGACACCAACACCGTCCAGCTCTGCCAGGATCGAGAAGTTCACGGTGCTGGGTGTAGACGGTGAGATCGATCACGCCGCTGGTACGATTGAGATTGTACTGCCTAACGGGACGGATGTAACCGCGGTAGCACCTGTGGTTACTGTACCTGCTGGCGCAGTGGTAAGCCCTGTATCCGGTGAAGTGGTGAATCTGTCCACACCGCTTACCTATACCGTGAGGCTTGGCAGCGAGACGCGATACTATGTTGTTCGCGTGGTGTATCAGCGCAGCACCTCGCAGCAGCTTTGGGACAAGGTCTCTGAAGATAATACGGTAACCGATCATCAGGAGAGCCGCAGCACACACCGGTTCTCGTAAGGAAGGTCAGACCGATGACGGAGAATATATTCACTATTACAAAAATAAAGGTGGGAAATCAATGAAAAAAAGATTCATTCCCCTGCTGGCACTCTTACTGTCGCTATGCATTATTGTGCCTGTGTCTATCGCGCAAATAATGGCGGCGGAGGCAGTTCAGATATCTGTTACTGCGACAGGCGGCAGTGTAGAAATTGACGGTGTGAAGGTGGATAACGGCAAAAGCCATAGTGTTTCGTCAGCCCCAGATGAAGAAACGTCCATAATTGTTCCCATAAAGGCGACGCCCGATGAAGGCTATGTTTTTAAGGAATGGACTGTAGATACGGAAAATGTAACAATTACTGATCCAAACGCCAGCACTACACAGCTAATTGTTACCACCAATACCCCTGAGACTGTTACCCTTACTGCGAACTTTGTTAAAACCGTAACCATCACGACAGCAAGCAACAACGATGCGTGGGGTACGGTCACAGCGGATAAAACTGCGGCGGCACCCGGCGAATCTATCACGCTGACAGCAGCACCGAAGGAAGGTTACCGGCTGGATGGCTGGACGGTCTCCTATACCGATGGAAGCCAGATGGAGAGCATTTTCGAGCGCGTCAATATCTTTAGTTTGGCCGAGGGTGAGAATAACACGGCGACGCTGACGATAAGTGCAGGTAACACGGAAGCAAAGCCCCTGAAGGTAACGGCGCATTTTGAGGACAAGAACGCTGGACACTTCCTCAGTTATGCCGGAGGTGAGCTGCAGAGTTTGTTCTTCCAGCTCCGTTCGTCCTTTACGAATCCGGCAAGCATCACAGGCTGGTCGAACAATGCAAATGAAGATATCGTTGTTGTGTTTGACAGCCATACAAGCAGAGACACACTGCTGTTTGGCTTGACAACATTCATGGGGGCCCAGCGTGTAGCCGATGGCGTGACATTCAAGTTCGACAGCGACAAGGCAGAAAATGTGACCGGAGTACAACCCGGCCAGAAACTCGCACTTGCCGAGGACGACTACAGCATCGGCTTCACAATGACCGACAAAGATGGGAAAGTGAAGCATGGTACTGTCTTGCTGCAGTTCCCCGGTCGTGCGCTGGTGGAGGCGGATCATGGTACGGTGCAGTATGGCGAAAAGACATACAATAACGGCGATGTGATCACGTTCACACCGGGCGGCTCCGAGACCATTTCTGCGACAGCAGCAGACGGGTACCGTCTGAAGGAATGGGTCATTGATGGAGCTACGCTTGCGAGCTCGGAGGATGGTTCCGTGACCTTCACCGTTCCCGACAAGTTCTTCTCTATCAAGCCCGTCTTTGAGGAAACTCAGGCTGCCGTAACCATCACGACAGCAAGCAACAACGATGCGTGGGGTACGGTCACAGCGGATAAAACTGCGGCGGCACCCGGCGAATCTATCACGCTGACAGCAGCACCGAAGGAAGGTTACCGGCTGGATGGCTGGACGGTCTCCTATACCGATGGAAGCCAGATGGAGAGCATTTTCGAGCGCGTCAATATCTTTAGTTTGGCCGAGGGTGAGAATAACACGGCGACGCTGACGATAAGTGCAGGTAACACGGAAGCAAAGCCCCTGAAGGTAACGGCGCATTTTGAGGACAAGAACGCTGGACACTTCCTCAGTTATGCCGGAGGTGAGCTGCAGAGTTTGTTCTTCCAGCTCCGTTCGTCCTTTACGAATCCGGCAAGCATCACAGGCTGGTCGAACAATGCAAATGAAGATATCGTTGTTGTGTTTGACAGCCATACAAGCAGAGACACACTGCTGTTTGGCTTGACAACATTCATGGGGGCCCAGCGTGTAGCCGATGGCGTGACATTCAAGTTCGACAGCGACAAGGCAGAAAATGTGACCGGAGTACAACCCGGCCAGAAACTCGCACTTGCCGAGGACGACTACAGCATCGGCTTCACAATGACCGACAAAGATGGGAAAGTGAAGCATGGTACTGTCTTGCTGCAGTTCCCCGGTCGTGCGCTGGTGGAGGCGGATCATGGTACGGTGCAGTATGGCGAAAAGACATACAATAACGGCGATGTGATCACGTTCACACCGGGCGGCTCCGAGACCATTTCTGCGACAGCAGCAGACGGGTACCGTCTGAAGGAATGGGTCATTGATGGAGCTACGCTTGCGAGCTCGGAGGATGGTTCCGTGACCTTCACCGTTCCCGACAAGTTCTTCTCTATCAAGCCCGTCTTTGAGGAAGCCGGAGATGCGCCTCAAGGTCCCGGCTGTGCTACGGTGGATGCAGAGCACGGCAAGCTGGTGTATAACGGCAAGGAATACAACAACGGCGACGTGATTGCCTTTACTCCCGGCGCAACAGTGACTGTATTTGCCAGAGTAGACGAGGGCTATTATCTAGACGGATGGAGCATTCCAGATGCAAATGTAGAAGACAAAAATGTTTATGAGGATTCTGTGACATTTGTCGTTCCTGACGCAGCTTTCACTATTAAGCCCATCTTTGAAAGCAAGGAAGGAAAAGTAGAGCTGAATTTCCATGCCATTAACACGGGAACGGATGTAGATCGCCCCAACGCCTTTGGCGAAAATGGCTGGATAGGTGAACTCAGTTGTTATCCCTTCCAGTTCTACACATTTGATGCCCAAGATCTCACGATTGATGAAGTAATTGCAAAGAAGAGCCGGGGCGAACTAGATAATCTTTATGAAGCGGGCTTCACTGGGTTAATGGCAAAATGGCCGCTTTATATTGAACGAGGGATCGGCATCCTTGTCGAGGCGAATACATATCCGGCATTTCCTGCGGGCGTTGACAGCAAAGCAACCTATATTTGCGAAGGTCTGACATCGACAGCTACAAATAAGCTGGGAGACCTGGTTCGCTATGAGGATTCCCAGTACAGAATACAGAACAGCAGACTGTATATCGCTTTTGTTGCGAACGAGGATGTCATTGTTAACGCAAAGTTCCACGAGCTTGGTTATTATTCGTTCAAGGCTGTATCCAACGATGAAACCATGGGAACCGTAGAAATTACCCCGGAATGCCTTGCGGGTGGAACGCAGCAAGAGGCAACGCATGTAATCATACGAGCGATACCGAAGGCTGGTTACAGATTTAAGCAGTGGATCGAAGCTGAAGGCAGTAAATATCTGTCAGAAGCGCAAAAGATGATTTCAACAGCTCAGTTTGAAGTTGGAACTAAGGCGGCATTCTTTACAGCTGTGTTTGAAGAGATTACAGATTCTCAGCCGCTGCCGATTCATGTGATATCTAACCCCGAGGGCAAGGCGGCCGTTAATATCAAAGCAAAGGCAACCGGAGCGGCTGTTTCTACGGCAAAGGAGGGAACTTATGTCGTTGCCTCTCTTGCAAATCTGGACGAGTATTACGAATTTGATCATTGGGAGATCACAACAGCTGATGATCGTGCAATATCACTGATTCGTGAAGATGAGTGCAGAGACAGTAGCGTGGAATTCGTTATGCCGTCTGTGACGGAGGGTGTCCATGTAAAGGCAGTCCTGAAGGAGCGGTATGTAAGTCTCGACTGGACGGTCATGAAGGGAAATGGTAGCAATTACCAAAGTGCATCCGACCTTGCAACTGTGGAAATATCAGTAAATGGTTCGCTTGTAAGTAAAGGTGCCAAGGTCAAAAAAGGTGATGTGATCAGCTTTTTTGTAACCGTCAAGGATTCTGATAAGTATGTGTTTGAAAAGGTCGGAAAACTAGTTTCCCGTACTGGCAGCATGCGCATAGAGGAAACCTTTACGGAATGCTCCGGTACTTTTACACTCTCGGAGTGGACAAGTATTCGTTTGCATGTATGCTTGAATGACAAAACCGAGGAAACTGCCCGACACGTCATCGTGCTGTCACAGGCGACAGGAGGTACGATCACATCTTCCAACTCGACCGCGCAGCCGAACACGACCGTCACGCTGACCGCTGCTCCCGATAGCGGCTACACGCTGAAGAGCTGGATCGTGAAGGACGAACAGCAGAAGGCCATTTCTGTCACCACGGATAAGACTGACCGCAATGTTGGTACTTTCACGATGCCTAAGAGCAATGTCACGGTAACGGCAGAGTTTGAGTCCACATCGGAGATCACACCGACGATCACATCTGTCGCACTGGTAAAGAGTGCAGATGGCAGTCCGATTGCAGATGGCGTTCTGTCCGGCGACAAGTGGACGATCACCATTCCCGACACCGTGTCGGCGGAGACGGTGGCCAAGATCCCTGAAGGACTGTCCGGTTTGAACCTGAAAATCGAGACGCCCACCGGCGTAACAGTAAAGCAGATGGACGGCGGCGGCAGCTGGGCAGGCGACTGGTCTAAGGGTGACATTGTGTGCTGGATGCCGGTAGGCGAAGAAGTTACTTTCCGGGTAATTGCAGGAACGGCCACCAAGGACTATGCGATTAAGTTGGTCTATTCCGGTTCTCCGTTACTGTCCGATGGCTCCGCCACCCGCAGCAGCAAGACCGCCGCAACGGTGACGTTCACCTCCAATGTGGCAGGCACCTACTACTATAAGGTAGTGGATCACGATGCAGCGGCTCCCACGGTGGATGAAATCAAGAAATCTACCACCCATGGTACAGCCAGCGCGGGTGAGACGACCTTCACCATCAGCAATCTGACCGGGGATGCCCGTGATGTCTACATCGTGGTCGTGGCAGCCAGCGGCGAGAGTGCACCCCTGAAGATCGGGATCCCCGCTTACGAACCAAATCCCGGTAAGTACACCATTACAGTGAACACCCCCAAGGGCGGTACCATCATCCCCAACCGCACCAGCGCCAATGAGGGCGATGAGATCATCGTTACCGTAACGCCCGATGATGGTTATCAGATGGTGGAAGGCTCTCTGACCTACACGCTGGCGATAGAAAACGGTAAGACGGTGAAGATCACCAACAACCGCTTTACCATGCCCGAAGGTAATGTGACCATCAGTTGTCAGTGGGAGACAGCCGCGACGACCTCCACGGGTATCACAGCCTTCTCCATCAATGGTGTGGCCGCCGCGGTAAACAACACCACCAACACCATTACCATCACCATGCCCCGCGGCACGGATGTGACGAAGCTGACCCCCGTCATCGCCACCAACGGCGTCAAGTCTCTGACGCCCGGCAGCGGCGAGACGGTGAACTTCACCAACTCCGTGACCTACACGGCCACCATGGAAGATGGCAGCACCAAAACCTATACTGTCACGGTTTACGTGGACAAGGGTACGCTGGCCGATCAGTTCTGGGATAAGCTGACTGATTTTGCCACCCAAGTTCCCTGGTGGGAGTATGCAAAGCATCAGCAAAGCACCAGCAAGTATCCCAAGTATTGGTAAGTAGTTTTCTCTACGCAAAGAAAGACGTCGGCAGATGCCGGCGTCTTTCTCTTGCTGAAGATATATGGTTTTGCAGATAAATACCCAGCTATCTTCCTCTATCATCAATCAAAAGAAGATCGTCCCGTGTTGCGGCATGATTGCGTAGCTCCTCCGAGAAGCCGGAGATGCTGAACAGGACGTACCACACTTTTCGCCGATCCCGCT
>OGDF01005714.1_pt1 | contig 12951 bp, 13 predicted proteins | sample 1570141 | NCBI WGS metagenome assembly OGDF01 (sample SAMEA4370581, study PRJEB24528) | human gut metagenome | reverse complement strand
CTGCCTGAGAAAATCTTATAATATTTCACTGTCCTATTGACGGGATGCGCACCATAGTCTCGATTTTTGTTATTTCGAGTATCTACTCTATGGGGAGCTTATCAGTTCATCGTCCGACGGCGTTTTACTATTTACGCTCAGTCTTCTTTCAGCCAATTTGCCAAATCGATGGCATAGTAGGTAATGATCATCTGTGCGCCAGCACGCAGGAAGCCTGTCATGACTTCTTCAACAATGCGGCGTTCATCGATCCAGTCGTTCTGAGCAGCGGCCTTGATCATGGCGTATTCGCCGCTGACCTGATAAGCCACCACTGGCTGCAGGAACTGTTCATGGGTCATGCGCATGATGTCAAGATAAGCCATGGCTGGCTTAACAATGATGTAATCGGCACCTTCCTGAACATCCAGCTCGGTTTCCTGAACAGCCTGTTCAATGCTGCAGGCTGGGTCCATCTGATAAGTCTTGCGGTCACCAAATTGTGGTGCAGAACCGCCTGCATCACGGAATGGGCCATAGAATGCAGAGGCAAACTTAGCGGCATAGCTCATGATGGCAACGTCTTCATAGCCAGCATCGTCGAGGGCATCGCGCAGCGCAGCAATGCGGCCGTCCATCATATCGGATGGTGCGATGATGTCGGCGCCAGCGGCAGCCTGGGAAACAGCCGTCTTTGCAAGGAGCGTCAGCGTTGGGTCGTTGAGAATCTGGCCATCTTTGACGATCCCGCAATGACCGTGGCTGGTGTATTCGCACAGGCAGCAGTCGGCGATCAGCACCACATCTGGATAGTTGGCGCGAATCAGGCGCAGTGCTTCCTGCACAATGCCGTCTTCAGCGTAAGCACCGCTGCCGACTTCGTCCTTTTCAGCTGGGATGCCGAAAAGAATAAAGTTCTGCACGCCAGCATCCACTGCGCGCTTCACTTCTTCCAGCAGATGATCCAAGCTGAAGCGATACACGCCCGGCATGGAATCCACTGCTTCGATCTTGTCTTCACCGGCAACGACAAAGATCGGATAGATCAGCTGCTCTGCATGAAGATGATACGCCTTGAGCATGCGGCGAATCTTTTCGTTGCGTCTATATCTTCTCATTCTTGTTTCTGGATACATGATTTATCCCCTTCCATATGTTTACACTGGTTTCATTATACGCCATTTTTCAGCCAATGGTTATAGTCAAATCGTAAATACTTTTTATGCCTGTGACCATCCAAAACACATACAAAACAGCGATGTCTCTACGGAGCATCGCTGTTTTGTTAAAGCGCTCGCTTACTGCAGCCATCCTTGCCGCTGCCAAGCACGCGCCTGGTCATAGTCGTGGCCAAAGAACACCTCTGCCCGGCTTTGCTTTTGCATATCTTTGAGCATATGCAGGTTGTCGATAAACTCACTGTCGGTTTTGTTGATGCTGCCGCCAGGAGGAAGTTCCGCATCGTAGGATTCCTGCGTGTAAACCGTGTCCCCGGTAAAGATGACCAGGCGATCTTTCAGCTGCACCTTCATCCCAATCAGCCCAGCCGTGTGGCAATGCTGCACAAACAGGGTGACGCCCTCTGCCAACTCGGTTTCACCATCGGCAACGGCTTCGTAATGCACGCCTGGCAGATCCAGGAAAAGTTTGCCGATGTAAGCGCCGCTGGTCTTGTCGTCACGTTCGGCGAGCAACTGTTGAACCTCTTCCAACTCAGCGCCAGCAACCAATGTATGTGCGCCAGCTTTGGTATTGGCAAAATACTTCATGCCCCCAGCATGATCAAAATGCAAATGAGATAGAATGAGCACATCGATGTCCTCTGGTGTCAGGCCTTCTTTTGCCAGCGCCACTTTGATGGTCAGACATTCACTGATCGGGTACACCTCCTTGATGTGGTCGGTGTAGCTGTCGCGCCAGGCATCGTCATTGCCCGTATCGTAAAGAATATAGCCGGCAGTTGGGTGCTTAATGAGAATGGCCAATGCTGGTGAATAAATCATCTCTTTCTCATCATTGGTACGCACCAGTTCCTTTTTGTAGAAGGTCATATAACCCAAGTCCAATACTTTCACTTGAATGGTTTCCATAAAATTTAATCCTCTTTCGTTCAATTGATACAGAGAAACCTGCACAGCGCAGGTTTCTCTGTGCTGCAAACAGTTATTGATTTAAAACGCCTGCTGCATTATAAATCAGCGCAATGAAATGCAGCGGCTGATCGGCGCGGTTCTCAATCCAGTGTTCTGCGCCAACTTCCAGCACACAAACATCTCCAGGCACAACGACGTGTTCGCTGCCGTCCGAATCGTGGTACACGCCTTCGCCCTGCAAAATATAGTAGGGCTCTGTTTCATCCACATGGCGATGCTTGCCAATGGACGCACCGGGCGGGATGACAATTTCTGCAAACATCCGCCCATGACCATACAGCTCGTCTTTTGTAAGAATATGGCGAAACGTAATGGTGCCTTCGCCTTGCTGTACCTGTGTTTTTTCTTCCACATATGGTTTTCTAATCATTGTTCTGGCTCCTCCTCATTAAATAAGCAGTTTTGCTGCCGACTGCCCGCACAAACTGGCACCAGAAAGCAGCAGCACTTGATACAAAAAGTGACGCACACGAGAATCAGCATAAGAACCAGGCCACTGCGCGGTGCGCCGATGCATCGCCAGGTGATACACCGCCGACGCCGCATTCATGACAAGCCCCCCTTGTTACTGCTGGTTTATTCTACGTGACAATCAATAACCACTTTCACCTCATGACCGGCACGGTCGCTGCAGCGCGCAAACCCTTCCTGAATCTCCGTCAATGGCAGCACCGAGGTGATGATCTGATCAGGATCAAAGGCTTTTTCATCCAACAGCTTCACCGCCTTGGCAAAGTCCTCTGGATCCTGCATGCGTGCCGTGGTGAGATCCTTTTCATAATAATACAGCTGCTTCAAATCCACCGTCATTGGATGGCCATAGATGGCTACGAGCACCACACGCCCATGTACCTTTGGCAGCAGCACCATCGTATCAACGCCCGGCTGGGAACCAGAGGTTTCAAAGACCACATCGGCGCCCACACCATCGGTTTCTGCCTGCACGTAAGCCACCACATCGGTGTTCATTGGATTGACCACGTCCAACCCAAAGGCCTTGGCCTTATTGACACGGTTTTCGTTGACCTCAGAAACCACCACACGCGCGCCTTCGGCCTTCGCCACCAAAGCCGTCATCAAGCCGATCGGACCACCGCCAATGACCACGACGTAGTCGCCTTTCTTAACCTGACCGCGTTTGACCACGTGGCAGCAAATGGCCAGCGGCTCTGCCAGCGCAGCATGCTTCAAATCGAGGCTGTCCGGGATTTTGAACAAAGCATCCGCATCCACTGTCCAGCTGTACTGAAAAGCCCCAGGGGTTTCAATGCCGCGCACCTTCAAATGCTGGCACACATGCTGCAATCCTTCCTTGCACGCCTGACACTGTCCGCACGCGTCCACAGGCATCACAACCACATGATCGCCAGCCTGATACCCTGTTACGCCCTCGCCCACTTCGGCCACTATTGCGGAACACTCATGCCCAATGACCGAAGGAATATGCATGCGCGCATCTTCCGAACCAGAGAGCACATGCAAGTCCGACCCGCAAATGCCGCAATAAGCAATTTCCAAACGCACCTGACCTTTTACAGGTTTTTCAATCGTGCCTTCCTTCAGGCTTAACGTATGATTTCCTTCATAAACTGCTGCTTTCATTGTATCTATTAACTCCTTTTCTAAATGTTAGTTTAAGAAAATTGCAATCGGCGCAAAAATAATTAAAATAACAACCATTGCAATCACAAAATGTAAAAGTAATGCTTTGTAACATAGACTGCTTGAAGCCCAATCATTAGAATGTGTCATAGCTGCCATTGCAGATCCAGCTGGCGTCACTAGTGCAATACTAAATGAATAGGTTAGCAATATTGCTAAGATCATAGGATTAACACCAACAACCAATGCAAATTGCACCAATACTGGTGTCATCACTGATGCCAACACTAAGTTATGCAAAAACTGTGTAAGCACCGACATCAAAACAAAAGCAATAATAATGAACATGGCTGGAGATAAGTTATCTAAGACAGGCATCACCGCTGCAAAAACGTGATCCATAATACCAACATCATCGCTTTCAATAGCAGCTGCTATTCCAAAACAGGATGCCGTCATAATAATAACGTTCCAATCAACGTGACCAGAATTTGCTATTGTAGGAAAATCCAGAATAGCTTTACCATCAATAAGAAAAATTCCCAAACAAACCAATACAATAAAAATTGGCCCATTCATTCCCCAACCAGAAAACATTTGGGTGATCAACCAATCAGATGGCAAAATGGTAGGAATACACATCATGATGATAAAAGCAATCATTGAAATAAACGCCGCTTTTTCTGCCCGAGACATTGGAGCCTTACTTGCTTCTGCAAAACGTTTATTATCAATATTTGCCAATTTGCTGACATCAGCTTTGAATACAAAACGCATCAATGCGATGAATATGAACATTGATATCAATGTCATCGGAATCATAAATGCACAATACTGTGCAAAACTTACTGTATAGACACCATTTGTCGTGGTACTTGTCAAACCAAGTGAGAGTGCTGCCACCGCTTTAATAGGTAGTGCCGTATAACCACAAAACGCAGCAACGGAAATTGCTAAAACCAATAAGCCCGGGAATTTATCTCCTTTTTTATATCCTGCTTCTTCGCAAATGGAATAAGAAATCGCCCATGGAATTAAAACGGCGGGATAGCAATAGGTGCAAATTGCCATAACATACGCAGACAGGCAAAGAAATGTAATCAGAATCCATGGATGACCAACAACTATTTTTCTTCCAAGAAACCAATTGCTGATACGAATACACATACCTGATTTTTCCAGGAAAATAACATAAACAAAAATCATAATTAAAAAAGGAATAAGATTATTGCCAAAACTTACTGCAAAAATATTATTCATCGTATCATAGCCACTCGCTTCGAGCGCAATTAGTCCCGCCAAACAAGGCCATACGTAAGTGCCTAAGGCAATCCATGCATACAACATACCGACAAAAATACCAACAACAGCCATTGCCAAATGGCTTAATCCAAAAAGAGATGGCAAGAACTGAAAACCAAACATAAAGAACAGTGAAATACAAATATGAACAATATATAGTAAGGAAATTCTAGACTTTTCAGTCGTCTTATTTGTGGTAATATCAGTCATTGCTTTTTCCTCCTTCGTTCTTCTATTTTTTCAATAAATCAAAAGAAGCATAATCATGGCTGCCTACTACTAAAGCATGATATTTTTCCATTTTTTCAAATGAACGATAGCAGTCTTCTGCACTTGTAAAGAGTCCACTTGGCAAGCGAAGATCCCAGCCCTCTTTTACGGAAATCAAATCACCTGCAATAATCACTTTGCCCTGTTCTGTATCCACAACAACACCTTGGGAACCTGGAGAATGTCCTGGCAATGTAATGATCTCTAGTCCATCATCAAATGTAAGATCGCCATCCAAGAAAACATACTGACGATACATTTTCAAAAAATACGGTATGTCTTCGCCCAATTTGTTTTCATAGACTTTAAGATCATTTGGCAACGGTGCAACTGCATATCGTAATTCTTTGGACTGCACGTATAACTTTGCATTTGGCAACTCTAAAGCACCATAAGCATGATCCCAATGAAGATGTGTTAAAATGACTGTATCAATATCTTCACAACGTAGTCCATGTTTTCCCAACACTGAAGATAATGTTTGTTCAGAAGATCGCAAAAACTTATTATGATGCATGCTGGCCCACTCTGTATCTTCACATGGACCTGCATCAACTAAAATATGTCTTTTCGTTTCTAAATCGGTCAACAACCAAACAATACATGGCTGAGCAACAATTTTTCCTACATCAAATTTTGCACCATGACGTGCAATTTGTGTGGATCGTGTAACCATCAATGTACCAACGTCTAACGGAGTAATATGCCACATATTCTCTACCCCCTCATATCAATCCAATAATATTCCACCATGGATAGATCACTACACCATAGAGAATAAAGGTAATAATTGTATTTAACCCAACCATTTTGATGAAATCACTCATTTTAATATATCCAAAGCTATATAATACAGCAAAACATACAATTTCATGTGGCATGAATACAGCGGCAGTAGATAATACCAAAGACATCAAACTAAACATTGGGCTCATTCCTAAATCCAATGCAACCTGAACAAATGGTGCACTCAAACCACTAAGCATGGCAAATGGAGTCAACGCAAAATTTGCTAAGGTACCGACTGCTAAGAACGCATAGCCCATAGCCAGTGGACTCAAGCTTTCTAAGATCGGTGTAAGATTAGCTGAAATGAGATCGCCGATACCAACATAGACACCAACAGTACCAATAGACATACAGCCTGTAATGAAGAACAATACACCAAGTTTTACATCTTCTACCGATTTAACCGTCCCAATGCCAGTTCCTGGCAGTACCATAATCCAAGGTAACACCAAAAAAGCATAATCGGCTGAAAGTCCATGTATTGGACAAGTAATCAAATAGATCACCAATAATATCATGAAGAAAATTGCTTTCTTTTCAGCCGCAGTCATTTTCCCAAGTGATTCATAATCTTTTCTAAATTTGTCTAAACCATTAGACAACTTCATATCTTTTGTCTTATAAATACGTGTCAGAATAAATAATGTTAACAAGCATCCAAAGAAAATTGGCCATGCATAATAAGTTCTAGTTAGCAAACCAAAAGAAACATCAGGTAGTAAATCTGCCAAAGCAGCAACAATGATGCCATTTTCTGCTGGATAATAGGTACATGCTACTATGCCTTGTGCCCCCAAAGCCCCTGCAGTACAAATCAATGCGGCCGCTTTCGACTCTTTTTTCAAATCCAATGCAACGCAAATGCTAAATGCCAAAAAAACTTCCAATATATAGCCATTATTAAATGTAATCAACGCAATAATGACACCAGCAATAAATACGGCAAATACCATGCTGGTAAAACTACCACCCAATTTTAAAATGGTCCAATAAGATACACGTTTTAATAATCCACATTCTCCCAATAAATTTGAAAAGACAAATGCACCAATAATCATGAAAATGGTTGTACCACTTGTCCAAGGCGAGAAAACGGTATCTACTGGTGCTACACCAAAAAGAATGTATGCGATCGGCAAGACAAAAGCAGGAATAGCCATATCAAAGAAGCCAAAAGCTATCACAGCCATAATAAATACTGTAATGGCAAAAAACATTGCCATATTCATATCATATATATCATTTTTAGGAATGACCAAAAAGATTCCTGCCAATACAACGCAAATTAACCATTTTACCCAATATGTTGTTTTTGCACTCATAATAATCTCCCCCGATTATTAACTTAAAATGAAAGCCTACCAAATCTCTTTTAAACCTAGCTGCTGACGAAATTCATTATTCATTGCAAGAATTTGTTCCTTATCAGGCGCTTCCTGATCCGCAAACTGATAATCCATACTTAACTGAGTATACTTTGCACTCCCATAATTGTGAAATGGCAAAAGTTCATAATCTGTCAAATTTGGAATTTGTTTAAGAAAATCAACGATATGTTGTAACTCTTCGTGACTATCATTAACGCCAGGAATTACTGGTGTACGTACGATCAAATCAACATCTGGCAGTTCTTGTTTAAACCGTAAGATGTTTTCCTTAATCAGTTTATTGTCAACCCCGGTCCATTTTTTGTGTAAGTCTGCATCAAAAAACTTACAATCACAAAAAACCAGGTCACATTGTTCTGCAACTTTCTTTACTGTTTCCCAAGGTGCATACATGGTCGTTTCTATTGCAGTATTGATACCTTCTTCTTTATTTTTTCTTAAAAAAGCTGCTGCAAAATCTGCTTGCGACATTACTTCTCCACCGCTCAAGGTAACACCACCATCACTGCGCCAGGTAATATTATTTCTATGAACTTTTTCAAAAAGTTCGTCTACTGTATAGTCTTCACCAAAGACATGCATAGCTTGCGCACAGCATACCTTCACACAGGTGCCGCAGTCTACGCACTTGCTTTTATCCACCAGGACCTTGCCATCATCCCGCCGCTGCAGTGCTTTCTGCGGACAATTGGCAATGCATGCGCCGCAGCCAATGCATTTGCTTTCTTTATAGGCGATTTGTTTTTTGAAGCTTTGCGACTCCGGATTGGAGCACCACGCGCAGCGCAGAGGACAACCTTTGAAGAACACCAAGTCACGAATGTTTGGGCCATCATGAATGGAGAAACGCTGAACGTTGAATATTCTTCCTGTTAAATGTTCCATACTTATCACATTCCCATCATTTACAAAAATAGCCAGAGGCTAGGGTCAAAGCGACAGCCTCTGGCTTTTCAGAGTGTCCTTACATTGCCATTTCGTGTTCGGTTCTGTTGATGATTTCAGTCTGTAGACCTGGGCTCAATTCGGTGAAGTAAGCACTGTAGCCTGCGACACGAACGATGAGGTTCTTATAATCTTCTGGATCTTTCTGTGCAGCCAACAAGGTTTCACGATTAACCACTGCAATCTGGATATGCCATAGTTTAAGGTCAACCCAAGTACGCAAAAGCTTCACAATATTTTCCGTACCTTTTTCACCAACTACAGCCTGTGGACTTAATTTCAGATTCAGCAAACGAGAAGCACTATTGGAATACGCATGACTCATTGCATTTCTAATTGATGTTAGTGTTGCAATAGGACCATCAATATCGGAGCCCTGTGTAGGAGAAATCCCTTCAGAAAGAGCCACACCGGCATGACGACCATTAGCGGTTGCAATGGTCTTATGTCCCATACCAACATGCGAAGTAATTGGAACATATTTTACATTCTGTTCTCCATTAGTCGTTCTATGGTGTTTTACAACACCAAGAATCATGGCATCCAACGCTTTTGCAACGCCATCAGCATATGGATCGTTGTTCCCATATTTAGGTGCATTGAGAACCATCTGGCGAACCACTTCATAACCTTCATAGTCAGCAGCAATAGCCTCTTTCAACGTTTTAAAGTCGATACGCTTGTCATCAAAAACCACTTTCTTAATTGCTGCCAAAGATTCGGCCACAGTACCAAATCCATTAAAAGTAGCATTACCAGTATCTTTATATAATCCACCAGGAATGCGTTTCTGATGGATATCTATCATTGCTTTACGTGGTACCGGATGAAGCATAGACATAAATGGTGCTGCCAAGCGCTGTGGATCAGTAAGTTCCATTGCATTTTGTCGTTTGGTGAAATGATCAACATAAAATGTAATGGCCGCCTTCAAATTTGTCATAACATCATCAAATGATTGAATTTGGTCAGAAGCAATTGGCATATCAGCTTTCTTTTCATAGTATTTGCCACCAAAATGTACCCAGCCATCACTTAATGCCATTTCCAAGGCTGCTGCCAAATTAATATGACCACCTAATGGAAGATAACAATCTCTATCTGGCACACGCATTTCTGTGCATCCAGCACCGGCATAATTACGTGCTTCTTCGATGGTACAGCCATTTTGAAGCATGCAAGGGATGATCTCTTCATCATTAAAGAATTTTGGGAAGCCTGTCCCATCTTTTACCAACTCGGCACAAGCTCTCAACAATTTAGTAGGCGAGCAAGAATGGAGACGCACGGCCAAATCTGGATATGGAATAGAAAGTTCTCGTTTAGAACGAATAACCAGATATGTCAGATCATTGGTTGCATCCTCACCAGTTGGCGTCTGTCCCCCAACCATGACGACTTCAAAGTGCGCATACCCTTCCCAGAAATTTCCTGCATTGGTTGCGTTAAAAATAACCACATCAGCAATTTTTAACCAAAGGCAATCTAAAAGTTCAAGTGCTTGTTCTTCATTTAAAGTTCCAGCCTCAATATCTTTTTTATAGAAAGGATACATATACTGGTCAAAACGTCCAGAACCAATGCCACCTGCAACTTGCTGTTCAAAACGATAGCCCATCTGGATAAACCACTGACACTGAACAGCCTCCCAGAAGGTACGTGGTGTATGCATTGGCACCCAGTCACAGTTTTTAGCAATCTGTTCCAACTCAGCTTTTCTGGTTGGATCTTGTTCAGCAGCGGCCATTTCGCGTGCTTTGTCAGCATAACGCTTTGCAAGTATTTCCATACCCTCACAAACTTCAATTTCAGCTTGTAAGAATGGAATTTTATCATAGTCTTCACTGCGCAGATTATCATGAATATCTGCTAATTTCTTTTCAGCATCTTCTTTTAGAGCATTTAAACCATGTGACATGACGTAATCGTAGTTGCCTGGCCAATTTAACATTGAACTTACATTGGAATTATCCTGCATCATCCCAGTGGAACCATAATCGTCATCGCCATAGATAATATCTTTGGTTTCTGGATCCATGATGGCCAAATACATTTCATGGCTGGTCTTACCTTTCCAATACGGAACAACCTCTGTCATCAATGTGTCTATTGTTTCATCAGAAATTTCATAAGCATCTTTTTTCTGAGTATCTCTCAACCCTTTTTCATACCAACCTGCACGCAACTCTGGATAAAGGATTGAATAGCGGCCAGGACCGCCACAAGTCCCAACAATCAATTCATGATCTTGAATCAATACATCAATGTTTTCACAAATGTGTTTGAACGCCTTCGCCCAACGCAAATTAAGCGGATACATCTCTGTTTCTTTCATAGATTCAGTGAACAGCACTGCACGCTGTGGATCAATGCGTGGTTTCTGATCGCGAAATCCCTTTAACAGTTCATTGGTTCTTTTTCTAGGGCTAGACGCCTTATGAAAAGCAATACGTTCTTCCTGTGGACTTAATGTACAACATCCCATTTTGAATTCCTCCTAAAAATAGATTGTATTTACAGCTATATGGAAACAAAAAGGACCCAAATACTCACACGAAGACACTTGTCTCCATGAGTATTTGGGTCCTAACTTTCTCACACTGTTAAAGGGAATAGCCGCACAGGTTATGCACGACCAATTTAACAATTAAAAGTTCCCCAATTATGAGCGAATGTTTTCACTCATAATTTTTATCCATATAATCTTTTTACACTTATAGTAAACCACAATCTTTTTTATATGTCAACCACGAATTTTATTTTTCATCCATTTTATCTTTATAGCGCAAAAAAGCCATCTTCATTGCTTGAATAATTGCGCCCGTTGATGTTGTTAAAATGTTCTTTTTAATTTTCTGATACAGTTCATCTGGAGCATCCAGTACACAGAAACCTGTAACAAGATCAGAAAAATATTCTTGTGTCAACGGAGATGGTACATTTAGTTTAGCCTTTTCAATACAATGTGTTTCACGGTTGACCAGCATACTAACACTAATTACATGATAAACGCTATGAACACCAGTTTCTTTTGGGGCATTGGCCGAGCCACCCAGCAAAATATATTTATCTACCAACTCTCCCATAAAAGAGTCCCCTTTCTTCAACGTTTTTTCCATAAGCAAATTTTATCATAAAACCTATCATTTGCCCATATATTTTTTATGCCTGTGACTGCCATTCATCCTTGGTCAGGCGAGCGACGTATTCCAGGCGGGTATCACCGGTGAAGGTCCAGCCGTCTTGGTCGTAGGTGAAGGCTGGGCGTTCTTCGGTGCGAACATGGGCGAAGCCGCATTTTTCCATGACGCGCTTGGAACCGATGTTTTCATCGTTGGCACAGCACCAGAGCGCTTGCAAGCCAAGATCATCGAAGGCATGGGCGATCAAGCAGCGGGCAGCTTCGGTGATAAGCCCCTGGCCCCAATGAGGCTGCCCGAGCCAATAGCCGAGCTCGGCTTCACGAAAAGCCAAGGGCAGATTGGCGGCGTCGCCGGTTTGCAGGCCAATGCAGCCGATAGGCTCTCCGCTGTCGCGCAGACAAACAGCGTACGTTTCTGGCACGGCAAAAACGGTGCGAATGATTTCCAGACTTTCCGCCACGCTTTGATGCGGGTTCCATCCAGCAATGGGGCCAACGGCCGGGTCTTTGGCGTAATAATACAGTGTGTCTGCGTCGTCATCCTGCCAAGGACGCAGAATGAGACGCTCGGTGGTCAATGACATGCAGGTCCTCCTTTCTTCATTTGCAGAAAGCGCTTGCAGGCTGCGCCAGCGCACGCGCACAGAGCAAAGAGCGCCGCTTCACCAATCAGGAACAACAGCAGTCCGTTTTCCAGTTCAAAGCCGCGCACCTGCATGAAAAGATGCGCTGGGAAACGCTGCACTGCCGCCGAAGCTACGCCAAGCAGCACAACACAGAGCAAGGCAGCGCGCCAACACCATGCAGGCAATTGAACGCGCCGTGTCACGCTGGCTGCCAGCGCGCGTCCATGCCAACCCAAGTGCACCGCCATGAGTAGAAATCCCCAGTAAGCGCAGACTTGGTGCGGCGTTTGCCCAACGCCCTCGGGGAACGAAAGCGGAAGAAAACCTAATACGTAGCGCGACAGCATGACACTGCTGACAATCAGCCCCAACACGGTAAACAGTATCAAGCCATCCACGATGTTTCCTGCCAAGCGACTGCTGTTATAGCGCCCACGCCAAAGTGTCACAAACCAAGCGCGATTGCGGAAAACATGCCAGACAAAGCATGCCAATACTGCGATGCCAAGCCATTCATGCATCACTTCTCCAAGAAGCGAATAGCTCATGCAGGCAATCAAGCCCAGTGTCATGGCGCCATTGAGATACCAACGAGAATATTTTGCCATCCTTCTCCCTCCTTTATCAAATGCCATGATGTGATATTGAGTTCATGATACCACAGTGCCTGCACGCAGGCAAAACAAAAACACCGCCCGGCTGTGATAAGCTCCCCATAGAGTAGATACTCGAAATAACAAAAATCGAGACTACGC
>OGDF01005702.1_pt1 | contig 12977 bp, 5 predicted proteins | sample 1570141 | NCBI WGS metagenome assembly OGDF01 (sample SAMEA4370581, study PRJEB24528) | human gut metagenome | reverse complement strand
TGGTGAAGTTGTAGTCGTTGGTTATGGTCAGCAGAAGAAGGCATCTGTCGTAGGTTCCATCACCCAGACTACTGGTGAGGTTTTGGAGCGTGCAGCTGGTGTCAGCGACGTCGGTTCAGCCTTGACAGGTAACCTCCCAGGAGTTGTTACAATCCAAGGCAATGGTATGCCTGGTGAGGAGGAACCTCAGATTATCATCCGTGGTTCTAGTTCATGGAACAATTCCGACCCTCTCGTTCTCGTTGATGGTATTGAACGTCCTCTGAGCAGCGTGGACATCTCTTCTGTGGAGAGCATCTCTGTACTGAAGGATGCTTCTGCTACTGCAGTCTATGGTGTGAAGGGAGCCAATGGTGTCATCTTGGTTACCACCAAGCGTGGTCAGGAAGGCAAGGCTAAGATTGACATTGGTTTCAATGCTACGTTGAAAGCTCCTTCTAAGTTGCCTAATAAGTACGACTCTTATGATGCGTTGATGCTTCGCAACCAAGTGGTAGAACGTGAACTGGGCATTTATCCTGAAGGTGTTTCATATCTTCGTCCTCAGTCTTTTATAGACAACTATCGAAACCAGACTACGCAGGAGCAGCGTGAACGTTATGCCAATGTGGATTGGCAGGATGCACTTTTCAAAAAGTCTGCTATGTCCTATAATGCGAACGTGAACGTGAGTGGTGGTACAAAATTCGTTAAGTACTTCGCTTCTGCTGATTTCGTGCATGAGGGTGACCTCTTCCGTGAGTATGACAATGGTCGTAACTACAACTCTGGCTATGGATACAATCGTATCAATGTTCGTAGTAACTTGGACTTTGCCATCACAAGTAGCACTACTTTGAAGGTAAATGTGGCTGGTAGCAATGGCGTAAGAAAAGCTCCTTGGAGTAACATGAGCAATAGTGAGTGGCAGATTGGTCAGCAGTGGGCTGGTGCTTATAACATCGCCCCAGATGTGTTCTTGCCACAATATTCTGACGGCTCATGGGGATTCTATCCATCTGCTTCCAATGTAAGTAACTCTGCACAGAATCTTGCTATCGGTGGTACAGCACAGGCTACAACCACTCGTATCAATACAGACTTTACCCTTGAGCAGAAATTGGATTTCATAACCAAAGGCTTGAATTTCCGTGGTACTATCTCTTGGGATAATGTTTTTGTTGAGACAGGACGAGGTATCAATGACTTGAATAATGAAGCCCAGACTAAGTATATTGATCCTGAAACAGGTCAGGTTACTTATGGTAAAGAACTTGAAGGAAATAATAAGTTTGATTGGCAGCAAGGTGTGAACTGGTCAACGGAAGGTGGTTCTGTAGATAATAACCAGACTGTTCGCAACCTCTACTATCAGTTGCAGCTCAACTGGGCTCGCAAGTTTGGACAGCATGATGTATCAGCCATGGGATTGTTCTCACGTCAGGAGAATGCACGTGGTAGTGTGATGCCAACTTACCGTGAGGACTGGGCGTTCCGTGCTACCTATAGCTATGCAGGTCGTTATAACATCGAGTATAATGGTGCCTATAACGGATCAGAAAAGTTCAGCAAGGACAATCGTTTTGCCTTCTTCAATTCAGGTGCTATCGGATGGACCATCACTGAGGAAAACTTCATGAAGTCTCTTCGTGACAATCACATCATCGATATGTTGAAGTTCCGTGCTTCCTATGGTGAGATTGGTGATGACAACATTGGTGACCCATTTGATTCTACTCGTCGCTGGTTGTATATGAGTCAGTGGGCGTATGGCGGCAAGACTACGATGGATCTCGACCATACAGAGAGCATCTATACATGGTATCGACAGAACACTCTTGGAAATGATAATGTGAAATGGGAAACAGTTAAGAAAACCAACTTCGGTATTGATTATGGTTTCTTGGGAGGCTTGATTACTGGTTCTTTGGATTTCTTCTGTGATCGTCGTAATGACATCTTGATTTTCGGCTCCAACCGTTCTGTTCCTTCTTATTTCGGAACGACAGCACCTACTATTAATAAAGGTAAGGTTCGTACCAGTGGTTACGAGTGGGAATTGAAACTTAATAAGGTGTTTGCTAATGGCTTGCGACTCTGGGGTAATTTCAATATGACCCATGCCAAGAATAAGGTGATTTTGAAGGATGATGCCCTCTTTACTCCAAATTATCAAAAGGAGGCAGGATTTGCCATGAATCAGTATCACTCTTATATAGATAAGGGCTTTATCAATAATATTGATGATTTGATAGGTTCTCCGGCGCACGACTCCAATGACAATCACCGTTTGGTTGGTGACTATTACATTGTTGATTTCAATGGTGATGGTGTTGTTGATAGCAGGGACTCGGCTCCTGTAGGTTATAGCAGTAGTCCGCAGAACACCTATAATGCTACTATTGGTTTCGAATGGAAAGGGTTCTCAGCTTTCGCTCAGTTCTATGGAGTAACTAATGTGACCCGTGACGTATCATTGACAAGCTTTGGTAATATGCTTGATAATGTTTATGATACTGGTACTTGGTGGAATAAGAATCAAAGCAATCCAGAATGTATCCTTCCTCGTTGGGGTGCCACTGCTTCAAGTTACACCTATGGTACACAGTTTATGTATGATGGTTCTTACATTCGTTTGAAGAATGTCGAGATTGCTTATACCTGGACCAAGGGTTGGATTAAGGCATTAGGCGTAAACTACCTCAAGATTTACTTGAATGGTAATAACCTCTGGCTCTGGACTCGTATGCCTGATGACCGTGAGGCAAACCTCGGTGGTGGTGGCTGGTTGGGAGCATACCCTACGGTTCGCCGCTTCAACTTAGGTGTTAAATTCTCATTGTAATTATTAAAAAAAATATTCAGATGAAAAATAAGATAAAGACATTATTGTTGACGGGATGCGTCTCGCTGGCTCTCGGTACTTCGCTGAGTTCTTGTCAAGACTACTTGGACAAGGAGCCAGACTCAACAGTTTCTGCAGACGATGCCTTTGCCAATTTCCGTAATTTCCAAGGTTTCGTTGAGGAAATATACAACTGTATCCCTGATAAAGAGAAATGTAACTATTGTCCTTCATGGAACTGGGGTGATGATGAAATCTTCAATCCTGAGGCTGATAATAGAATGACCCATCAGGTTGATTTAGGTAACTTCCGTGCATGGGAATCTACTGGTAACTGGCTAAAGCGTGATGGTTCTTCTACTTCCACAGATAAGTTCGCACACGGTATTTGGAACCATGCGTGGTATTGCATCAGAAAATGTAATCTCGGTTTACAGAATATCGACAAGTTTGTGACTGGAAGTGCTGAAGAGAAAAAACTGATAGAGGGTCAGCTCTATTTCTTCCGTGCATGGTGGCATGAGGAAATGATGGAGTATTTTGGTGGTATGCCTTATGTGGATACTTATCTCGATGCCAATGCCGAGCAGAGATTGCCACGTCTTTCTTATCAGGAATGCGCTGATAGAGCGGCAGCTGATTTCCGCAAGGCTGCCGATTTGTTGCCTATTAATTGGGATAAGACTTCTGCAGGTGCTGCCACACAAGGTAAGAATGATCTTCGCATCAATAAGATCATGGCTCTTGGTTATCTTGGTAAAACCTATCTTTGGGCTGCTAGTCCTTTGATGAAGAATGGTGCGCAGATTGGTGCCAGCAAGAATGGCAAGACTTATGATTATGATCAGGAATATGCTAAGAAGGCAGCTGAGGCTTTTGGTGAACTGCTCTCTCTTGTGGAAGCTGGTCAGACACAATATGCATTGGCAGAGTTTAAGTACTCAGACATCTACAATCATGAGAAATCTGCTGATGCCAATAGCTGTTTTTCTGATATATTCTATACCAAGAAGCAGAACTGGAAAATGCCTGGAACGGTTGAAGCTATCTTCCGTGGTCCATCTCCTGATTTTAATGGCTCTAACTGGAATACCTCTAAGGTCTTTGGCCCTAAGGTACAGAAAGTAGTTGCTCATGATAATGTCATTCACCAACCTACGGCCAACCTTGTAGAGGCTTATGGAATGGCTAACGGAGAACCAATCTATTTGGTTGAGAATGGTCAGTATGTACTCAATCCAAAGTCTGGTTTCGACCCTGAGCATCCTTTCAAAAATCGTGATCCCCGTTTCTACCACGATATCGTCTTCGATGGTTTTAAGTATTTGAACGGAACACCTGGTCAGTATGCAGATTTACAGTATTGCCAATTATATACGGGTGGTAATATGCGCCCAATAGCAAATGCAAGCCGTACGGGTTATTTCATTCAGAAGTTGGTGCCTCATACTTGTAATGAAGTGGATAAAGATTACGATTGGGGTTCAGCTTTACACTGCTATTTGCCATATATGCGTCTTGCAGACATATACTTGATGTATGCAGAGGCTTGTGCTGCATTCGGTGGTGCTTCTGGCAAGTCTTCAAACTTTGGCAAGACCGCAGAAGATGCAATTAATACACTTCGCGACCGTTGTGGTGCAGGTCATGTTGCTCCAGAATTTGTTGCAGACAACCATAAGTTCATGGATGAGGTCCGTCGTGAGCGTGAGGTAGAACTTTCTTTCGAAGGATTCCGCTTTTGTGACTTGCAGCGTTGGTTGCTTCTGACAGAGGCACCATATAATCAAAAATTCTCACAGGAGTTTGACCGTGTGGAAAGTGCAGACTTCTATACGAAGAATGATCCTAAGGACGCTCGGGTTGCCAATTATCGTAGAAAGTTGATATTGACTCGTAATTTTGGTACCAAGCACTATTGGTTCCCATTGCCAATCAAGGAGACTCAGATCAGTTCAGAGTTTAAACAAAATCCAGGCTGGTAAGGTTTAAAATTATAAATTAGTAATACTAAATGAATAATGATAGTATGAATTCAAGATTCAAATCATATAATTATAAGCTTTTTGTAGCAAGTCTCGTGGCTTTGGCTCCTCTTGGTGCCAATGCCAAGACTGCACAGACAAGCGAATCCGATACAGCCAGTGCCGACAAGGAGATGGTTCAGGTGGCTTACCGAAAGGTAGCCAAGGATGACATCTTGGGCGGTGTGTCTGTAGTCGATGTAGAGAACTTGATGAAGAAGAATTACCATACTTATAGCCTCGACAATATGCAAGGTTATGTAGGTGGTTGGAATGGCAATTCTCTCTGGGGTATGGATGCCGACAACGCTGGTTATCTCGTCTTGGTAGATGGTGTGCCTCGTGAAGCTAACAACGTTCAACCAAGTGAGATTGCACAGATTTCTTTCCTCAAGGGTGCGCAGGCTGTGGTGCTCTATGGTAGCAAGGCTGCCAAGGGTGCTGTAGTCATAACCACCAAGCGTGGTCATAATGACGGCTTGAAGGTCGAGGTGCAGGCTAATGCAGGTTTGAATGTAGCAAAGTCTTATCCTGAGTATCTTAGCAGTGCAGAGTATATGACTCTCTATAACGAGGCTCGTCGTAATGATGGTTTGTCTGAGCTTTATTCTGCTGAGGACATCTATAATCATGGAGCAGGTTTGAACCCTTATCGTTATCCTAATCTCGATTTCTATTCTTCTGATTATCTCAGAAAGATGAACAGCCGTTATGAGGCTACTGCAGAAATCAGCGGTGGTGGTAAGCGAGCTCATTTCTATAGCAATATCAACTATTATCGCCAGGGCGATTATTTCAAGTTTGGTGAGGCTAAGAATAATAATACCCAGCGCTTCAGCGTTCGTGGTAATGTGGATATAGACATTACTGATGATATTAAGGCTTGGGTCAACTCCAGTGCAACCTTCTATGATTCTCATTCTGCAAAGGGTAATTACTGGGAAGCTGCTGCTACTTGGCGTCCTAATTTTCCACAGAATGCAGCTCCTCTTATCTCCACAGATATGATAGCCCCTAATGCTAAGGCTGCTTGGGACTTGATGAGCGTTGCGAAGTTGGTAGATGGCAAATACTTCCTTGCTGGTACTCAGGCAAACTCCTCCAATGTTTTTGCTGATATCTATTCTGCAGGAAGTAGTAAATTTACTAGTCGTCAATTCCAGTTTGATACGGGTATCAATATCAACTTGCACAAGGTGTTGAAGGGCTTGTCTTTCGAGACTCATTTCGCAGTCGACTATGCTACCTCTTATAATACTTCTTTCGATAATAGCTATGCTGTTTATATCCCAACATGGGCTAACATTGATGGCAAGGATATGATTGTCGCATTGAAGAAGGAAGGTGAGGATAAAAAGTCTGGCAACCAGAACATCAGCGGAAGTACAGATAACCAGACCATGTTTTTCTCTGGTCAGTTCAACTACAACAATACTTTCAACAAGGTTCACAATCTGTCGGCAATGTTGATAGCTTCTGGCTTCCAGCAGTCGAAGTCTGGACAGTATCATAAGAACTCTAGTGCCAATCTTGCATTCGATGCTTCTTACAATTATGACCAGAAATATTATGCAGATTTTGGATTAGCTGCCATTCACTCTGCCCAGTTGGCTCCAGGTCATCGTGAGGCTCTCTCACCATCACTTTCTTTGGGTTGGAGACTCAAGAATGAGTCTTTCTTGAAGAATTCCAAGGTGGTAGATGACATGATGATTAGTGTATCAGGTAGTATTATCAATGAGGATATTGATATAGCAAATGGTGACAATCGCTACTATCTCTATCAGAGTATTTGGACTTCTGATTACGGCTATGGATGGTATGATGGATCTAGCGATAAATACACCTATTCAAAAAGAGGTGAGAACAAAGACCTTGATTTTATCAAGCGCAAAGAGTTGTCTCTGAATTTCAAGACATCCCTGTGGCAGAAATTGGTGACATTGGATGCAAGTTTCTTCATCAATTCGATGGAGGGTTATCTCATCTCTTCGCCAACATTCTATCCATCTCATTTGAATACTGGTTATCCAGCGGCTTCGTTTATGCCTGTACTGAATTACAACAATAATCGTAGAGTAGGATTTGATTTCGCAGCCAACTTCAATAAGAAGGTAGGTGATGTGGATCTCTCACTTGGTGTGACAGGTACTTACTATACAACCAAGGCTACCAAACGAGATGAGAACAACGTAGAGCAGTATCAGAACAGACAAGGAAAGGCAGTTGATGGCATTTGGGGTTACAAGAGCGCAGGTCTCTTCCAAAGCGAGGAGGAAATCAAAACTTCTCCAGACCAAAGCTATTTTGGTGGAACAGTTAAACCTGGTGACATCAAGTATGTGGATGTAAATGGTGATAATAAAATTGACCAATACGACCAAGTCTTCTTGGGTAAGGGTGGTTGGTATGGAGCACCATTCACGCTTGGTGTCAATCTTACAGCTAAGTGGAAGAACTTTACCTTCTTCGCTCTTGGTACCGGTAACTTCGGTGCTTGGGGAGTCAAGAATAATTCTTATTGGTGGGTAAAGGGCGATAGCAAATATTCTGCTGTAGTTCGTAACCGATGGACAGAGGAAACCAAAGAGACTGCAACCTATCCTCGTTTGACATCTCTTGATGGTAACAACAACTTCCAAACATCAGACTTCTGGATGTACAAGACGGATGCTTTCCGCTTGGCTAAGGTCCAGATAACTTACGACTTGCCTAGTACTTTGTTCCAAAAGACATGGCTTAAGGCGTTGTCGGCATACGTAAGCGGAGCTAACTTGCTTACCATTTCAGGAGAGCGCGAAGTCTTAGAGATGAACGTTGGGTCTGCGCCTCAGACACGCTATTATAATATAGGTGTGAAGGCAACATTCTAATCATTTTAAAATGTAGAAAGAAATGAAAGTAAAAAATATATTTATATTAGCAGCAATGTCGCTTACTTTGGCTTCTTGCTCAGATCTCTTCGAGCCTGCAGATGAAAACAACCGTGGCTTGAATGAGATTTACAATGAGCCAACATACGCTCAGGGACTATTGGGATATGGTTATGCGATGCTTCCTTACAATACCAAGAGTGTTACTGATGTTGCTACAGATGACGCTGTAAGCAATGACTTGACAAATAGCTTTCTCAAGATGGCTACAGGTTCTTGGACTGCTAATAGCGATCCTATGTCTAAATGGACAAATGGTCGTGCTAGTATCCAATATCTCAATATCTTCCTTCAGGAGGTAGATAAGGTAAACTGGGCAAAGGACGAGAATGCCCGTAGGATGTATTGTGATAGCCGTAAAGGTGAAGCTTATGCTTTGAGAGCTCTCAACTTGTATTATCTTTTGATGAATCATGGTGGATGGACAGCCGATGGCAAATTGCTTGGCGTTCCTAATTTGACAGAACCAGAGACTTCTACTGATAATTTCAACAAGCCACGTAATACATTCCAAGAGTGCTTGGATCAAATCTATAGCGATTTGGACGAGGCTGCCAAGCTTCTCCCTCTTGATTACAATGATTTGACTAATGATAACGATGTTCCTGCCAAGTATAAGGAAATCGGAGTAAAGACCGCAGGAGACTACAACCGTGTGTTTGGTTCCATTATGCGTGGTCGTATCAGCGGTCGTATCGCTGAGGCTATTCGCTCACAGGTATCTTTGCTTGCAGCTAGTCCTGCTTTCTCTGAAGGTACAAACGTGGATTATGCTAAGGCTGCTGACGATGCAGCTACCGTTCTTGACCGTATCAATGGTGTGAATGGATTGTCTGCTACAGGTAATAATTGGTTTATGCAAACCAGGGAAATCGATGCGCTTGGCTCAGGTGCTTGTCCTGCTGAAATTCTTTGGCGTGGCAGTCGTACCAATGGTGCTGATGACTGGGATCTTGGTCTGAACCAAGAGTCTGATAATTTCCCTCCGTCTCTTTATGGTAAGGGTAGAATCAACCCAACTCAGAATCTGGTCGATGCATTCCCTGCTGTAAATGGTTATCCTATCACCGATGATCGTTCTGAGTATGATAAGTTGAATCCTTACAGCAATCGAGATCCTCGTCTTGACCTTTATATCATTCATGATGGTAGTACTTATAAGGGAAAGACCATTCATACAGACATTACGACGGCTAATAACAATGATGGTTTGAATAAGATTTCCAATTCTACTCGTACAGGCTATTACATGAAAAAGCTGTTGCGTGAGGATTGTAATCCTGACCCTAATGCAAAGAATCCTCAGTATCATTATCCTGTGTATATTCGCTATACTGAGATATTCCTCGATTACGCTGAGGCTGCCAACGAGGCTTGGGGACCAAAGGGTAGGGGATCTCACAACTACTCAGCTTACGATGTAATCAAGGCAATCCGTGAGCGTGCCGGAATTGGCGAGTTTGGCGAGGATCCATACTTGGATGAGTGCGCTGGTGACAAAATTAAAATGCGTGAGTTGATTCGCAACGAGCGTCGTTTGGAACTTTGTTTTGAAAATAAGCGCTTTAGCGACCTTCGCCGTTGGAAAGCTCCTCTAAATGAGGCTGTGCGTGGTATAGAAATCACTTTAGAGGCTGGTGCCCCATTATACAAAGTCATGAAGGTTGAGGATCGCAACTATAAAGATTACATGTATTACGGTCCTATACCACAGAGCGAAATGTTGAAGTGGAGCAACTTGCAGCAGAATAAGGGCTGGGAAGTAAAAAATAACGACTAATATTTAAAATGATGAAAACAATGAAGATAAGCAAATATTTGTCCATGGCTGCATTGGGAATCTTGGCTTTAGGCTTTAACTCTTGTGAGAATGGCAACCAAGAATTTCCTGATTATGAGGGCGGTACTACTGTATATTATCCTTATCAGTATATCGAACGTTCTGTAGTTTTAGGCAATGATGAGAATCGCGATAATACGGATGATAACAATCATGTATTGTATATCGTATCTACAATGGGTGGAGCATATAATGGAAAAAACATCACATTGAATGTAGATGTTGATAATTCATTGTGTGACAATCTGTATTTTGAGGATGGAGTCACTCCTGTAAAGCCAATGCCTAGCAATTATTATACAATTCCTACCAAGACGGTTGCGTATAATGGGAAAATGCAGGGACGTCTTCAGGTTAAGTTGGAGGATGCTTTTTTTGCTGACCCTGATTGTGCAAAGAATACATATGTAATCCCAGTCCGCATCAAGGAAATGGTGGGAGCCGATTCTATTCTTTCGGGTTCTCCTGCCGTTGCAGGTACAACTCCTGTTCGTACTGATGCTTCAGCTTGGTTAATTGCTCCTAAGGATTATATCCTTTATTGCGTTAAGTTTATGAATCCATGGGATGGCTTTTATTTCCGTAGAGGAACTGACAAGATTACAGAGAATGGACAAACTCATGAGGTAAAGCGTGAAGGTGCAACTATTGAAAAGGATGAAGTGAGTCACATTACAACCAAGAGTTTGAAGGAATGTAATTTCGAAGTCTCTGTAAATAAAGCTGACGGCTCTAAGGTCACTTGCAACTTGAAACTTACGTTCGATGATAAGGGTAATTGTACCGTTACTTCTGATACAGAGGGCATGACTGCTTCCGGTACAGGTAAGTTTGTAGAAAAGGGAGCAAAGTTGGCTTGGGGTAACAAGGATCGTGACATCCTGACTCTCAATTACAAGGTTGATTTCGGTTCAGGCATTGTTTTGGAAACATCCGATCAGTTTGTTGCCCAGACTCGTGGTAACACCAATGGTATTGTTCAATTCAGTCCTCAGTATATCAGGAAGTAATATTCTTGATAGATAAGTGTCATTCTAATAATTTGATTATTATGAAATTGAAAAATATTAATTTAGGTTTAGGCTTGATGGCTCTCTTGGCTTTGTCTTCTTGTGCTGATGACAAGTTCTCGGAGTACAGAACTGATATGACCAAGAATTTGAAGGAATATCAGTATCTGAATAACTACGAGCCTTTGAAGAAATACGTGGAAGATATGAAAGCTTCCGGCAAGTGCAATCCCGACTTTAAGTTGGGCATTGCGCTCGAAGCAGCCGAATTCAACAAGCAGGGACTTGTATATTGTCTTGCTGGTAGCAATTTCAATGAGACTGTAGCCGGCAACGCCATGAAGATGGCTTCTTGTGTTGCTGATGATGGTCGCATGAATTTTGATAATGTAAGTGAATATGTTAAGAATGCCACAGATGCAGGTCTTTCGGTTTATGGTCATACCTTGGCTTGGCATGAACAGCAGCCTAACAAGTATCTGAATGGGCTGATTGCTGATAAGGTAATAGAAGTAGACCCTAGTCAGAAAGTTGAGAAGACTGATTATGAACTTGACTGTTCTACTCTTTCATCTTACGATTGGACGGGTTCGCCTGCTTCTGTAAAAACAGAGTGGAATAAAGGTGGTGCTGTGGTCATAACCAATCCAGAGCCGATAGACCCATTTTATGAGCTTCAGTACTGGCTGGTAAATGGCATTCCTCTTAAAACAGGCACTAAATATAAGATTACCTTCCTTTGCAAGGCAGAAGGTGAATCGCCTGCTAATATCCGCTTTAAGTTGGGTAACTGGGGAGCTGGCGCCAAGAATACCTTCAAGATTCCTGTAGGTGGTGATTATAAAGAAGTTTCGTTCGATGTAACTCCTGTCATGGATAGTAATGGTCTCTTCTTCCAGCACGGAGATTTTGCAGGTAAGATTTATTGGAAGTCTATTAAAATCTCTCATTTCGAGGCTCCTTCTGTTGAAATCCCTGTAAGTGTTGGGCATCTTACCTTTGATGATGGTCAGAACCTTGGTGGATGGGGTATGGATAATGCGCCAAAGATTGTAAATGGTGTTTGTGAGGTTGGTAACAACGCAGCCAAGGAAAACCCTTGGAATGCACAGGTTAACTATGAACCAGGTTTCGCTTTCGAGAATGGTAAAACCTATCACTTGAAGATGAAAATCAAGGGTTCTGTAGCTGGCGAATTTGGTGCTGGATTCCAGAATCCTGAAGGATACATAGGCTGTGGTGACTTCCCTACCATCAAGGTTACAACTGATTGGAAGGAAGTTGATGTAGCTACCACATGTAATGGTGACAATGCCTTGCGCCTGCTGCTGAATATCGGCAAATATGCGGGTACCCTCCATATTGATGATTTTGAAGTTTACTACACGAAGCCTTCAAATACTATTCCTCTTACAGATGAGGAAAAGAAGAAAGCACTTACTCCTGTTTTGCAGAATTGGATTTACGGCATGATGGCAGCTACCGAGGGTAAGGTGAGGGCTTGGGATGTTGTAAACGAGTCTATCTCTGGTAAAGATATTGATGGCGATGGTTACTACGATCTCCAGTCTGCCACACGTGGTACAGTTTCTCCAGATGATGCCAAGAACAAATTCTACTGGCAGGATTACCTGGGTGACCTTGATTATGTTCGCACTGCTGTAGCTGCAGCTCGCAAGGGCTTTGCTGATGCTGGTGGAAAACCTGAGGAGTTGAAGCTCTTCATCAATGATTATAACCTCGAAACTGCTTACGACCAGAACAAGAAGCTCGAGAGCTTAAAACACTGGATTGAGGAGTGGGAGAAGGATGGCGTTACCAAGATTGATGGTATCGGCAGTCAGATGCACGTTTCATGCTGCATGGATCCTGTTGAGCAGAAAAAAAGAGAGGATGCTTACGTGAACATGCTCAACCTGATGGTTAGTACAGGTAGGTTGGTTCGTATTTCTGAGTTGGATATGGGCTTGGAGGTTCCGAACGTGGATAAGAACAGCAAAGACCCATATATCCAAGTAAAGACTACTGATATGACCGAGGAACAGCACAAGGCAATGCGTGCTTACTACGAGTTTATCGTCAAGAAGTATCTTGAGATTGTTCCTAAGGAGCAGCAGTGGGGTATCTGCCAGTGGTGTGCTACTGACAGTCCTGCCAATAGTGGTTGGCGTCCTGGTTTGCCAGTAGGCCTCTGGGATTTGGATTATTATCGCAAGCATACCTATGCAGGTTTTGCTGCAGGCCTTGGTGCTCCAGAATATTGGAACAACGCCAAGTAATTACTCTAAAAGACATTAGTTTTAGGTTTTATCATACAAAGATTAACCAAAAAAAGATGTTAGTCGT
>OGDF01005701.1_pt1 | contig 12983 bp, 4 predicted proteins | sample 1570141 | NCBI WGS metagenome assembly OGDF01 (sample SAMEA4370581, study PRJEB24528) | human gut metagenome | reverse complement strand
GGTGATGACGGCGTTACCCAGAAGACAACCATTAAGCAGGGGATTGCATCAAAAGCAGATGTTCTGGTTCCGAATCCGGTTACCCTTATCCCATACAGGACCTTCCTGGAAGTGAAGCAGCCGGAAAGTGAGTTTGTTTTCCGTATCAAGGACGCTGGTGGTGCTCCGGTATTCAAGATCGTAGAAGCCGAAGGTGGTCTCTGGAAGAATGTTGCAATGAAAGAAATTCGAGATTATTTTGTGCGCAACCTTGAGAGCGAGGAAGATCTTTACAAGCGTTTAACTATTATCGCGTGATAGAACGCTTCCCTGGTCTTAAATAGGCTGGGGAAGCGGAAAGGAAGACCCGAAAGTCTTCGACCTGAAAGAACTCGACACAGACCAGTGGTGCGAGGCCATGAAAGCAGCCGGCATGAAGATGGTGATTCTGACGGTCAAGCACCATGACGGGTTCGTCCTGTGGCAAAGCCGTTACACAAAACACGGCATCATGTCCACCGGTTTCCGCGACGGCAAAGGCGACATCCTGAAAGACCTGTCGGAATCCTGCCGCAAGTACGGGCTGAAGTTAGGCGTCTATCTGTCACCGGCAGACCTGTACCATATCGAAAACCCGGAAGGGCTGTACGGCAACCTCAGCCCATACACCAAACGGACCATCCCGCGGGAAGTCCCCGGACGGCCTTTTGCCAACAAGACCCGTTTCGAATTCGTAGTGGACGACTACAACGAATACTTCCTCAACCAACTCTTCGAGATCCTGACCGAATACGGCCCGATCCACGAAGTATGGTTCGACGGGGCACATCCCAAGCGGAAAGGCGGACAGACCTACAACTATCCCGCCTGGAAAAAACTGATCAAGGCACTTGCCCCCAACGCCGTTATCTTCGGACGGGAAGATGTCCGGTGGTGCGGCAATGAAGCCGGCGGCACACGGTCGACCGAATGGAACGTGATCCCCTACCAGGCAAATCCGGACACGATGTCGAACTTCGCCGATATGACGGACAAAGACCTCGGAAGCCGTGAACAGCTCTATAAAGCCAAATACCTGCATTACCAGCAGGCCGAAACCAACACTTCCATCCGCGAAGGCTGGTTCTACCGAGACGATACGCACCAGAAAGTACGAAGCACCGACGATGTGTTCGACATCTATGAACGCGCCGTAGGAGGCAACTCCACTTTCCTGTTGAACATCCCGCCCAACCGGGACGGAAAATTCTCTCCGACGGATGTAGCCGTATTGAAAGAAACCGGCCAGCGAATCCGGGAAACCTACGGGACCGACCTGTTCCGTCAGGCAAAAGGCCCGAAAGAGGTGCTCGACCAAAATGCAGACACCTATGTGACGGCCGATAAGGACGGGGCGGGAATCGTCATCTCCACTCCCCAACCTGTCACCCTCAACCGTCTGGTTCTCCAGGAAGCGATTGCCACCAACGGGGAACGGGTGGAAAGACACGCCGTGGATGCCTGGATCGACGGAGGATGGAAAGAGATCGCCCATGCCACCAACATCGGCTACAAGCGAATCCTGCGCTTCCCGGATGTCACGACGGACAAGATACGGGTCCGCATACTCGAATCCCGCCTGACACCCGCCATCTGCACCATCTCCGCCCATCACTACAAAGCCCGTCCGCCCCGGTTGAGCGCACAGAGAAGCATGGACGGATTGGTTACCATCGAACCGATGGCACAAGAATTCGGCTGGAAAGCGCACGGTGAGAACATTGCCGAGAACCTGAACGCAGGTTTCAAGATCTACTATACGACAGACGGAACGGAACCATCGGCAGGCTCTACCGAATATAAAGCACCTTTCCTGATGGGAAATAGCGAACTGAAAGCGGTAGCCATCCTGAACGGAGAAAAGGGAGCCATCTTACAAGAACGGTTCGGGCTGGTCAAGAAGGGATGGAAGATAGCCGACAAGACCGCGCAATCCCTTGCCATCGACCTCGGCAGCCAGCAAACGGTAAGCGGCTTTGCCTTCACCCCGCAAAAACAAGGCGGTAAGGGCACGGTAGCCGGTATCATCCGGATCAGCAACGACGGGAAGAACTGGAAAGAGGTGGAACGCTTCGAATTCGGCAACCTGATCAACGACCCGTCCAAACGCTACCATCATTTCAAGCAAACGGTAAAAGCCCGCTACGTCCAAGTGGAAGCAGCGGAAATCGCCGCCCGTACGGAGGCTGCCGCCCTTGCTGGAATAGACATTTTCTAAGGCTCGTCTACAAACAGTATATACCTTGTAAGGTAAAATCATATACGTTATAAAGTAAAAGAAAAAAGGTTATAGGGAATTTTATTTTACCCTATAACCTTTTTTCTTTTATTCGTTCCTGTGCTAGCCCGGAAGAGCGAAGACAGAATTACATCGCAAAAGGTGTAGCTTTCACATACGCCCTATATCCTTTGATCATGCCGGGGAATCCTTCTTCTGCACGGGGCAGGTAGCGGAAACCGGATATCGTCTGCTCTTCCTTCAAATCGATCACGACCTGGTGCGGATATTTGTCTCCCTGCTTCGTGCTCCAATAGGTAGATTCCTGCAAGTCATAGATCTTATCGGCAGTGAAGTTACCCCACTGCGTGCTTTCGCTGTCCGCATAGGAGATATTCCAATGTTGGCGGGGGAGCGGCTTGCCGTCTTCGTCCAACAAATAGAACTCGGCCATAGCGGCATTGTCCTTGCCATCCTGTGCATCCAATGCTTCGAGGCAGAAATAGCGGCCCTTGACAGTCTGGCCGAACTTCACTTCCTGCCAGCCGTTTCCGGGTTTCAGCGCACCGTTGGCAACCGGTTTCTCACCTTTCAGGTTCAGCGTCTGCCCCTCTTCACGGTGGGTAGCCGGGGCTTCAGCCCGCAACATATCCAAGATCGGTTCCTTCCGGCCTTCCACTACAGCCTTTTCCGGGCCTAACAGGTCGAGGATGATGATCTCGTTCTTTCCCTTCTTCAACCAGCATCCGGGCATAAACAAAGTCTGCTGAGGTCCGATCTCCCAGAAGCGGCCCATCGCCTTTCCGTTTACCCAAACCATGCCTTTTCCCCAGGTCTGCATGTCGAGGAACACGTCTCCGACTTCATCCAGCTCGAAAGTAGTCCGGTAATAAGCCGGTCCGTCGAGTTTGTCTCCCGCTGCATACTTCTTGTCCTGTACGAAAGCGTAATCGACCGGGAAGCTGTAAACCTGCCAGTCTTCCAGTTCCTGTCTGCCGGTGTCGCTGATCAGTTCCACCTTATCCGTAATCCCCTTACGGTCGTGGATGGCAACATCGAAGTTGACACGTCCCATCGCCTCCACCAGGATATCCAGGCGCGTTCCTGCTGCCAAAGCCGGCAGAACCACCGTGTTTTCACCTCTGCGACGATCCAGACGGCCCAATAGTTTGCCATCGGCAAAGACCTGTGCCCAGTCATGCACCTCATCGATCAACAGGGTCGTTCCTTCCTTTACGGCAGGCAGAGTCGTCCGGTAAAGGATCGTTCCCCAACCTTGGTCGAACTGCTCCATCGGTTTAATCTCTTTCGAAGCCTGGGGAGCAGGCAGATTGTCGAACAGCGGAGCCACTTCGCCGACGGTGAACGCCGGGATCTCGATCAAAGGATAAGCTGCCGGGACATCGGGTATGACCTGACCGGAATCGGCATATTGTGTCAGCAGTTCACGTAACTTGTAGTATTTGGAAGTCGCCCAACCCGCCTCGCTGATCGGGGCGTCATAATCGTAGGAGCTGCACATGGCGGAATAGGCCGGGCTGTTCGCACCGCCCCAATGTCCGAAAGTCGTCCCCCCGTGCGCCATATAGAGCGAGAAGGAGATATGGCGGTCCAGCATGTCCTTGATACCGGAAACCATCACCCCGGCATCGCGCGTCTCGTGCTTGCGTCCCCAATGGTCGAACCATCCGCTCCAGAACTCGCTGCACATCAGTGGAGCATCGGGGCGTGCCTCTTTCAACTTCTTGAACTGGGCATCGATATTGGCTCCTGTCCCGAAGTTGATCGTCCAGACCAGGTCATCCAAACCGTTCAACTGGAAAGTAGAGCTCCAGTCACACTGGAACAACGGGACATCCGTAAAGCCTGCTGCCTTCACCGCATCGCGGATATTGGCGATATACGCCTTGTCGGTAGCATATGCCCCATACTCGTTCTCGACCTGTACCATGATGATATTCCCGCCCCGGGTCACCTGCAAGTCGGCCAACTGCTTGCCGATCTCGTTCATGAACAGCTTCGTCCGTTCGAGGAAATAGGGATCGTTGGTACGGAGCTTGATATCCTCCTTCTTCAACAGCCACCAGGGCAGTCCGCCCATCTCCCACTCAGAGCAGACATAAGGGCCGGGACGCAACATGATATACATGCCTTCTTTCTGGGCCAGCCGGCAAAAAGCGGCAATATCGTTCTGCCCCTTGAAATCGAACTCGCCCGGTTTCTGTTCATGGATATTCCAGAACGCATAGATACAGATCGTATTCATGCCGAGCGCCTTGCACATCTGAATACGATGTTGCCAATATTCGGCGGGGATACGGGTGTAATGTATCTCCGCCGCCTTAATCACAAATGGTTTGCCATCCAGCAGGAAGGTTCCCTTCCCGATAGAAAAATCGTGCTTCTCCCCTTGTCTGGGACTGCATCCTGAGAACAGGAGGATAACGCAGCAGGTTATCAATCCTGCTAAAATCTTGTTTACGTGTTTCATATAAGTTAATTGTATTGTACTGTCACTGTTTTATCTTTCTCTGTTTCCAGAATCAGGACTCCCTCCTTCTCCAGTTTATCTCCCTTGTTGCCCGTTACGGAAGCGACTTTGCATCCTTCAGGGATAGCCAGACGCAACGTCCCGCCCTGTTCGGGCAAGATACGGACTTGCCGCACCTGCCCCGCCACCTTTTCGGCCGAGACAAGGAAAGCCCCCATAGCACGCAGTTTGTCGAAAGATACATCCTGCCAGGCAACCGGTACAGCCGGGAACACCCGGATAACGCCCGTATGGCTCTGGAGCAGCATCTCCTGGATACCGGCGGCAAAGGCGAAGTTTCCTTCCAAAGTAAACGGACGGTAGGTGAATTTCGACTTTCCGCTTTTCGTCTGGTCGCCGTTCGCATGGAACGTATTCGGGAGGCAGAAACATTCGGCAAAGGTGCGCAGTGCATCGGCAGCCCCTTCCCCGTCGAAGGCACGAGCTTTCATATTCCCGAACCAGCTATAGGAATAGCCGCACCAGTAATCAGGCCCGAAATCTTGTAGCTTCTTCAAGGTCGCTTTTATAATCTCCTGGGATTTCCCGCCCTGGCTCCAATCAACAAGGCCGAGCGGATGGATCGACATGGCGTGGGAGAAATGACGGTGCGACTGGTCGTAAGGGAAACCTTTTGCAAAGGTCAAAGCCCCGTCTTCATCCAGGTTCAGATCGGGCAGTTGAGCACCGATCGCTTTCCAGTGGGCGGCCTCGTCTGCCAGCTCCAATTCGGAAGCCAGCTCGGAAGCGGCATTGAAAGCGAAGTGCATCAAGGAAAGGTCATAGTTTGTCATATCCTTGAACCACGCATTGATCGAGTTGTCGAAAATTTCCGGGCTGGAACTCAGCGGCAACCGGCGTACTCCGTCGGCATCGACTGTGGAGATCTGTTCGAGATAAGTCGCCACGTCCTTCAGAAACGGGTAGGCCCGCTCTTTCAGGAAAATGCGATCGGCCGAATACTTCCAGTGCAGATAGAAATGCTGTCCCAGCCATGCGCTGACCGTCGGCGACATGGAGTACTGTACCCATCCGCCCATCGGCTCGCCGGTCAGGGTGCAAACGCCGGGAACATTCATCCCGTCCGTCCCGAAATACTCGCGGGTATATTTCTTATACACGTCACGCTGTTTCCAGAGGGTATTCAGATAGCCCATCCCCTCCTGCAAATGGTTGCCGGTATAGGCAGGCCAATAACTCAACTGTGTGTTCAGGTCATGATGGTAGTCTCCTTTCCAGGGCGGCAACATCCCGTTATCGGCTGTCCAGACTGCCTGAAGGGAAATCGGATAAGAGTCCTCGCGGGCAGCCGCCCCGAACTTGTACATCTCGTTGTTGTACTGTTTCTGCAGGAGCGTATCCGGCAGCGAGACGGACGACTGTGTCCAATAGCCTTTCCAGAAGTTCATATGCGAGCGGTAGTCTGCCTCCACGCCACGCTCCATCGCCTCTGCCGTTTCCTGGTCTGCCCGGTCGGCAGCCAAAGAAGAAGTCAGGCTCCATACGCCGCTGAGCGTGCCGCCTTTCTGCTGCCAACGGACGACCACATCGTACGAAAAGCCTCCCCACCCTTCCTGATGGAAAGTGGTCGTACCGGCTTCCTTCTGTATCGTCCCCTGTTTATATCCGAGGCGTCCCAGGGCCGGACCGGCATGCGAGTTGTCGCCTGCGACCTCGTCCGGATTGCTGTAGCGGGGTGCAATGATCTCCGGCGAAACCGTATCCGGCAGATTCTCGAAGACAAACCATCCGACCGGTTCGTCGGCATGCACGAACGTTTTCAACTTCGTCCCGTTCTCCCAAAGCACCTCACAAAGGGCATTATTGAGGAAAAGATGTACGGAAGAAACCTTCCCGATATTCAACGGGAACTCCAAAGCCGCCCCCGGTATCTTAGACGGGGCAGGCAAAGCATTATAGGGGTGGTCGAACTTCTTCTGCACCGGCAGATAATCCCCTTTCCTCACCTGCTCACAGACCCAGGCAAAACGATTGTTCGGTCCTGCAATACTATCCATCGGGCGCAAGTCCCAGAGATCCGTCCGATCCAGCGAAAAACGTAGCACAGAATCGCGTTGCCAGACTAATGTTCCTACTGTGGCATTTCCCAACGGGATTCCTTCATCCCAAGTCTTGGCCAAGTGACCAAACTGCAAGTCACTGCTTGTCGGTGTGACAGGCAGTGACTCCTTTTCGCAACAGGCAGCCAATAGGCATGCGCTTATGCAAGTTAGCCAAAATTCCTTTTTCATTCGTATTAAATCGATATTATTCTTTCTTTGTCTCCTGCAAAGATACGGTTTATTGATTTAATAACTGCTTGACAGCTTCGTCCGAACGAGTTTCCGTCTCCCGGATTTTGTTATAGTCGAACAAAGCATCGAGTTCGTAAAGTTGCAGGGTAACAGTCGGGGCAAAACGGTCGGAAGCGACATAGTTGCGGGCTGATGTCAGCAATTGCTGCATGGCCGGGCGTTTCTCTATATCCTTAACCGGATCGACCACAAGGACAAACAGCTTGCCGCTACCGACACGGGCTTCAAACGAGACACCGAGCTTACGGTTAACCTCGTAGGTATCGACACTCTGGATAACGGGGGTCAAGGCACGCATATCGGTCAAGTCGACAGCCGTGGCGTAGTTCAAAATATCCCACCACTGCCAATCGGCATAGTAAGAGGTTGGGAAGTCGCGGAAAACCGGGTGTCGGTGTTCAATGCGCGTCCCTACGATCATGGGGTTCCAGTTGAACATAATCGGGTTCCAGAAATGGCTGGCGAAATGCGTCTTCCGTCCGGCACAACTGTCCGGGATCAGCAGGACGTTCTCGCCTTTTTGAAGGAGTTCCTTAGCCTCAGTCCACCGACGGACATATTTGTAACCTTCAGAGGCAGGCTGCTTGACGGCAGGATAGACCCAGATGTCCCATTCGTTACGGATATTTCCGGCAATACGCGCTTTCAGGGTGTAGCGTCCGGCAATCGTGATCTTGTCCAACGGGATATGGATAACTCCTAAAGAATCGACCGTACTGAACGGGATCTCCTTATGGCCCAGCTTGCCGCTTGCCGCAATCTCTCCGCTTTCGCTTTCGAGCTGCCAAGTCAACAGCCCTTTACGGATCGCTTCGGGACCGAAATGATAGATGCCCATCTTCGCAGTAAAGGTCTCCGCATTTGTGTAAGCACGCTTCTGAAGGCGCGCCAGCAGGACGATCGGAGCACATGATTCACGGTATTTCTCAGGGGTTACCAACCCTTTGCTTTCCCAGAAGGCATCCAAGATACCGACAAAGGCACTCCCTTGTCCGGGAAAATCCGAAAGACCGAGCAACTGGAAACCGCCGGAAGTAGAGGTACGCAACAACGCTTCGTTCACCTCTTTATACTGAAGTACGGTATGTGCGCCTGTCGCCCGAAAGAACTCACCCGCCTGATGCAGCATGCCGTTCTTGGCGAGACGGTCTTGATAAACTTTGAAGTTACGAGGTTCGAGAACGCCTGTATACTTCTTCATCTCCTCGAAATTAGGGTACATGCAACGCTGCCCCGTCTCATGTGCGATGACCGGCACATCAATGGCCGACTCTTCGCTGCGATCCCAGTCAGTGGAAGGTTTGCCTTCGTAGACAGTGATCCAACGTTTGTTCTTTTCTCCGACATTGGCAGCCACGTGAGAGGCATAATACTGATCAGACTTCACATGCGTGCGAGCTGTAGAGGCGGAATAGAGACGACGGTTGTCACGAGCCTGTCCCTTCTTCACAAGGTCTTCGAGGACAGCAAAATCGCCTTCGTTCTCATTACCGTTGCAAAAAAGGATAAAGGAAGGATGGTTGCCATATTCGTCTAATATGGCATACATTTCTTTCTCGAAGAAATCGCGACGAGCCGGGTACTGCCCGACATCCTTGATCCACATCGGAAGTTCGACTTGCAGATACAGTCCCAATTCGTCCGCCGCATCGAAAGCGGCTTCCGGCGGACACCAGGAATGGAAGCGGACGTGGTTCATACCGTAATCTTTCACTGTGTTGAAGATACGTTTCCACTCCTTCACATCCGTGGCCGGATAGCCGGTGAGCGGGAAAACGCAGCAATCCAGGACACCGCGCAGGTGAATATCGCGACCGTTCACACGGATATGATGCCGGCCTTGTTCCACGTGGCGCATACCGAAGACAGACGTGCAAGTATCCTCGCCTGCCTCCGTCGCAAGAGTAGCAGTCAAATCATATAAAGCAGGAGAAAACTCGTCCCACAGTTTCATGTCCCTGCCTAAAGCAAGCTCCTGCTCGATCTTCTCATCTTTGCCGGAAAGAGACACGGGGACTACTGTCCGGCAGACCTCTTTACCGTCTTTCTCCCGGATACGGAGGGTGAGTTCTCCCTCTGCCTGTTTTCCGGAAACGTGGAGGGCAAGGCATACTTTAACCTTCTTCGCTTCAAGGTTAGGATAAATATCCATCTTCCCGATATAGCAGGACGGTTTGGCGATGAGCTCCATCCGGCCGACAACACCGTTCCAGTTGGTTTGCGTGTATTCGGTTGTCCCGTGATTCCACTGGTCCATCGGGTATTTCAGGCGGTTGTCGACACAAAGTGTCAGCGTGTGCAAACCGGGTGTCAACTGTTTTGTCAGAATAAAGCGGTTCGGAGTGGAAAGGCGTTCATCGGTTGCAACCGGTTCGCCATCCACAAAGACAGCTGTCTCCCAATGACAGCGTTCCAGCGAGAGAATAATTTCTCTTCCTTCCCACTCTTCGGGTATCACGACTTCACGCTGATACCACGCCTGTCCGCAGTATTCGAACTTGCGGCTCAGGCGATCCACATGGGCCACAATATTCCGGATCCCCTTGCCCCCTTCATCCATAGAACCGGGCAACTCGATTGTTTCCGTCAGTTTGCTCAAATACAATTCCGATCCGGGGGTCTTGCCGAATCCCATCGGGTCTAACTGAAAACGCCACAGGCCGGAGAGATCCATCCGGTCGGTCTGTGCCGCCTGAACCGTCAGACAGGCAAACAGGCCGACCAACAACATAGAGAGTCTTTTCATTCTTTACTTTTATTTAGTGTATAATACGTCTTCTATTTTTAACTCCTGCGACGGGTTGAACGATTCGGATGCCATATATTCCAAAAGGCTTTGCCGGAACTGGGCTGCCGCCGGGCGTTTATCCAAATCGTTTTGCAGGTCGGCGCCACAAACCAACAATTTGCCTTTCCCGACACGGGCTTCGTAAAGCATTCCGAGTTTGCGGTTCGTGAACCAATCGTCGACAATATGGACGATCGGGCGGAAATCCTTCGGATAGTCATCCAAGATCATGGCATCGCAACGGTTCATCAGATCCCACCATTGGTAGTCACTCATTCCCTCATTCGGGAAAGCAGCCAATGCCGGATGTTTTGCATCACAATAGACACCAAGTGTATGCGGAGCCTGTCCGCGGGTCCAAGCCGTATTCCAGAAGATACTGGAGAAGCCGACGACTATGTCGCCTCCCTTTTCAGGCGGAACAGTCCCGTAAGTCAGCAGCAGGACAGATTCACCCTTATTCAGTTTATCCTGTGTCATCCGGTCCAGGCGTGTCGTGATATACGGGAGATTTCTCACCTCTTTTTTCACTGCCGGGTAAACCCATATATTCCACTGATTCCGTATATCCGTGTCTCCAATTCGGACAGAGACGAGAAGTTGGGAAGGTTCTTCGATCTCAGAAAGGTCGCAGCCAATCGTCCCGGCCGGAATACAATTGCCGAAGGGTATCTCACGCGTGAAAGAGCCTTCCTTCAATACCTGCTTATCCGCAGTCGAAACAGTCCAGCGGATCGTTGTTTCGGGAAGCGGCTTCTCGCCGAAGTGGGCTATTTCCAGCGGAACTTCCAGTTTTTCATTATTCAACCAGACCATCTTCGGGAAGCGAGCCAGCGGAACAGTACTGTTGCAGAACGTACGGTATTCCTCACCCGTCACATACCCTTTCTCGTCCCAGAAAGGATCGAGCACACCTACCAAGGCCGTCCCCTGTCCGGGAAAATCGTGCAGGTCAAGCAGTTGAAAACCGGCAAAACCCTGTGTACGGAGAGCCGCTTCGATATCCGCCTTATAACAGAGGGTCTGCAGACGACCGGATGCATAAAGGAATTTCTCTCCCATATCTTCCATGCCTTTCCCAGCTAAAGTCTCTTTGAATATTTCTAAATTTTTGGCTTTCAGTACACCAGTATATTTCTCTATTTCCTTAAAGTTGGGGTAGACACACCACTGCCCGATTTCATGGCTGACAGTCGGCATATTCGACCGGATCTTACCGGCAAAATCGTAATCCGTCCGGGGAGCCTCGCGGTTGATAATACTGTTGATGCCTGCGCCCCAAGCCTGTATGCGCGGATCAGGGGTGTTCCAATAATCGGCATTCTCCACATAAGGCCATCCGGCGGCACTTGAATATACACGACGGGGATCTTTCTTCTTCCAATGATCGACCAGGCCGGAAAGATAGCGCACTTGGTCCGCCCCACCGGGTTCATTGCCATAGACCATCATGCAGAAAGAAGGATGATTGCCGTATTCTTCAAGGATGCGGTCACTTTCTTCCTTCAACCACTGATCCTGCGGTTTGCCGCTACCGACTTCCGCCCATCCACCGCATTCCACTTGCAGGTAGATTCCCATACTGTCAGCCACATGGAAAGCGGCTTCCGGAGGACACCAGGAATGGAAACGGACATGATTCAAGCCGTATTCCTTGCAGGTACGGTAGATCTTCGCCCAATAATCATTTTGCATGGCGGGATACCCTGTCAGTGGAAATATGCAGCATTCGAGCGTACCACGTAAGAAAACAGGCTGCCCGTTAATCTCGAAACGCGTACCGTTTGCCTTGAACTCACGGAAACCAAAATTGTAGCTTGCCTCATCGATGCCATCCGGGGATTCCAGGGAGACTTTCATTTTATAAACATTCGGACTATGTTCCGACCAAAGCCGGGCTTCTTCTCCCAGATCAACGGTAGCCTCTGCATGAGCGGGCGCCCCCTCTCCCGCCTCTACAGCGAAACGGACTGGATTACCGACGGTTTTACCTTCCAATGTTTCTGCCTGCATAACGACCGTAGTAGTTCCTTTCCCGGTATTTCCTTTCAGTTGTACCTTTACCAACGCTTGTTTCTTCTTTATATCCGGATAGATCCGTACAGATCCGATATACAGAGAAGGTTTTGCCGATAGTTTCATATCGCCTATAATGCCGTTCCAGTTGCTTTGCGTATGGTCGGAGACACTGTGCGCATTTATCCCCACGTCAGCATAGAGGCGGTTGTCCACACGCAGCGTAAGAGTATGCTCACCGGCATCCAACCCTTCAAGGAGATAGCGGTGAGGAGTCTGTAAGGAGTTCTGCTCCCCGACCTTCCTGCCGTCCAAAAAGAGAGTGGTCGCCCAATGCGTCCGTTCAAGACTGAGCACTACCGGTCGGTTCTCCCAACCGGAAGGAACATTCACCTTCTTCTGATACCAGGCTACACCGACATAATGCTTGTCCGGATTCAGCCAAAAAGGCACTTTGATATTACCCGGCTGCCGGTATTTGGCATATTCGGGAGCATTATACCAGGAGCTATCGACAACCTGTCCGGTCCACCGGGTATCCAGGCTGACATCATCGCCTTTCCCCTGCTCTTGTAATGACCCCGGCAGACGGACAACATCTGCCAAGCCTTTCTTCTGCCACTCCTGCCCTATTCCAGCATCAGCCGGATCCAAAGCAAATTGCCACTCACCTGCCAGAGACAGTTCGGAAGAAGTCTCCTTGCAGGACAGAAAGAATACCAGGCTCATCAAGGCCCCCAATAAAAAGATGTTTACCTGCTTCATAATCCTATCAGTTTAAGTAATTCATTTATCAGTCCGTCCATTACACTATATAAGGTTTCCGACCATTTTCAAATGTATCTGTACTCCCTGGTGGTTGTTATCCATTCCGGCGGCGATACAGAAATAGCGTTCTGCCCTGTCGAGGTCGCCGAGTCCGAGATGCCCCAACCCCATCAGATAGTTACAATGGATGCGGTTCTTCTTGTCCATGTCGTCTTCCCAAATCTGGAGATCAGGAAGCGAAACGGCAAAATAGTCCATCTTGAAAGTGTCGAACAAATGTTTTTCACCAAAGTCGATCAGCCGGTTAAAGCGGCCGCGGGCTTCATCTTC
>OGDF01005693.1_pt1 | contig 13001 bp, 14 predicted proteins | sample 1570141 | NCBI WGS metagenome assembly OGDF01 (sample SAMEA4370581, study PRJEB24528) | human gut metagenome | reverse complement strand
CGTGCCGTCCCGCTTGATGCCGTAGATGTGGCTGCCGTAGCAGACAGGAAAGCGGAAGGCAGGCTCGTACCCGCCCAGCACGCTGCTGACGGCATTGAGGTCGTACCAATAGGGTTTCTCGCTGTAGAGCATGAGCGAACAGCGCGGCTGCGGCGTGTAGCTGGAAAAGTAGGGCGTTTTCTGCAGCACGAACCGGGTGAAATAGTGGTCGCCAAAGTACAGGGTGCCCTTGGTGAAGTAGGGCAGCTTTTTGCTGAACGCCCGGGCATTGTCCAGCGCATACGCGCCCCAGAACACCACATCGAGGGTGCGGGACACGCCGGAGACGCTCTGACCCTCCACGGTGTCGCCCACCTGATTGACACCCTGCGCGGTTTTCAAGTCCACGTCGATGCCGTTGAGCGGGTCGAGAACGTAAGGGGCGTCGTAGTCCCAGCCCAGATGCAGGACGGCACCGGCGTCGGTGACGATCTTGAGATGATCCTTAAAAAGCACGGAGTCCTCCTTTCATCGTTTGCGGGCCTTGGCCTTGTCGGCCTCCCAGCGGGTCTCGCGGGCAAGGTCGGCGGCGGTCTGAGCCTTGCTCTGGATGTACTGATTGATGGTGGTATCGCCCTCGCGGTGGTAGCTGTTGGCAGCAGACACCACCTGTGCGGTGCCGGAAGCGGCCACGGTGCTGCCCAGACGCATGTTGTCAGAAAGCACCAGCGCCCCCGCCTGCCGGATCATGTCGGCAAGGGCAGAGTTTGTCTTTTCCAGCGCCTTGGTGTTGGCGTTGATGGCATCTTCCAGACTGCCGGTGCCGGTGGTGATGTCCACGCTGCCCATGCCGCCGGAGCCGGACGAACCGCCGCCAGAGGAACCGCCGCCGTGGCCTACGTTCTTTTTGGAGCCGCCCATGCTGCCCACGATGGCCGCAATGGCAACGCCCAGCGCGACCGCTGCCGCTGCCACGATCAGGCCCATCGGAATGCCGAAAACGGTCGCGCTCAGCGCGGCGGAGATCGCGGTCAGCAGGCCTTCAAAGGCTGCACCGACCGCGCCGATCAGGGAAGCGACACCCGCAAAAATGGTGGGGAAGCTGGACAGCAGACCGCCGCTCAGGCCCTGACTGATGGCAAGGGCCGCATTGCTCAGCGGTGCTTTCAGCCCGCCGAAGATCTCCATCAGGGTGGAGCCGAGGCCCTGCGCCTGCTGCCAGACCTCAGAGAAGCCGCCGGTCAGGCCGTGCACGATCTGCCCGCCCAGATCAATGGCACCCTGTACCAGCTGATCGCGGGCACCGCCCAGCGCTTTGTTGAGCTTAGTCACGATGCCAAGGGCAAAATCACTGACCTGCTTCTTCTGGTCGGCGGTCAGACCGCCGTAGATGGTGTTTGCCACCCACTTGCCGACGGAGAGCCAGTCCTGATTCTTGACGGCGGTGTACAGGTCATCGAAGGTGCCAAGCACGCCGGTATCTGCTTCGGTCTGGATCTCCTTCCACAGGCCGTCAAAGGTGTCTGCGCTGGACTTTTTGATCTGCTCTGCCACCTGCACGGTGCCGTCTGCGGCAAGGGTCTTGACCCGCTCCACCGTCACGAGGGCACCGTCCACCACGTCGTCGTAGACCTCGGTGATGACCTGCTTCTGGGTCTCGGTGCCGTCGGTCAGGGTCTCGGTGACGGTCTGGGTGGTGGTCTTGACCCCGTCTGCCAGCGTCTCGAAGGTTGAGGTGACCGTCTTGGCGGTCTCCCGCACCGTCTCCATGGTCTGCTTGACCGTGCGGGTGCCGTCCGCCGCCACCTCGGTGATGGTCTTGATGTCCTTCAGCACACCGCCCACCATCTGCCGGGAAGTCTCGGTGATGACCTGCTTTTGCTGGGTCTTGCCGTTGGAGAGCGTTTCGGTGATGTTTTCGGTGGTGCGGGTGATCTTGCCGTCGATTTCGGTCGTGGTGTCCGAGATGGACTTAACCACTTCGGCGGTGGATTTTTTGGCGCTTTTCGATGCTTTTTTGCCGGACTTGTCGATGGCAGCAGCGGCGTTGTTTGCCGACTGAGTAATCGATGCTGCCGTCTCCTTACCGGCCTTTTTGGCTTCTTCCTGACGTTCGGTCCAGCTCTTATTGCTGATGCCTTTCCCGGCCAGCGCGTCGGCGTGCCGCTGGTCGCGGTTCATTGCCCCGGCGCTCGTCGAGCCGGAAGAGGTAGAGCCAGAGGTGCTCTGGGTGATGCCGTTGACGGCGGCATTGCTGGCCGTGCCCACCAGATTTGCAATCAGGCCGCTGACCCACGAGGTCAGCCGGTTCCACATCGACGCGATGCCGTTGATGATGCCCTGAACGATGTTCTCTCCGATATGGCCCCACTCGTCCATGCTGCCGTCCCAGACGCCCACCAGCTTTGCCACGCAGGCGAGGGCGGCTTCGGCCAGATTTTCAATGCTGTAGAGGATACCGTCCACAAGGGTGGTCAGCATAGCCGCGCCGCACTCGAGGATCTTCGGCAGGTTGGAAATCAGCGCGGCGGCAAACTTGGCAATCGCCGCGCCTGCGGACTCGATCAGTGCAGGGAGATTGTCGGTGATACCAATGATGAGGCTCTCGATGATCTGCAGGCCGGCGGTCATCATCTCGTCTGTGTGGTCACCGAGGTAGCCGATAAATCCGGCGATGATCTCGGCGGCGCTGGCGATCAGGTCCGGGATGTTGTCAACAAGGCCCTGTGCCAGCGCGCCCAGCACTTCAGCAGCCGTGTCCAGCATGGCCGGTGTAGCTTCCACGATGTCCTCAGCCAGCTGGGTGATGATCTCCACGCCGGTGTTCATCAGGCCGGGCAGCTGCTCGGTAATGCCTGCCGCCAGATCGGAGAGAATCTGGCCTGCAGCCTGAAGCATGGCTTCGGGTCCGCCATCAGACAGGGCGGTGGTCAGATGGGTGAGGCAGTCTGTGCCCCACTGAGTGGCATCGCTCAGAGAGGATTCCAGCGAGTCATACAGGGTGATGCCGAAGTTCTGGGCAGCCGTCTGCATGGTCTCCACCTTGTGCTGAAAGGTGTCGGTCATGGTCTCGTAGGCGGTCTCGGTAGCGCCTGCGCTGTTCTGCATCTGGCTGAGCACATCGTTGAAATGTTCAGCGCCGCCGGATGCCAGCGACAATGCACCGGTGCCTGCTTCCACACTCGACCACAGACCTGCAAAGGCAGTGCTGCTGCCGCCGACGCTCTGATACAAAATCTGCAGAACATCGCCTAGGCTCTTGCCCTCAGCATTCAGCTGAGCAAAGCTCTTGCCGGTCTGTTTCTGCAAAATTTTGCCGACAGTAGAACCGGCATCGCCAAGTTCGTTGAGCATGGACTTGGTGTAGGTGGTGGCTTCTGCCGTGGCAATACCATTTGCGGTCATGACGGCCAGACCACTGGACAGATTTTCGACGGTCACGCCATACGCTGCAGCCAGAGGAATGACCTTGCCCATGCTGGACGAAAGCTCATCCACGCTGGTTTTGCCCAGATTCTGGGTGGTCAGCAGCACATCCGATACATGGATGGCCTGATCTGCACTCAGTCCATAGGCATTCAGCGCGGTGGTCAGGATATCGACTGCCGAACTGCTGGAAGTGAAGCCAGCAGCAGCCAGCTTGGAAGCCTGTCCGGCAAAAGCTACGGCGTTTGCCGTATCCTGTCCGGCACTGATGGCCTGATAGGCTGCTTCGGCAATGTCTGCAGCGGCAACGCCCATGCTGCCGGATGTATCAAGGATCTGCTTGTTCAGATCGCCCACGGAGACCTTGCTCGTGTCGGCGATGGTGCCGACCTTGGCAAGGGCTGTCTCGAACGATGAACCAATATCGACCGAGGAAGTCACCAGCTCGGCCATTTTGCTGCTGGCCGATTTTACAAAGTCAGCGATCAGATTACCAGCAGCCACCGTCATGCTGGAAATGCCATTGGTAAAACCGCTGGTATCCAGTTTGGTGTTGCCGGTAACGTCAAAATCAAATGCCACTGTGTCCACCTCTCTCCATTCCAAAAGAGCGCGGGCACAAGGGCACAGGCTGTTATAACTTGATCTCTACCTCCCGCTTACAGGCGGGATTTTTGCATTTGACCCACACGCCGGCAGCTGTAGCGTGCGGCTCTGCCCACACCGGCAGCGCCCGGCCGCAGTAGGGGCAGGGCACCGGGGCGCGGCTAGTGCCGGAACCGCGCAAGGAACGCAGCGTCATGCTCTTCGACGGACACGACACGGGCGGCACCCCCTCTCAGCTCAGCAGGCAGGGCAAAGCGCTCCTGCAGGTCGGCATAGTGGGCACGCATACTGCCCTCATACTCGGACAGGTCCATGGTGCGCCAGCTCATGATCTTGGCCATGAGGGTCTCCTCCGGCAGGGCCGCGAACAGCGCCCGGAACCGGAACCAGTGCACCCGCTCCCGGGTCAGGTCGATGCCGTAGGCCTGCTGGAACGCCGCCACGATGTAACCGGCATCACACTGGTAGTCGAAGGCAAGACCGGAAGAGGGCGCGGTACTGCTTTCAGCTGCGGCGCTTTCGGCTGCTTTTTCGCCCGCCTTATAAAACTCGATCATGTACCCGTAGGCGTCGATGATCTTCTGAGGGTTGTTCAGAAAACAGTGTGGGTCTTTGTAAAAACGCCAGAGGGCGCTGACCGCAAAACCGATGGGATCATCTCCTGTCTGGCCGCGCACGTAGGTGTTGACCAGCCAGACCATGGGCCGGAAATCCGGGATGATCTCGTGTCCGTGCCACCGGGTGGGCAACTCGTCCAGCAGCAGGTCAGACATGGCGCTCGGATGCCAGCTGCAGAGCGTACTCTGCCAGCTGCTGCATGGCATCGGGGTCGTCCCGCAGGGCATTCACAGCCTGCCGGGCATCGATCAGCTGGTCGGTCTTGCGGCGGGTCTCGGCTTCCGTGTCCGGCCAGAAAGTGTTGGTCTGGGTGATAGGCTGCTGCGCCGGGCGGCTTGCCACCTGCGGGTGGAAACCCTCGCTGCGGGACACGGGTTTCTGCTTGCGCTGCTGCTGCTTTGCCGCTGAGCGCCGCTGCTCGCGGTTCATGGGCATTGCAGCCGCCTGCTTTACGGTGGCCTGTTCTGCGGCGATGGCTTCCTTGATGGCGTTCGTCACACGGACACAGGCACCAAAGTTGTTTCCGTCAAGACCCAGACGTTCAGATGCACCCTCGCCCAGCAGCTCGTCGAAGTAGCCCATCATAAGGCGGCACTGGCCGCGCAGGATGTCGGCGGTGCCCGTATGCGAGCGCTTGCTCTCGCGGTCAGAAGCCGCCTGCATGTGCTGCTGTGCCGCGTCCATACGGTCGAGGTCGTTGGCGTTCAGCGCCGAAAATTCAAATTCCTGTCCACAAATAACCATGTTCTGGCTCCTTTCTTGGGCCGTGCCCCGGTTCTGCCCCGGAGGAATAAGCTTTGTTCACGGCATAAAAAATCCCCGTTCCGGTGTGGAGCGGGGACTGTGTTTGAAAAAAATCAGCCCTTGACGGCCTTGGCAGGCTCAGCGGACTGGGTGGCGGGGTTGTAGTCAAACTCCTCCGGCGTGCCGATGACCTTCACGTCGCAGGCAAAGGTGGCCTTGGAACCGGCTGCACCGCCCACGTCGCTGGTGACGATGATGGAAGCGCTGCCCTTCTCGCCCTTGCCGGTGCGAAGGCTGAAATAGATGTACGGCCTGATGATATCGCTGCCGGTACCGTACACGATCTTGTGGCTCAGCACAAAATTCTGAAAAGCATCGCCCGTGTAGCGGACGCCGTTGACGGCAAGGGTGCGCTGGGTGCCGGTCTTTTCGGTAACGTTGCCGGTACGGATGTACTGGGCATCCTCGGTGGTGGCGTTCAGGGAGCCGGAATGCTCCTTCACATGGTCGGCGCAGACGATCCACTGGCTTTCCTTGGTCTGGGTGCTCTCGATCTGGAACGCCAGCACAAAGTCGTTCGCCGTCTCGATGCCGGTATAGGACGCGCTGGGCGTGATGCCGGACTTGGTAATGGCTTCGGTTACAGTCATATCAAAACTCCTTTCATTTTGGCATGTAGTAGGTCAGGCGCATTTGCAGCTGCATCTTACAGCTGCCCGCGCTGTTTGTGACGATGTAGCCGCTGTTTGTCACGGCAATGCCGGTAGGGGTCTTGCCCCCGCCGCAGGCCGAGAGGTCGGGCAGGTTGTGCCGGGCGTCCTGCCGCATGACCCACTCGGTGAGCTGCTCGAAAAAGCCGCTGTTCTGGATGCTGACGGCGTCCACCTCGCTGTACTCCCGGCGGCTGAGGAAGAGGTAATTCTTCGACATTTCCCAGCCGGAGATGTACTCGGTGATGATGGGATCACCGGGGCTGTCCTCGATGGAAAATGCGGTGGATTCTTCTTCCAGTCCGGCAATGCGGAATGCTGCACCGGTGGCTTCCTGCTCTTCGGCGATCAGCGGGCAGGTCTTGAGCCATGCCCGCAGGGCGGCAATGGTGGGCTTTACGGTTTCGCTCATTTGTTCCCTCCCAGAAACTGCTTTGCGGCATCATGGGCGAACTTTTCCAGCTCGTCCTTGTGGTCAGCAATGGCCCGCTGGCCCCAATAGGAGCCGCGCAGGCCGTTCTCACCATGCAGACCCTTGCCCTGTTCATGCAGATAATACTGCCTGCGGGCATAGGGCGTATTGTACACCAGCAGACCTTCCTTGAAGTCGGATGCCTGATTCACGCTGTTCTTCAGCGTGCCGGTGTCAAAGGGCACATAGGGGTCTACCGTTGCCGCCACTTTCTGTGAAAAGGCAAACTGCAGCTTTGCGAACCGTGCATCCATGTCGGCCTGAAAGCCGGGCCGGAACGTAATCTTGAAATCAAAAACCGGTGCGCTCATGCGATCAGCTCCCTTCCACATGCCAGTGGGGCAGCAGCGGCTCCCGGTCGTCCGAGACAGCCGCCGCTGTGCAGCACAGGTGCGTTTTTTCAAGCCGGGCATACTCTTCGGCGGTCAAGGCAGGCACCGCGCCCTGCACCAGCTTCCAGCCGCGTTTCAGGGTCCAGTGCTTGGTCTTTTCCGCCGCAGACAGCGCCGCCCACTGGGCGTAGGGCAGATAGCCCATGGTGCACACGCTGGCCGGGATGCGGATGTGGGTGGTGCGCTCCGGGTCTTTGGCGGTGCCGGAGCCGGAGGTGGAGCGGCATTCCCGCCAGCAGCACCCGGGGAACACCCAGCACACCGGCCTGTCTGTCTCGGTGGTCACATCGTGGATGAGGTTCACCACAGTAACGGCTGTCTGCATCACAAAATCCCCCTGTACAGCAGATCGTGCGGGTCACTGCCCAGCGCGGTGCGGATGATCTCATAGGCTTCCTGCCGGGCGGCGGCGGTCACACTGGCATTGCTGCCAAAGGTGACGCTGTAGCCGTCGTTGGAGACGCTGGCAGCACCCGGCGCAGCGCCCGCCGCAGACGCAGCGGCCAGCAGGCCGACGATCTGGGCGCAGGCGTCCGCCAGCGCTTCTCGGCAGGCCTCGCACCCGGCGGCGTGGGGTTCTGCCCGGCCAAAGGTGGCGGCATCGATCATGCGGGAAGCCCGGCTGCACAGCACACCGAAGACGGCTTCCGGCACGGTGCCGCCCGCCGCCGCATACTGGTCATAGGTGCAGTAGAGCATGGGGCCTCCTTATGCTGCGACGGCAGCGGCGGTCAGGAACGCGAACGGGACTTTGGAGCGGTCAGCATTCAGGCGGGTGGCAGGGTTCGGCAGTGCCCAGCCCATGCGCATGACCACACGCAGGGCCACCATATCCTGCTGGGCGAGGTTGTAAACGATCTCCTTGGTGGAAGGATCCTGAATGACGCCCTGATCCAGCAGCTTCACGGTGACGTCCTGACGGATGGAGTACACCAGCTTCTTGAAGTTGCCTGCGATCAGCTGTGCCTTGGAAGCATCAAAGCCGCCGTTATCCGGGAAGTACATCGGTGCGCCGTCCAGCGCGTAGGTGGTGGCACCCTGCATATCGGAACGGAACAGGGGACGGCCAGTGGTATCCACAAGGCCGCGCAGCTCTGCCTTGGCGGTCAGGTCGCCCACCACGGCGTCCACGCCGAAGCCGCCAGCCTCCACCTTGGAGAACAGACCATCCTTGCCCAGCAGCTTTGCGTAGTCGATGGGGCCGGTGACTTTGTTCTTGGCCGCAAGGGTCAGAACATCGGTCGTCCACTCGGTGGGACGCTCGCCGCCGAACAGGATGGCGTTGTCGATCTTTGCGCCCATGGCTTCCCGGACGCGGGGCTGTACCTCGCCCATGATGTCAAAGCTGGAATCTGCCAGCACAGCCTCGGGCACAGGAACGATGACGGCCAGCTCTGCAGCGGTCATATACACGTTGTCCCATTCCTGCTTGCTGGTCTTTTTCATGCCGGTGTCACCGTTGACCCAGTAAGCCAGCGGCAGCATGGACAGCACGGGGATCTTGGTCTGGTTAGAGGTCATATTGGCAAGGCGGGTGCCCAGCTGCATGACGGTGGAACTTTTGGGCACGTCCTGCTGGATGGTGTTCACCAGCTGCTCCCGGATCAGGGCCTCAGCCTTATTGCGAGCGATTGCATCAGTAGCCATAAGAATCAACCTTTCTGGCCGAACGCTGCGCGGAATGCAGCATTTGCGGCCTCATGTGTGTTTGCGGGCTGGCCGGGTGCGCCGGTCGCCGATGCGGAAAAACGTGCCATGCCGCCGTCCGGCAGAATGGCACTGGGATCACTCTCTTTGAAAGCCTTGACATAATCATCAAAGCCCAGAATCTCGCCGTCCTTCATAGCAAAATTCTGGGCCTTTGCCTCGGCAAGGAACGCCTTGCGGGCGCTCTCGCTGGAAAATTTCAGGCCGGATGCCTTGCGTTCCAGAGCGTAGCCCTTTTCGAGGGCAGCGACCTGAGTCGCAGCATCGGTCTTGGCCTGCTCGGCCTTGGCCTTCCACTCGGGGTCGTAGCCTTCCAGTTTGCTGTTTGCAGTGGACAGCTGTTCGGTCAGGGTGGTTTTCTCGGCCTTGAGGGTGGTGATCTCGTTCACCTTGGCCGTGATATCCGCGCCGTGCAGGTTCATGATGCTGTCCAGCTGGTCCGAGGTGATACCCGGAATGATCTTGCTCACATCTTCGCGTTTCACTTGCGATGTGCTCCTTTCTTTTGTCTGTTGGGTGGATAAGTCCCTGCTGTTTTGTATCGCGGTTCTCATTCCGCACGGGACAAGACGGGGTACGCGCCGCCTTCCGCTGTGGTGCCGCTTGCGGGAGTTGAACCCGCCACACCCGGATTAAAAGTCCGGTGCTCTTCCAACATGAGCTAAAACGGCATGAAAAAACCACTGTTGTGCCTTTTTGATGGCATACAGTGGTTAAAATGGGGCATTTCCGTGAATGAAAGCTTACTTTTTGGGGTGCGGGTGCGGCGTGTATTTGTCGTCCTGCGCCTGCTGCACGGCGGATGCAATCATGAAGAACAGCCGGGCGCCGTTCAGCAGAACGATCTCCAGCAGCGCGAGGATCATCAGAGTGATAAGAACTGTAGTAACCATAGTGTACCTCCTGAAAAATTGGCAAAAGAAAACCACCGTCCGGGTGGATGGTGGTTAAGGTTATTCGATGCCGGGCGGGAGCTTGCCAATCCCTTTCAATGCATCATAGGCACAGCGCGATGCAAGTTGCTCAGGCGGAACATCATTGTCGTATGCTTCACATTCTTCATCATACGAGTGGTCAATCGGATGTTTCAGCAATGTTTCTTGAAGCTCTTTAATTACTTCTGGTGTGAAATAATCACTCATAGAACCGGATGCCATATTTTTTCATCTCCTTGATTGAATCACGAATTATGGATTCGGCTTCCTGAAGCAGTTGTTCGTCAGGCAATTGTTCCCTTGGAATGTCACTCAATGCATTTACTTTTGTGAAAAGCCGGGAAGAAATAGCCTTGATGGTATTCGAATCATACTCTGATGTTTTCTCAATCGCGTAAATGTGCCCGTTATGACCAACTGCGGTCAGAAGTTTTATAGAATCGTCGTGTGCGAAGTTGTACAAATCGCCCTGCGAAAAAATACTGCAATCGGGATGGGTGTGAATGAAGATATGCGGAACCGCTGTTTTTGGAGGTTTCACGCTTCCGCCACGAGCGGGCCCGATGATATCCTTCGTCAGCGGCTTCATCTTGATGTCGAACACCCTGCCCACTTCAACATTTTCCGGCTGCTTTGAAGCGACCATGAGAAGGCGTTTGTGGGCGTTTTTCAGCTGTTGCTGCCCGGCGGCATCCAGTGTGTCACAGCTGAACGCCTTAACATTTGCGATTGACTGCATTGTAACAGGTTTTGGCTCCATGTTCAAGCTCGAATAAACAGAGGAGTTTTTCTTCGCCGCCCAATTCGCCCTGCTGGCTTCACTCCTGCCGAACTTCGGCACGCTGACACGGGCGCTGTCCACACGGCCACCGGTGGCCTGTGCAAACTCTGCAAGGCTCTGGCGGGCTGCTCTCAAGCGCACAGCGGCGTCGGTGGGGTTCAGCCCGGCGGCGTCCTCGGCCAGATACCGCTTTTTCCAGCGGCGGACGTTCCGCTCCCGGGCACGCTGCATCTGGGATATCTCGTAGGCGGTGTACTTTTTGCCGTTCCACTCGATGTTCCGGGCGTTCAGCTCCCGCAGCTGCTCCTGCGTCCATTGGGGCGGGTCGCCCAGCTCCGGGAACACCGCAAAAAAGGTGTGGCGGCAGTTCCAGCCGCACAGGCCTGCGCCGGTACCGTAGCCGGTGGCAGCTTCAAAGTCCGGGTAGTGCCTTCCTTTGTAGTCCACCGCGCCGCCCCGGTGGAAGCGCCTGCCCTGCCATTCTGCATGAGAAGGCCGTGCCCCGCCGTGGGCGGTCGTCTCCACAAATTCGCAGCCCATCTCGTCCATGCGGGCCACCTGCAGCTTGCCAGTCGTCTGGTTGACGCCGGTGAGCACGGCACGCCGCGCAGCCACCTCGATGCTGTCCTTGTGGCCGCTGGGATAGGTGACCATGGGCATGTCGTCTGCAAGGCTGTCCACAGCCTGTTTGACGGCGGTTTTGTAGTCGAAGGCACCGGTGCTCACTTTGAGCCATGCGGCGTCCAGCGTGCGCTCAAAGGCCCCTGTGACGGTGTTTGCCGTGGTGGCGGTCAGGTTCTGCCATGTGCCGCAGGTCTGGCGGGCACCGGCGGCTAACAAATTGTTCAGGGCGGCACTCTCTTCAAAGGGCGTCGGCTCCATGTCGTAGTGGTAGTAGATGGCGTCCTCCCGCTCCATGGCTTCGGTGGCGGCCTGCATAAGCAGCCTGCGGATGGCCGTTTCGCTCTTGCCGGTGTACTTCGCCAGCAGCTTCACCACGTCGTTGCGCAGCGCCTCGGTCTGCTGGTAGCGCCACAGCTGCCAGTTAGCAGTAGCGGTCACTTTGTCCATCTTGCCGATGCGCCGGGCAACGTCCTGTAAGATCTCGTCCTCGACCTGCTGCCAGAGCTGCACAAAGGCGTCCGGCATCTGGTCGAGGTAAGACGGCGGCAGCATCAGGCACCCCCGAAGGTGAGGGCTTCAGGGCTGCGGTTCTCAGCAACCGCTTCGGCGGCAATGGCCTTGGCATCGTCCTCGCTGTAGCCCTCGAACTCCACCAGATACCGCCAGAAGGGGAACTTGCCTGCGGTAACGTAGCCCCAGTACATCTGCTTGCGCTCCTTGGGGTCAGAAATGATGCTATCGTCAAAGTCAAAGGTCACGTTGCAGTCGCCCGGCGGGGAAACGGCTGCGCCGCTGTTCCACTGGGCATCCAGCAGCTTGCTGATGGAGTATACCAGATCGGTCAGCGCATTGCCCAGCGCCCGCTGCAGGTCCTTGACGGTAGTGTAGCTGCGCTGCTTGCTGCTCCTGATCTCCTCGGCGGTCTTGTCCACGTTCTGCGGGTCGGACAGGGTGCCGTAGGCAAGGCCGCACTGGAACTCCACCCGCTTGAGCATGGTATCCATCCCCCGACGATAACTTTCATCCCGCAGGGCAGGGGCAAAGGCTTCGTAGAGGTTCCGGCCATTGGCCCCGATGCTGCCGTTCAGCCAGCTGCGGTAAAGGCGCTCAAGCCGCTCCGGAAGATGAACATTTCCGTCGGCATCGGTACGCAGGGCGGTCTGGTCAACGTCAATGGCCAGCTGCCCGCCGTCATACTCCCACAGCAGGCGTCCATATTGCTCGTCAACGTCCCGGATCGTCTCGACAGCCGCCGCATAGACGCTCACACCCAGCGGAGAATGCCGGTCGGAAGAGTTGCCGCCAGATACCCTGAAATAGCCCCAGAGCGGGCGGTCTACGCCGGAAAACTCAGTGTGCGGGGAGATCGCGGCCCATTCCGGCACGTCGGTCAGCGGCACCTCGATGCCGAGGTCTGCACTGGTCATGGAACGGAACGCCTTGACCGTGACGCTGTACGTGCTGCCGGAAAACTCGTGATCTTCAAGACGAGTGTAAATGCGGTTGCCACGCACCAGATGGTCATAAAAAATAGCCCCGGTCATGCGGCCAGAGCTGTCAAAGCGGGTAGGGCAGAAGCAATCCCCCTGCACAGCATCGATCTGGATGCGTCCCTCTGCATCGAGGAAGGGCCGGAACAGGATGCCGCCCAGCGCACAGCCGTATTCCACCGGGGTGCGCAGATCTGCAATGAAAGGCTGCAGCATAGTGTTGATGCTGTCGGCGCGGGCACTGCCAGAAACAAGACATTCCATTTCCAGCGTGGTCAGACGGGCCAGCTCCGATGCAACGCTTTTGGGCAGACCCAGACTGTGAAGGGGGTTCTTTCCACCATGACACCACGGCCCGCCACTGTCGTACATCTGCGCCCACAGGACAATGGCATTCTCCATGCTGTCGGACACGCTGACGCTGACGGTGGTATTTTCACCGAACAGCAGCCGCGCTTTCTCCCGCAGCCAGAAAAGCAGTCTGTCAAACATTACTTTCGTCTCCAATCTGCCCAGC
>OGDF01005692.1_pt1 | contig 13002 bp, 7 predicted proteins | sample 1570141 | NCBI WGS metagenome assembly OGDF01 (sample SAMEA4370581, study PRJEB24528) | human gut metagenome | reverse complement strand
CGGCAGCAGCCCAAGAACCACAGGTCGAAAGTCCCGCTTCGGAGACTCCGGAAGATATTGAGATTGAAACGCTGACCCACGAAGAGTTTGCAGCAAGGTATGCTTCCGACGCACAAGAATCTGAAGAATCCGCTCTGTCGGAGATGTCAGAAGCGTCAGATGAAACCGCAGAGGATGAAGAATATATCCATCCGATTAATCCCATCAAGCAAACAAAACTGCCCTCAGAGCAAAAGCTTCGAGAGATGATCAGCCGGACGGGTGATGTTTTCCATTTTCTGCTCAATAAGCTGGTTTTTACCGGGCTTATGGATGAAAAATGCGCCTTTGAAGCGCTTGCTCAACTTCCGAGACCGGTGACAAGGGAGCAGTGCATCGAATCGTTTGCTTTCTTAGAGAGGAAAGGTCTGCTTTGCACATATGAATATGCCGGCAGGAACATCCTTTGCTTCACAGAACTGATGGGCAATTGCCTGCAAAAATCCGGCTTATCCTCCACCCTTAAACGGATTTATCACCTGAAAAGTATCGGGCAAATCTATTTCACTGGCAAACAGGATATGCCGTTGGAGCTGTTTGCACATCATATGGCAATGGTGGATCAGTATTCCAAAGTCATTGAAATGTTGGATGCCGATGAGGAGTCTGCCAAGAAACTCGAGACAAGCGCCTGGAATCGTGAAAAGTGCTATTTCCTTATGAATCTGACAATGGATGATGGCAGCCTCCTTCCGCTTCAAATTGTCGATTCTGACGATTTTGGATCATCTGTTCCCGCTGAAAATGAAGGCGTTTTCTGTTGCGCGGGCGACCTGCCCGGCATGGATGAAGTGGGAGATCAGCCTCACTATTGCCTGACCGCAAACGGTCTGTTCCATTGGTCAGAAGGAAATTGGATTGCCATCACACACGTTGAAGAAGAAAATCATGACCTTCCTGAAACAGTCGATTCCAATGTAAATGCTGCAAGCGAGTCGTTTTCCCATCCAGAAGTATCGCAGGCAGAAGCAACTGATTCTGAAAACGCTGCTGCCCCTATAGAACCAATAGCTCCTGTCAAGCAACTTGCCATCCCCGCGGCTGAACCTGTCGAGGGCCTATGGCTTGACGACCTGTCTGAAGAAACGGGAGTTGAGCCTGAAGTCACCATTGATGAATTTGCAAATCTGTCTTCCGCGGAAATTGCGGGACGGCTTTTAAGCGCAGCTTCCAACGGAAACATACCGAGCGATGAGAATATGGCAGTTCTGATTCATCAGCTTTTGAACGAGGGCGTCCGGTCTCATGATGTCCGTAATTGCCATGACCAGCTTGTGGAAGCAGTTGTTTTTGCAAAAGTGCTTTCATCAAATGATGCCTTCCCGCTGTGCCGGAACATTTACCTTCAACTTCATGCTGCTATTCCGTTTTTTCGTGAGGCAGGCGCCAACACAGGGGGCGCGCTGTCAGGCATATTTGCCGACGGAACGGAATTCACCCCCGTCACAAAGCTGTGCGCGTACATTTACGGCATGCTGTTCCCCGCGCATACGCATGACCATACATTCGCCGCACTGTACAACAACGCATTCACAGAATATGAATCCCAGTTTCCCGGTCTCGATGTCTTGAAGCCGCTTTATCACAAGGCGATGGAAGGGGTAAAACTTGTTCCCACAGCATTTTCGCCTGCCAATCTTGCCGCATTGGGCGACTCAAAGATACGGCAGGGACACATGAATTCCATCCGTTCACAGGCCATAGAACTTTTGAAGCCGCCAACGGTCAAAGTCATGATTCACGGTGTTCCTGAACTGATTGATTTATGTTTTGGATCACAGACCGATCTGCACACTGCTCTGCAGATTGTTACAGACAATGACATCAGCATGAGGGAACTGGTCAAAGCCGAACTGGACAAATACTGCAAAGATGATGATATTGATATCTCAACGCTGGAGAGACTGCTGGACAGCCAGTGGAGTGTGGCTGCGCAGAAGTATTCCAGCCGCCGCATGGGAATCAAGTACGATGCGCGGAAGCACCTTCTCCACGCTTTCGAAGAACGCCTGAATCTTCTCCGGGATTGGCTTGATGAAACCAACACAGAATCAGAGCCGGATATAGAAAAGCTTCGCGCCATTCGGAGTGAAGTTCTGTATATTATCGAGGATTCTCTTTCCGAAATCAATATTGCACCTTATTCTGCCGCTTATGGAATTATGAAAGCCTCCCTCGAACTAATTCGGGCTAAGCTTCAAAACCAAGGCAGCGGTGTTGACTTTACCACTTTGCTCAGAAGCGGGATGCTGGTTATTGATCACGGTGAACTTATCCTCAACGATGATCTGAATGCGATTGAGTTTGCAGAACCCTGGAGAATGATGCTGCAGCATATCGCCTGCACGGAGTATGACCTGAAAATCGTATACGACCGAATCCTTGAGGCCAGCCCGGATTCCGTTTTGTATGATAACTTTGGTCAGATGGAAGCAATCGGTCGCCTCATTGGTGCCGATCCCAAAGAGTATGTGCTCACCAGTGACGGTCTGCGCGATGCGATTAACAGCGCAGACCTGCAGGCGAGAAACTTCCGGGAAAAGCTGGAGATTTCTTACGCCTATAATCGCATCAGTGAGAATGATCGTGAGCGACTTGCCATGCTCGCCAACCCAGAAGCGTCTGATTTCCAGAAATTTTTCTACGACCACAGAGCATTTGGCTGTTGGAGAGGTTTTTTGAATGCTCTGAGGGCGCAGATCCGTGAAACTGCACAGCAGAGCATGCATGACGTCCGAGCCCAGCTTGATCAGGCAAAAGCAATGCTCCGTGCCGATGAAGAAAGCCCACTCATCGCCGAAGCCGAGCGTCTGATTTCTCAGGAGCAAAACTATGCGGTTGCGGAAGATTACATTCATCGATTCCGCAATGGGGAAAGGGACTTGCCTTTTGAAACAAGTAATGACGCCATAGAACATTTTCTGAGATTTATATCTGATGATGAATTTCCCCGCCTGTATGGCTTCTGCGAGAGGAATAAGCAAGACCCGATGCCTTGATGGGCCGTGCAGTATATAAAAAAAATACGCCGGAGGGGTGGACAACCCGTCATATCGAAGACGCCCGGCGATTCATTGAAAAGTGGCCGGTTGGCAAGCAGTCCGTCAATGCTCAGAACATTCAGGAGTACTTTAAGCTTCTCGGCTTTCATGTCGAGTGCTGCGTCAAGTCGACGCGAGGCAACGAGGTCTGCTGCACGCTTACAGTGCACAAAGCAGAACAGAATCTGGCAGATTATCGCCACCCCATTTCCATCTTCGCCACACAGATGAAATCACAGATTGAAGTCGTATGTCTGTTTGGAAAAAGGACAGCGACCCAACTTATTGATGATGCTTGCAAGCTGGGCATCACAAGTACGTTCATTGTGCTTCTTGACGCTGACCTTTCTACAGCGGATCGCCGGGCAATGGCAAAATACGTCTTTACCCAGAAAAATGTCGGTCAGGCGTCCTTCCTCGTTATCGACCGGGTGCTGGCGTTGTACCTTGCTATGCAATCCAGTAACGAACGTCTCCCGGCAATGCTGCAATGCACACTGCCGTATACAATTTATCAGCCTTTTACCAACGGCTCCGGATCTACGGCTGATGAAATGTTCTTTGGCCGCGTAAGTGAACTCGCTTCCATCCGGGATATGGCAGGCGCATCCATCGTATACGGCGGTCGTCAGCTTGGTAAAACAGCTTTGCTGGAACGCGCAATGCACCTTGATCATAACCCTGCCCGCAGAGAGTTCGCCATCAAAGCAGACTTCAAAGGGCATCGTGGTGAGCAAGATTTTCTGGATATCCTCGTTTCGGCTTGTAACGACGTCTTCGAGAAAAATGATTTCAAGCTGAATCGTTGCGCTACCATCCGAGACTTCTGTTCCCAGATTCGCCATCTGCTCGATAATGATCGGATTGCAATCCTGCGGCTCCTGCTCGACGAAACAGATGATTTCCTCGATTCCATCAGTGCCTCAAGCTATAATGAAATTCTTCCTCTCATTGAGCTTCAACGTGGAAGCAATCGTCGGTTTAAGTTTGTGCTTGCTGGCCTTCATAATGTATGCCGCGCAAAGAATGCGACCCGTAATAACGGTCTCTTCGGTCAGCTCGGCGAACCGCTTTGCGTGAAACCGCTTACTGCGGCAGATGCCCAGAGGCTTCTGGTGAGGCCACTGCGCTACCTTGGTTTCCGCGTTTCTAATGAGTCCCATGTGGATACAATCCTGACAAACACCAACTACTATCCTGGCATCATCCAGTTCTTCGGATACACGCTGGTTCAGACCCTCGTTACGCATTATACCCAGTATTATGACGCCGTGAGAGGGAACCCGCCGTTTGATCTTCATGATGATCAGCTTGCGTCCATCATGAATTCCAGAGACCTAAATCGGAATATCAAGGATCGCCTCCGGTGGACGCTTGAGATGGACGACCGGTATTATATGCTGGCTCGTTGCATTACCGTTCTCTATCATCTGTACAGCAACAACTACTCCGTAATCAGCAGCGGCTTTGATGTTGCTTCGATCTGTGAAGTAAAGGACATGTACGATATCCATTGCCTTGAATCACTTTCGGAGCGGGAGATTGTGGCTCTACTTGATGAAATGGAGGAAATGGGAATCCTTAGCCGTCCCACAGCTGAAGAAAGCCGTTATTTGCTCCGCCGGCGCTCTTTCATCGATGTTATCGGGACAAGCCTTGAGATCTTGGAACATGACATTGAAACTTACAATGAGGAGGCTGCGAACAATGCCTGAGTGGTCTGAATTCTGGTGGACATCTATCACCGGGCCACGGAACCTTTGTGACGCTGTCTCCCGCGCCTTGCACAATAAAAGCAGCGTCTGCCTCGTCGTGCCGGATGATCTCCCCTGGCGTGATGAGATGCGCGCCAGCATTGAGACGGGCATGCATCAGATGCCGGACATGGAGTCCTTCTATGTAGAGTTCATCGATGTAGAAGATGAATGTCCGGATATTGCCGATATCGGACGCTACCTTATGGAAAGGTATGCGCTTCCTGAGATCGCCGCCGGTTATCGTGGACGAGAAAAGCTACAGAAGTACATCCTCGACAAGCAGGTGCTTGATAACAGGGTTCTCTGGATTAAGGGAATGAATGCCTCTCAGGAAAAGCGCTGGCTCCAGTTTTGCAGGGACTATGTTCCGGTGAAAGATTCAGACGGCAGGTTTGTTCTGGAGGCTCGGTGGACAGACAAAGAAAACGAGCGCCGCAATCTCGCTGTAATTCGTTATGGCGATACCATCAAGCGTTATGACCTGACCCTGTTTAACAGCATTTATCTCAATCGAGAGAAAGGCACTTATTCGGCAATTTGGCAGCAGTACGCCGCTGTTATGTGCGCATTGCTGTGCAACACGGATGCTGAAACTTCTCAGGCATTCATGGATACATGCGATTTCACAGCCGAAGAGCCGATTATCGGCATGCGGAAAATTGCCGCAGACGGAGCCTATCTGCGCCGTGCTGAAAGCAGCAACCTGCATATCCTCAGCTTGGTTCGCAAAGAAAGCATATCTGCTATTGATGCACAAATCTGGAAGGCGCAGCTGCAAGTGCTCTTCCCGTTGCTTGAAATCGAGAGAGTTTCCTTTATTAAGAGGTATAGAAAACAGGTGCAGGAGGCCTTGGGCGAAAAGTACCATGATTTTCGGACTGGACGATCACAGTATATTTACCAGTTCGGCGAAACCGTCTCTGATCCGGATAACGCAGAGCTTGGGACGATATACCGCATGACAAAGCTTAGGCGAGATGCTGACGCCTATCAATACTTGCTTTACATCCCAGATGAGCAGTCCCGTTCCCGCATTGAACTTCTTCATGATTTGCGAAACTCGCTGGCTCACGGGAACACCTGCGCGATTGATAAAGTGATCGAATTTATCAACGGGCATCCCTTTGACTGGAACTGAGCTTCTGTTTGAGGATTATGCTTGTGGTTATCCTGATTACGCTGGCAACTCCCGAACAGGTTCAGCCAGTATATGATGTTGTCCTCCAGATTGGGCAGTGACAAATGGATGACCGAATTGGAAAATGATTGTCTGACCTTGGCGTTGTCCAACGGGCATTGAAAAAAGCCAATACGGATGGTCAGAAGATTGAGGAGATAAACCATGCCTGCATATACCTCTGTTCTTCAGAAACCTCTGGAGACAATTTTCTGGGAAGATGATAACTTCATGGAAGAGCTGCTCCAAGTGGTGCGGCTCTTTCGGCCTTTCTCTGCCGCTATAACTGAGTTCATTTCGGAACACGGCTATCAGGGGGATACTTCTGACATTGATGCCAAGGTTGCCTTCATCCGCGCCGCGTTTGCGAAGGCCGACATGGATGCGCCGAGGGAAGTACGGGAATGGTTTACTCTGCAGCAGCCCATCAAGCGGGACACAGTTTTTCAAATCTGCTTTGCCTTTGGCTTGGACGGTGGTGAAACGGATGAGTTCTTCCGCCGCATTTTTACCCGCGAGCGCAGTTTCAATTGCCATCAGATGCCGGAAGCCATATATTACTTTTGCCTGAACAATGGCCTGACTTGGACTGACGCGATGGATATTCAGAGCAGCGTTTCTCTAGCTGGGAAAGAAAAAACTAACGGAGATATCGTTTATACCGGCTCCATCATCGCAGAACTGAACAATCTGCAAGACAAAGACGATCTCATCCATTGGCTTAACGACAACATCGACAAATTCGCAGTCAGCAACGTGACAGCCTATGAGACTATTCGCCGCCTGTGGGAAGAGGTTTCCGGCCCAGACGGTTTGTTGATACAAGAACGAAAATCGCTGCCGTCCATCCATGATGATGCCGCTACCGGTGAAAAGAGTAAACTTCGCTCGAATGTCTCCGGCGTCAGATCGTATGACGCCTACTTGGCCATTCTCCAGTTGGACAAGAAGGAAGTCAAACGGCTTGCCACAGACCGTTCAATCAAACCGATTCTGGAAAGGCTTCATGACAATGCGCAGGACTCCTTCCCTGATAGGCAGGGCATTGAACTTATCCTTCGCGGCGAGATCGTTTCTTATGAGCGGGTGCGGAAATGGCTGGTACTGCTGACCTTTTACACCTACTGGGTCAGAAAAGCCCTCAGCAAAGGCAATTATGAAGCCGACTCCGGCGATGCTGACCGCTGCATTACCAGCATGAATCAGCACCTGATCAATTCTGGTTACCCGGAACTCTACGTTGGCAATCCCTATGATTGGATTTTCTTTTATGCCGCAAAGTGCGAAGAGCCTTTGTACGTTTTTCGTTACATCTGGAATGAACTGCTTACCGGCGTGCTGGAAAAGCACCAGTAAATCCAACCTTGTAAGCGTCTGAGATATGATGAATGTGAGCAACTGAAAAAGAGGAAGAATCGTGAACGGCAGAATTGTGCTGACCCCAGGCACTGTGCTGAAACTCAGTACGAAAACAGGCTATACCGAATACACCATTCGTCGTGAACTTGCACGGGGCTGTTCATGCATTGTGTATGACGCTTCCTATACCGACAATCTGGGAAATTATAAACTGGTGCGTATCAAGGAATGCTATCCGTATGCGCTGAAAATGACCCGGGATGAGGATGGCACATTGCATCCCTCTGCCGATGATGGCAAGGCTTTTGATGCCGCGAAAAAACGTCTGATTGCCGCTTATCAGAAGAATAACGCGCTTTTCTCTCTGGATGGACTGGCAAATGTCATTGCAAACACGTCCGACATATATGAGGCAAACGGTACGGTCTATATCGTTTCAGTCTACATGAATGGGCGTACATTCGCGGAGCATCAGGGCGATACGCTGCACGACTGTGTATCCCTGCTTATCGGAGCAGCAAAAGCGCTGCGGCACATTCATAACGCCGGGTACCTGTACCTGGATCTGAAGCCGGATAACATCCTGACGCTGGAGGGTTCTCTGGATCTGGTGCAGCTTTTTGATTTCGATTCCATAATCTCCACAGAAGAATTTGAGAAAGCCATCCAGAATAATAACCCCAGCGAGCTGCGCATCTCCTATACCAAAGGCTATGCCTCACTGGAGCAGCAGACCGGAAAACTTCGGCAGCTTGGAAAACACTCTGATATTTACAGCTTGGGTGCCGTGTTGTTCTATGCCTTGTGGCACAAGACGCCCTCTGCCTTCGATTGCGATTCTGCGGCTGTTTACGATTATGCGCAGATGACTTATGCCGCAAAGAAGTTCCAGGATCGTGTGTTTTCCGCACTCACAACGTTCTTCCATAAAACGCTGGCCAGCTATTATGCCGACCGGTATCAGAACGCGGATCAGGCAATCGAGCAGCTGCAGATCATTTTGCAGTTGTCAGACGAAACAAAGCCATGGCTTTTGTCATCTTCTATATCATCCCCTGTGTTTTTTACCGGACGAGAAGAAGCGTTGGCATCTCTGAATCAGCTTTTGCACACGCCGGAACATCACATTTTCAATCTGTATGGCATGGGTGGCATTGGAAAAAGCACGCTCACGAGAGCCTATCTCGCGGAGCATCGTGTAGAATATGGCGCTGTTCTCTGGCTTTATGCGAGCGGAAACACAACGCAGGCGATTTGCGATGATAATCTCGTCCATGTGAATACAATCCAGAAGATGAGCGATGAATCGCTGGAAGACTACCTGCCAAGAAAGCTGCGTGCGCTAACCGAAATAGCCGCAAGTCAGCATGTGCTTGTGATTATAGATAATGTCTGCAAAGAGCATCTGAAAGATCTGCAGATGCTGCAAGGCGTCGGATGGGATGTTCTGCTTATTTCCCGTCCCATATTAGCCGATGGGCTTTTCCCGGCTCTGCGCGTTGAAGAATTGCCGCCAGAGCCGCTGGCGCTGCTTTTCCAGCGATATGCGCATGTGAAAATAACCGAAAAAACTGATGTGAAGGATTTTATCACCATTGCAAATACGGTTTATGGGCATACGCTAACCATGGAACTGCTGGCGCGGCAGATTGCCCGAAGTTATCTCACTCTGCATGAAGCCGCTCAGATGGTGGAAGAAGCAGGCTTCCAAAGACTCCCCGGAGAGCGGATTGATTATATTCATGATCAGGATACATTTCTGGCTCCTTTGCACATTATCCTTGATCGTCTGGTTGAGATCGACCAGTTCTCTGATGCCGAAAAGCATCTGCTGAAAATCCTGTCCATTTTCGATCAGCCTGGTATCAAAGCCTCTTTGCTGCGCGAACTTACAGCCTTGTCAAACCTTGAAATGATCACCCGGCTGGAAGATTGCGGCTGGCTGAAAGTCGCCTCTCAGCGGATTGTATTCCACCCCATGATGCGGAAATATATCAGCGCATGGCCATGGGATGACGCGACCCGTCGGGCGCTTGACGAGGCAATGAAACGGCTACATCACAAGATCAATCCACTGGAGAATCAACCGGACTTGGATAAGCAGTTTCCAGCTGATTATGGTCAGCTTTACGAGCTTCTCAGCGTTGCGGAGCAGCTTCTGGCTTTCGCAAAACCAGTCACGCCCGCAAGCCAGCTGCTGACATTTAGAATGCTGATGGATGCTCCGGTAGATGCAGATGATACGGTGGCGGGGAAAATGCTCCGGCTTCTTGAAAACCCTGCCGGCCTTAATCCCCGATGCGTGCTGCGCCTATATGAGACATGCGCTTTCACACTGGGCCGACTGGAATGCTATGACGATGCGCACGCTGTTCTCAAAGAGATGAAAGCGTACCTCAAAAAAAATCCCAGCCATTACTACATGTCATTTTATCACAGAGCGAGCGCGGTTATCCTCAACAATCAGTACGGACGCGATAAGAACAGCAAATGCTTGAAACATGAAGACGCGGCGATCAAACAAGCCCGTGCTTCCAGGCATCCGGACGCTAAAAAGCAGCTTGCAGCTGTTTTGATGAATAAAACGCAGACCTTGCTTGAAACGGGAAGCAAAATGAAACTCTGCTGCCAGATGCTTGAGGAATCTGCTCAGTTGCTTCATCCATACCCATACGGCTATGAGCATTATCATTTCGACTGTGTTGCCGCCATGTTTTTTGCAAAGGTTGGAGACGAGGAGACCGCTTTGGCGCACCTTCGGCAGGCGACTGATAATGCGTCCGCCACAAAGGATTCTATGCTATCTCTGATAGACCATATGCTGGATGAGGCAGCGATAACCTATATTGAACTTGGACGATTCCAAGATGCCATCGACACGGTGTCCCAGGCAATCGCTATGTGCGATGAACTTGAAAATGTCAAAAGATACAGAGAAACCCGATTTGACGCCACCTTGTTCCTTGGTAGAATCTATGCAATGAACGGGGAATACATCAATGCTGAAGAAACTTTTGGAAAAGCAGAGAAAAGAGTATCCGATTCGCCGTATGAGTGGAAATTGCCGCTCTGCCCGAAGAGCATCCGGGAGAAGGCTGAAGCAGAAAGATACCAGCAGCATTGACTGGTGTTGAGAAGCATGAGCTTATGACGCAGGAGAAAGGCGGCGTGTTACAAGATGCAGGAAGTTTCTCGTATTATTCTTCGACGTCATTGATGACCGTCTTCTGTGGGGGGCCACATGAGAAGAGCAATGTAGACCAACGCCTGAACAAGCAAAACAACCAACTGGAAGGCTTCCTTAACGGGGCCTTCCTTTTGCTTCTATACACATCTGCACCAATAAATCCATTTTTTCTGGCATGGATGATATGCTGTGTTCGAGCGATGGAAATCATCACTCAGAACACTAAGCAGGAGGGATCAGAAATGAGTGGAGCGCAGATGGCCCATTTTTTGAAGCAGGTGGGCAACGGCAGCGAACTGGAAGGAATCGTCACTGTGTACCGTACAGGATGGCTTGTTGGCGCAGGTCAGCTGCTGACCGTTGTAATCGCGGCCCATGGTGTTTTTCGGCTTGGAAAATGGGGCTACGAAAAGCTGGTAGATTACTTGCAGGAGCGTGGTTACATCGTTGCTGCTGGCGAGGTGGTGTAACCGGCACATGGAAAAACACAAGCAGACGCCTGGTATGACATACAAGGTCATCAGCAGGATGTACAGCAGGGAATTCTTGTGTACACATATCTTTCCCCCTATTGCATGAGGAAGTCCACGGTCAGCTCCAGTGTTTATCTGCCGGATTATGAACGGCGCGACACAGGAGGCTTCTTCAATGCACTGGTATGCAGTGAATGCGGCAAAACCGCCGCCGTCCGTTTCTGGCGTACTATGAAAATCAACTAAAACAAGGAGGACATATCCGATGAAAAAAATGATGGCTTTGGTTCTCTCCATTCTGGTTCTATTAGCCGGCTTCACAACCGCCATGGCTGTGGGCACGATTGATTTTTCAGGTTATTCTCTCGAAGAACTGCTTGAGATTAGCTCCGATTTAGCAGACGAAATCGCAAGTCGCCCCGGCGGAGAAAAGATTGTGCTGGGTGCCGGCCAGTATAAGATTGGCGAAAGTCTGCCTGCAGGTGTCTACAGCTTCAAGTTCGTCCAGAATGGAGACAGTGATGTTTCGAGAACCGATTACTACGTCTACGAAAGTGAATCCATGTACAAATACGATATTGATCGGCTATGGCTTGGTGACATGCCCAGAGTGGAGGGGGACTTCATGGGTGATGGTGAAACGCGGATCAGCCTTTATCCCGGTGAATACCTGAGCCTCCGATATAACGGCGCAGAAGTTGCTCGGGTTGGAAATGTGTCTGAACGCGGCAACGGTTATACGGCTCCAGCTGGAACCACTATTCCGAAGGGAAACTATACCATTGGTGAAGAAATACCTGCCGGAACATACAAGATTTATTTCAGCGGAACCACCACCTCGCGTGTGCGCGTCTTCCAAGATTCCCAGGAGGCAAGCAATACGTTCAATAAGGGCAAGGAGACCATTCTTGATTGGGATAATACAGAAGGAATCGTCACACTTAGTGAGGGCAACATCTTGCGGATCGAATACACTCCTATCATCATGACCAAGGGCGGCGGGTTCAGTTTCGACTAAATGGTATTCTTGCATTGCTCACCGTTGTGCTGAAACAGTCACTGGTGCTTTTCCCGATATTCGCTGGGTGTGCTGCCGACGTAGGTTTTGAACACCCTCGAAAAATGACTGGCGGAGGAAAAGCCGAGATAAGAACCGATGGCGGTCAGGGATTTATCCGAATAGCGGAGGAGGCGTTTGGCTTCCTCCGTTTTTTCTTTCAGGATGAAGTCCATCTGGCTTTCGCCCGTCTCTTCCTTGAATTTTCGGGAGAGATATGGGCGGCTGAGGAACAACTCTTCTGCGATTTTCTCTGCCGTGATCGGTTCTGACATATGGTGCTGGATGTAGTTCGCCACATCCACGGTGAGCTTCATGGGATGCTTGCCCAGATGCAGCCGCTCCACCCGCGCCGTGTAGTCCAGAATCATCCGATATTGCAGGTTCATGATCTCCTCCGGTAAAGACAGCAGCTCGCACTGCTGAATATAGGAATCACTGTGGGAAAAGGCATCGTCCACATCCATGCCGCCCCGAATGGCGGCGCGGGAAACCAGCGTGGCGGTAACAATGAACACATTCTGCCGCTGGCGAAAAAATTCGGCAAGCGGAATGTGACGCTGGCGGGCTTCATCCTCTACGCTATCGGCGGCGCAATCTGCTGGGCGTTCCCTACAAATATGACCATCATGCTGATTGGTCAGTTCATCAAAAACATCGGTGGACTGCCCTGCGCCTATGCGTTCATGGCGCTGTTCGCCGATGTGCTGGATCATCTGGAATGGAAAACCGGTTTCCGCCCGGACGGCGTTGCCATGAGCGTGTATAACATCATCGCCGTTGCCATGGTGATACCGGCGGACGGGCCGTCCTTCGGCACGGCGCCTTCTGGCAGGTGGATGTGGATGTCGTCCTTCTCGTAGAAGTCCTCCGGCAGGCCGAGGGCATCGGCGCGGCTGCGGATGTAGGAGA
>OGDF01005687.1_pt1 | contig 13022 bp, 13 predicted proteins | sample 1570141 | NCBI WGS metagenome assembly OGDF01 (sample SAMEA4370581, study PRJEB24528) | human gut metagenome | reverse complement strand
TTACATCATCTACAGATACCGAATAGCTGGGTGCGGAGAAGCCGCCGCCTCCTCCTCCACCGCCGCCACCGCCGCCGGACGAGCCGCCGCCGGAGGTAGAGTCTGTGATGCGAATGATAATCTTCTTTTCCACGATCACATTGGTGTCTGTGTTGACCGCAGCACAGATCAGGGTCATCGTGCCCTCCTGATCACCGAAGCTGAGGGTATTTCCGCTGATCACGGCGTGGGTATCATTCTTTTCCAGCGTCCATCGTACAGAAGCCGGATAGGCCGCCAGCTCTTCCGGAGTAAAGGCCTTGCCGAACTGATCGAGCGTCGTTACCTTAGCTGCAGACAGATCCAGCGTAGTGTTTTTCCGAACGGACGACGGAATTCCATCTGCGGTAATCGCGGTCAGCCGTCTCGGGGCATTGACCGTCAGCGTAATGTGGTTACTCTCGATGTCGCCGGAACGGGCATAGATCTCGGTAGAATCTTCTTTCAGTGCCTTGAGTGTTCCGTTTTCGAGCGAAACCACATCCGGCTTGGAGGTAACCCATTCAAAGCTGCCGCCGGTCATTTCTCTGCCATACTGATCGTAGCCGGCAGCGGTAAACTGATCTGCAAGAACCGCATTTTCATCCAGCCGCAGGACAAAACCGTCCTTCATGTCGGCGCGGATTGTCTTGAGGGTCGGCTGCTGCTCGACCTTAACAACGACATTCTTTGCAGTCTTGCCGGCAGAGGCAGAGGAGGCTTCCAGAATCACATCCGCATAGGAGGCATCCGGGACACTGCCAACCGCAACGAGCAGTTTTCCGTTTTCAATCGTGGCATTGGTCTGATTGGTGTCTGCCAGCGTCCACTCGATGTCCGACGGAATTCCACAGGGATTGCCGTGCTGATCGCGCGCCAGCAGCGGAATGCGGGACAGATCATACTCTGCGCCCTCTACTGCGGCGGGAGCGCCGTCATTATAATACAGCTCATTCAGATACGGCTTTGCCGTCACCTGTACAGGCAGCGGCTGTGCCGTACGATAGACCGTTTCGCCCTGCTCGTCCTGTCCGACCGGATAATACAGGGTAACCGTATCCGTGCCGACTACAAGACCAGTGATTACGCTGCCGCTGATTTCGGCATAGCCCTTGTCCGTGGCAAGCCGCCACTCGAACAGGCCATCGTCAAGCGTCATGTCCTCGCCATACTGATCCTTGGCCTCCACATCGAGCGTGCTCAGGTCAAAGGTGTTCGCCGTATCATCATTATAGATGAGATTGGGAATCGTACCGTTCACGGTCAGCGTATCGAGCTGCCGTTCGGGCAGAACCTGCAGCGGTACACGGTTGGATTCCGTGCCGTTCACTACGGCATAAATCTGATAGGTTCCCGGTGCGGTAAACTCGATGCTGCCCGTGGTTTCGTCAACCGTAATGTCATCGTTTGCTTCTGCATACCACTTGACCTTGCCGGTTACATCAAAATCGTTGCCGTCCTCGTCCTTAGCGGCCACGGTCAGATCCTTAACGTCGGCGGTGTTGCTGCCGTCGTTGAAGTAGAACGGCTCAAAGCTGCCCTCTACCGTAACCGAGGAAAGCACAACGGGCAGGATGGTCAGTTCAATCCGCTCGCTGTTGAAATTATCCGTTGTTTCGATCGTATCCTTCGGCTGATAGCGCAGGAACAGCTGTGCTCCGTCATTCGGCTTGAGCGCATTGAGGACGGGGTAGCCATTGCGGTTTGTCGTGACCTCGGCATACTCCGAAGCGTCGTTCAAACCTTCGTCCACAACCGTCCATTCGCCGCTCAGGCGGGGATTGAAGCCGTACCAGTCCACGTCGTGTTCGTTTTTCGCCTCGACCTTGATGCTGTCCAGACGCAGGCTTTGCTGCTCGTACAGAGAAACCTGTTCGGTATCAGGCACCAGACGATCGAGTGCATAGATCGGGTACACCTTCTGCGGGGTGATGACGGTGTTCTTGGAGGTGTAGTGGAACGAACCGAAGTACGGCGCGACCGGCTGACCGGAGCGCAGCTGATCGGCGGCCGTCTTGAATGCGCCCTGATACAGGCTGTTCATATCCAGACCATCGGGGTCGTAGCCGGAGACAGTCCGGTTCTGGATGCGGGCATCCAGATCCTCGATCGCGCTGAGGCCGTTCCGGCCGAAGGTATACACGCCGCTCTTGCGGCCGTCGCCCTTGTAGCTGTACCATTTATGTCCCTGGCTTTTGCCATCCAGATAGCAGCCGGTGACATAAATCAGCATGGTCTTATACTTGATGCGCACTGCACCGGTATAAGGAATGGTCGTTTGCAGGTCGGTCACATCGACATTGATGTCGAGACCCGTATGCGCCGGCAGCGGTACGGAGATGGTATCCGTAATGGACTGCGCGTAGGACTCCTCCTTGCTGCTCTCGTAGGTCTTTTCCATGCCATAGGAGTAGGAAAAGCTCTGCTCGACCTTGGCGGTGGGCGAAAGCGCGGCCAGAACGGGCACGCTGAATTCGACGCCTACCGTGGTCTCCTCGGTCCAGTTCTGCGAATAGGTATTGGAGACCGTGGTCGAGGTCGTAGTGCTCTTTTCATAGGTATAGCTCTTCTCGACCGTGTTTTCGAAGTCGTTGCGGTTTTCCGCCGTCACCTTGTAGCTGTCCGAGCTGCCGCCCAGATTAAACTGGTAGCCCTTCTGCTCGAGCGACGCCGTTGTGTCGTCCGCCGCGATGGAGGGCGTCTCAAACCGGTCCGCAATGCCTTGAATTTCGAAGTCGTAGAACGCCTGCACATAGTAGCCGTAGCCGGTGCCGTGGTAGCCGTTGTACTGGCCAGACTGAGAGGAATATCCCTGGGTTTCATAAGTGGAGGCATAAAATACGGGAAATTCCCCTTCCGGCAGCTTGTCGATGACTCCGGAGCCATCCCGAAGACCGGAATTGTCAACCGCCTTAGTTACTGCATCACGCAGACCCTTGTCGGTGTATTTCAGATTGTCTGCGCTGTAGCTGTCCGCTGTAAAGTCCTTGTAATCAAAGTATTTTCTGCCTACATCGTCATCCGCATAAAACTGTGCAGGCAGAATATCGTTCGCAATAGCCGCCCACTTCTCCGCAAATTGGGGATTCTGGATCATCTCCTGCAAAATCTGCTCCTGTGTGCTCGGCAGATTGTAGGTGTCCGAGGCATCAAAGATCTCCCAGTCGTTTTTTGCCGTCACGGCTGCCCCGGCTGTTGGGGGCAGCATCCCTATACACATCGCCATCGCCAGCAGGCCGCACAACCCTCGCCGTCGTATCATCTGCTTTTTACTCATACCATTTTCCTCCTTTTCTGTGTCAGTGTTCCTGCTCGGCCATGGAAAACAGCTCGTTATGGCTCATCTCCACATCACCGAAGCGGACAAAAATGCCGTTTGTCACCGCGCTGTTCCACACCTGCGGGTCGGAAAGTGACCGGAATCGGAATTTATCCAGATAGGGCTTCATATCCAGCAGCAGGCGGCTGCCGGAGATAAAATCGACCTGCAGAACGTGGTCGGTCAGCGGCTTGACTGACTGAATGTATTTCCGGTCCAAATGCGTGCCTCCTCTCGCTTACACAAAATGAAAGGTTCACCGTACCTATAGGATACGGTGAACCTTTCAAAAAAACCATTCACAAGTTGTTAGTTTTTATCCGCAAGCAGGTCGAGCAGCAGCTTGCGCTTTGCGCGCGGCTCTCCTGCTATCTGCAGTTTGGTGTAAATTTGATTCACATACTGCCGGATACTGCCCTCGGACAGATACAGCTTTTCCGCGATCTCGCGGTTGTTCAGCCGCTGTGCCATCAGCCGGACAATCTCATATTCCCGCTCGGTCAGCGCAGACAGGGCTTCCGGACGGTCAAATCCGGCCTTTCGCCGCTCTGCGGCTTCTCCCAGTCCGATAATCTGCGCAACCGTTCCGGTTTGCAGCCGCTCTGCCAGCAATGGCTTGAGATAGCGATAATTCTCCGCAAACGGAATGACAAAGCCGTCCGGTTCCGCGTCGGTCAGTGCCTGATCGAGCTGCGCCTGTGCCTCCGCATGCTTACCTAGCATTTCATACGCCGCTGCCGTCTGGATTCGGATATGCATCGCGACCAGTGCGTAGTGCATGCCTTCGCACACAGCAAGCAGTCTTTCGCTCCGGCCGATGACACGGGCGTAGTCGCCCTGTGCCAGACCGACCTGATTTTCGATCATCTCGATCATCGGCTTGCCCGGTGCAAGTGTATGCACGGTTGAAAGCCTGTGCGCGCGGAAAACCTCCGGAATCTTGTCGGTTTTGCCAAGCAAAGCGTAATAATACGCCGCAATCGCGTTCCATAGGTTCAGCCAGGAAGCATTGTGCTGCCGCAGCAGCTCCGCGTGCCGCTCAGCAAGCGTGCAGTGATACTTTATCTCCGCAAACAGCGACAGCCGCCACGCCAGAAAATCACAGCACAGCGCCATATTGGCCTGCCCGTTGTCCTGAATCCGGGCGCACGCGCTTTCGAGTTCGATATGTGCATCCGTTAAGCGTCCCTGCAGGAACGCCGCCTCGGCACGCATGATGGTCTCGGCACCCTGACCGTGATTGCCGGTGATTTTATAATAGTGCGGCATGCACTCATCCATCTCGGCAAGCTCGCTCTGCAGCTCGCCCGGTGCGCGGTAAAACATCATCAGCACGGACGGCGAGCCGAAGGTCCAGCCGCCGCCGGACTGGATGCTGATCGCCTTCCGCGACATCTGCGCGCTGGCACTCCGGTGCAGGCGGCTCATGGCGCTGATATCGTTGTAGCAGAGGAAGCTCATGATCAGGTCGCATTCTCCCCGCAAATCGCCTTTTTCCTGTGCGGAAAGCGCTGTATTTTCGGAAATCGCCGTCAGCAGCAGCTCCTTCAGCTCCAGCATTTTCGGGATATTGCGCCAGTTGAACATACTCCGCATAAGCACCAGAATCGCCAGCGGATGGCTTGCGAGCACAGCTGCCGGGCATTCGTCCAACGCTGCCAGCACTGCCTTCGGGTGCAGCGAGGAAAGCAGAATGCCTGCATCCTTCTGCAGCGTGCGCAGCATCGCATCGTAATCGCCGTTTTGCCGGTACTCGGTCATGGCATGCAGATACAGCCGATGATCCTCATACCAGATGCCGAGCCGCCCGCGGTAGACGGTCTGCCGCTCCTTCGGCATGGACAGGAAGGTGTGCAGCGCGCATTCCTTCATCATGTGGTGGAACCGGTAGGTCGCGCCGTCCGGCAGACGCTTGACAAACGCATTCTGCCCGGTCAGCGCGGCAAGCAGGTCCTCGGCGTGCGCGTCTGCCATGACGAACTGCGCCATTTCGACCGTAAATTCGTCGGCAAGTCCCATCACCGCAAGGAATTCCCGCTGTTTTTCGGGCAGCGGATCAATCATCGCAGCCGTAAATATGGATGAAATATCCGAATTCGGGTCCGGCAGCACACCGTGCTCGGAAAACATCCGCAGATTCAGATAAACCGCCGAAAACCAGCCCTCGCTGTAATACAGCAGCGTATCTATCTGCTCATCGGAAAGCGCGGTTCCGCACCGCTTGGTATAGACCGCCAGCTCGGTATGGTTAAGCCGAAGCTGCGCCGTGCCGATCTGATACACCTTTCCGCCCAGCCGGACAAGCTCTGCCGCCGGCAGGAACAGGTCGCGGCTGGCTAAAATCAAATGAACATTGGGCGGCAGCCGTCCGGCCAGCGCACACAGGAATCCGGGTGCGCGCTTGTCGGTCAGCAGGTGAAAATCGTCAATAAAAATATAGCAGGACTTCTCACCGGTCAGCGCATGACACAGATCGTCGATCAGCAGTCCGCCGCTCGCTCCGTCGGTCGGACAGTCGTATTCCCGCAGAAAGGCAAAGCCTGCACGCGCAAAGGCGTCCTGCACACTTTTCCAGAAAATCGCAAGATTGCTCGAGTACACACTGATGCGCACAATGTACGGTGCTTCGGCTCCGGCACGTTCCGCGAGATACCACTCCACCGCCGTCGTTTTGCCGTATCCCATGGGTGCAACCACGGTTGTCATGGCACAGCGCGAGATTGGCCGCAGGCTCTCCTGCAGCCGCTCGGATATGTAGATCGTGTTCAGATTCCATTTCGATTTTGGCATGGCGCGCACCTCCGAATACTGTAATGTGCTCTCCTGTCCGTTGTACTGTCTAAATTATACTGGATTTCAGAGCGGGTGTAAACCGTGTATGCTGTTAAGACAGCGCGTATATATGCCCTCAATTTGCGCGTCAAGCCGCTTTTCCAACCGGCAGTGTTACCAGAATTGTTGTTCCCGTATCTGCGCTCTGTTCAACGCGCACTGTGCCGCCATGCAGCCGGACAATCTCCTGCACGAGCGCCAGTCCCAGTCCCACGCCGCCCATTGCGCGGCTGCGCGACTTGTCCACGCGGAAGAACGGCTGAAAGATGCTGTCCCGGTACTCCTCGGCGATGCCCGGGCCGGTATCGCGCACGCGGATAGCCGCCTGACCGCCTTCCTGCTCGACCGACAGCTCCACAGAGCCGCCCGTGCGGTTGTACTTGATGGCGTTCTCGGTCAGGTTGAACAGCACCCGATACAGCAGCACATCGCTGCCGGTGAGCTGCACATTTTCGCCTGTCTGCGTGAGTGTGATGCCGTTTTTCTGCGCCAGCGGCGTCAGATCGACCAGCACTTCCTCAGCCATCGGCGCCAGGTCGATGCAGTCCGTGCGCGGCACGGATTGCAGGTCGCTCATTTCCAGCAGCGTGCGTACAAGGGCGCTCAGCCGCTCGAGCTGTTCCTGCTCAAAGCGCAGCAGCGCGGCTGTTTCGGCATCCATCTGCGGATGCTCCGCCGCAAAAAGCTCGAGCCGTGTCTGTATGAGCGCCAGCGGCGTGCGGAGCTCGTGCGCCGCATTGCCGGTGAACTGCCGCTGCGTGTCAAATGACTGCGCCAGACGGTCGAGCATGGCGTTGACCGACCGGCTCAGCTGCCGGAACTCGGCGGTCGTGTCCTCGGACAGGCGGGTGTCGGTCAGGCTTTCCTCGTTGATCTGCCCGGTCTGCCGCGCAAAATCGCCCAGCGGCTTGAGCGCCCGTCCGCTGACGAAATACGCGATGACGGCGCTCAACAGTGTCACCAACGCGGTGATGCACCAGCCCATGCGCTCGAAACGTACCTTTTCTGCACTCACCTGCTGAGAAAAGCCGCTGAAGAACGCCTGCATATTCTCTTGGGGTATCTCAATGGTCATTTCCTGCTGGTTTCCCGTTTTGTACTCCACCACAAAGCCGTTCAGCGCATCCATGCTGTCCGAGCCGGAGTAAAACAGCAGCAGATTCAGGCTCACACACGCCGCCGCGATGAGCAGCGCAGTCAAGATCGTGATGCGCCACTGCACAGAGATTCGTTTGCTCATTCGCCCGCTCCTATCTCGTAGCCCTGACCGATCTTGTTACGGATCGGGTCGTATCCCAGTGCCGCGCGCAGCTTTTTTCGCAGCATGGAGATGTGTACGCGGATGGAATTGCTGAAGCTGTCCACGCTGCTGTCCCAAACGTGCTCGATGAGCTCCTCCTGGCTGATGGGTCTGCCACGGTTGAGCAGCAGATATTCCAGAATGCCGCTCTCCTTGCGCGTGAGCGAAAGCGTCTGTCCGTCTGCCGTGGCCGTGCGGCTGCGGGTATCAAACGTCAGACCGCCGCACCGCAGACAAACATCCTGCTGGACGAACCGGCGGCGTGTCAGGCTGCGTACCCGCGCCTCCAGCTCCTCCAGATGGAACGGCTTGGACAGATAATCGTTCGCACCGGCATCCAGTCCGTCCACCTTGTCGGAAATTTCGCTTCGCGCCGACAGGATGAGCACGCCGGTTTCCTGATCGTGCTCCCGCAGGGTTCGCAGAACGGTCATACCGTCCACCTTGGGCAGGTTAAGGTCGAGCAGCACCAGATCGTAGCGCTCCACCGCCAGCAGCTCGAGCGCCGCCTCCCCGTCAACGCAGGTGTCCGCCTCATAACCGGACAGGCGCAGTTTTTTCGCAATATCTTCGCACAGATCACACTCATCCTCTATCACTAAAAGCCGCATGAGCTTTCCTCCTTTGTGTTTTCATACCTTTATTATACCAGACAGAGATAAAATTTGTGTTAATGAAATCTGTTGCAAAAAATTTTTGTTTTTTAAGCACCTTAACACAGATTTTATCTCCCGTGCGGTATACTGGTGTCAACAACTTCGAAAGGGGCATAACGATGCTGAAGCACAGAACCGCCGCCCAGCTCTTCCTGCTGGCAGTCGGCATTGCAATGATCGGGTTCGGCCTGTGGAGAGGCGAAGCCGATACGGTATTATCAAAGGCGATCCGCCTGTGTATGGAGTGTGTTGGGATTGGATAAGAGAAATATTCCGGTTTTAGCCCGCTTTCGCGGCTGGATACAGGCAGCAGCGGCTCTGCTGACCAATATCCACCTGCCGAATTTTTTGCAGGGCAAATTATATCAGGGCGGCGGCAAGGCGGTCTGCGTGCCCGGCCTGAACTGCTATTCCTGTCCCGGCGCGGCGGGCGCGTGCCCGATCGGCGCCTTTCAGGCGGTCGTCGGCTCGTCGAAGTTCCGGTTTTCGTATTACATCACCGGTATCTTGATCCTGCTCGGCGTGCTGCTCGGACGGTTTATCTGCGGCTTTCTGTGCCCGTTCGGCTGGTTTCAGGAGCTGCTGCACAAAATCCCCTCGCCTAAGCTGTCCACAAAACGGCTCAAGCCGCTCCGCTATGTGAAATATGCGGTGCTGCTGGTCATGGTGGTATTGCTGCCCGTACTTGTCACAAACGAACTCGGCATGGGCGATCCGTTCTTCTGCAAGTACCTGTGTCCGCAGGGGGTGCTCGAGGGCGCGCTGCCGCTGGCGGCGGTCAACTCCGGCATCCGTGCCGCGCTCGGCGCACTGTTTACCTGGAAAGCAGCCGTTCTGCTGACCGTTATCGTGTGCAGCGTGCTGTTTTACCGTCCGTTCTGCAAGTGGCTGTGCCCGCTCGGCGCCTTTTACGCCCTGCTGAACCGCGTTTCACTGTTTCAGATGCAGGTGGATACGCATAAGTGCGTATCCTGCGGCGCGTGTGCCAAAGCCTGCAAAATGGATGTGGACATCACCAAAAACCCCAATCATGCCGAGTGCATCCGCTGCGGCATGTGCATGAAAGCCTGCCCGACCGGTGCTATCTGCTACCGCTACGGTCTGGGCGATAAAACCCAAACGACTGACAAAGGAGAAACTATCTAATGAAAAAGAATCGACTGATCGCATTTGCCCTGTCCGTAAGCCTGCTGCTCGGCGCATCCGCCTGCGGCAAACCGGCAAAAACCGTCTCCGAGCTGATAGCGGAGGAAAACGCCATCCTCGACCAGCACCAGGAGCTGTGGACAACGGCTCTGAATTCGCTCGACAAGGACAATCTGTCGCAGAGCACCCAGAGCACCAACTACGCCGATGTGCTCGATCTTGCGATTAATAACGTCAAGGATCAGCTCTCGGACGAGGACTACAAGACGCTGACCGACGATGCCGCCAAGGTCCGCAAGCTGGAGGACCAGCTGCAGGAACTTCCGCCCGAGGAAGGCACCACCACGCCCGCCAGCGGCGCGTTCCCCGCTTTCGATGGCAAAGACCTGGACGGCAACGCTGTGGACAGCAGCCTGTTCGCAGACAATGCGTTCACCGTCGTGAATTTCTGGTTCAGCGGCTGCAAGCCGTGCGTGGCTGAACTTGGCGATCTGGACAAGCTGAATCAGACTGTCAAGGCGCAGGGCGGCGAGGTTATCGGCATCAATACGGAAACGCTCGATGACAATGCGGATGCCATTGCTACCGCTAAACAGATTCTGCAGACCAAGGGGGCATCCTACCGCAACATTACCTTTGCATCCGGCAGCGAGGCAGGCAAGTTTGCACTGAACATCATGTCATTCCCGACCACCTATGTTATCGACCGTAACGGAAAAATCGTCGGTGAACCGGTACTCGGCGGCATCACGAACGAAAACAGCATGAAGCAGCTGCAGGAGAATATTGACACCGCGATTGCAAACGACGGAAAATAATACCCGAGTGTGATTGCCGCTGCAGATATATCAATTTCCAGCTGAGCGATAATTTGGAGCAAAGCGTCGTAGATGACGTGAAATACATCAGAAATCATCCGCTGACAGCCTCCAATATTCCGATTTACGGTTATATTTTACGATGTAAAAACAGGCAGGCTGATCGAGGTTGAAAAGGCAACGGAGATTGGCAGGGCCAAGTAAACGCCAAAGAGAAAAGCCGCAGACTTTCGTCTGCGGCTTTTGCATGTCTGTGGAACTATCCACGAAGATATGCACAAACCTGTGGATAAATTTGAGGACGGAACTTTTCCTTGTTTCTCCTATATGGTATACTAAAATTATACAAGCGAAAATCGCAGGAAAAAGAGAAACACGAGGGATAAACATGGAACTGTTTTCAAAACCGGAGGTTGTGATTGCGAAAGAATCCAGCAACGCAAAGGAGTATCTGCGGCAGCTGGAGGAGCTGGCGGAAAAGGCAGCCGGAGAAAACGCGAAAAAAATCGCAAAAGAGATTGCCGTGGTGAAAGCCGGCATTATCGGTGAGGATAATATTCTGTTTGAGCTGAAAAACAGCGGTATGGATATGGTTGTGCTGCACGATTTATATATTGAAAGCGTGTCCGGTGCCTCGGCACAGATTGACTTTCTGGTACTGACTCCAAAGATTAACTTTGTGTTGGAGTGTAAAAATCTGTTCGGCAATATCGAGATCAACAGCAAGGGCGATTTTATCCGCACAATTCGCTGCGGCGGTCGGTACTATAAAGAGGGAATTTATTCGCCGATTACGCAGAATCAGCGGCATTTGCAGGTGCTCAAGGAACGAAGGAGCGAAAATGACGGCAAAATCCTTGCCGCATGGAAGAATTACTTGTTTAAGGACTTTTTTAGGGGCTTAGTCGTGCTTGCTAACCCGAAAACTGTTGTCAACGACCGATATGCGAAGAAAGAGGTCAAGGAACAGGTCATTCGAGCAGACCAGTTGATTGAAACGATAAAGCGAATGAATAAGGCGTCCAAGGAATCGGCTTCTTCCTTGAAAGATTTGAAGGAAATGGGTGAGCGGTATCTGCAGATGCACATTGAAAAGCCAATCACCTATATCGAAAAATTCAAGCAGGAGGAGCTGGAGGACCAGCCTGCCGCCGAGCAGCCTGCACTTATCGAGCCGGCTAAGCCGGAATTGCCTGAGAAAAACCGCTGTCCGAAGTGCGGCAAGCCGCTTGTCATGCGGGAGGCCAGACGCGGTGCGCATGTCGGCGAAAAATTCTGGGGCTGCACAGGATTTCCTCAATGTCATTTTATAAAGAAAATCGTGAAAACCGAAAACAAATAAACAGAAAAGCGGCATGACTTGCATCAAAGTCATGCCGCTTTATGGTTACCTAAAGCACCAACGCCTCGCTCTGCTCGATCTCAATCCCGCAGTCCGCGATAACCGTCTGATACTGCGCGTAAACTTCAGCTTCCATGCGCCACGCGATGCCGCATCCGGCGGACAGTCTGCGCGGCACCGGCACCAGCCGACCGACAATGCCATTCTGTTTGCAGAACGACTCCATCTCCATGGCGGCATCGGTGGTGTGGAAGGTGAGCACCTGATACGGCTTTTTCTCTCGCATTACGCCTGAAAAACGATCTCGAAGCAGCCGTCCGGACGCACGGTCGTCTGACCGGACTTGTTCTCATACTCGAGCATTTTTTCGATGTTCCTGCGGGTGTGCGCCTCGTCACCGAGCACACGGATCAGCTTCCCCGGGTGATCCTGCATCGCGTCCATCGCCAGCAGAACCGGCACCAAGCAGGAAACACTGTATTTCCTCCAGAATCACGGTCTGTCGCTTGATGAACTGAATGTCATTGCTGTCATGGATGACGCGGCAGCGCTCAAGCGTTGCATCGCACTGGGCATGGGCATTTCCATTCTGTCGCGCGCAACTGTGCAGACCGATGCACAGCAGGGACGGCTGCTGCTGTTCCCCCTCGGACAGTCAGCGTTCCTGCGCCGGCTGTACATTGTGTATCCGTCCATACGACGTATGTCCGAGCAGACTATTCACTTTCTGGATTTTATAAAAAGGTATTATCGGATCGGATGACAGCCGTGCTGTCCGGCTTGACACAGCCAATCGAGCAGGAGTCTCTCCTGCATAGAAAGCCGGCCTCCCGCACCACCGTGCGCGTACCGACCGGTACACGGCAGTCCTATCCGCAAGGGCAAAACCGGCAAAGCGTATTTCTTAAATTTACCGGGTATGGTCTTGACAACCGAAGCAATCTGCGAGAACATTATTGCGATAACTATCTTGTTCATGCTGATGCATTCTTTGCGTACAGCAGTGTGTCCTTATGCTTTCGATTACAGAACTAATCATTATACCGATTGCACTTGCTATGCTCGTACTTTCTGATAAAAAGCAGGAAATTGTGGAGGAATATGATCATGTCAAAGGATGAATATTTAATTACCGATGCGCCCCTGAAAGCGCTGACGGTTTTTGCCATGCCGATGATCCTCGGCAGCTTTTTTCAGCAGGTATACAATATGGCTGACTCCATCATCGTCGGTCAGTTTGTCGGCTCTTCCGCACTGGCGGCGGTTGGCGCCTGCGCTGCCCTGACCAATGTTTTCATTTGTGTGGCGCTGGGTGCCGGTGTTGGTGCAGGCGTGCTCGTAAGCCGCTATTTCGGCGCCAGAGAGTATGGCAAAATGAAAACCATTGTATCTACCTCCCTGATCAGCTTTTTACTTCTGAGTATCATCCTTGGCATCTTTGGCTTTTGCTTTTCCCATGCGATGATGAGCGGATTACAGACCCCTGCCGATATTCTGGAGAAGGCGGTACTGTACTTGCGGGTCTATTTTGTGGGTTTTCCGTTTCTGTTTATGTATAACATTCTTTCTACCATGTTCACCTCAATCGGCG
>OGDF01005673.1_pt1 | contig 13051 bp, 9 predicted proteins | sample 1570141 | NCBI WGS metagenome assembly OGDF01 (sample SAMEA4370581, study PRJEB24528) | human gut metagenome | reverse complement strand
GGAGGCTGCGCGCAGGACCGTCCGGAACAGGAGCGACGGCTTTTTCGGCTTTTTGTGCACCTGCGGCGGCTGGGCAAGCGCCTGTTCATATGTCATATCGACGACTTTAATTTTCATTCTGTTTCTCCGGCACGACGTGGATGTTCAGATGATCGTAGGACATCTCCACGTTGTGCTTTGCAAAGGTGTCGCGCAGGCGCTCGTACATCTTAAAATAAGTGTCCCAGTAGGCGTCTGCCGCCGTCCAGCAGCGGATGGTGTATTCGATGGAGCTGGCACCGTAATTCGAGAGATACACCGTCGGCGTGGGTTCTTTCAGCACGGCGGGGAAGGCGAGAACAGCTTCCATGCAGGCCTGCTTCACCTCGTCCGTCGGCGCGTCGTAGGATGCTGTGACCTTGTAGACGATGCGGCGGCGGCCCAGGACGGTGAAGTTGATGATCTTCGAGCTGGACATTTCGCGGTTGGGCTGGAGCACGATCTGTCCATCCGGCGTTTCGATCTTCGTGTGCGTCAGTGAAATTTCACGCACCGTGCCGGTCGTGCCGCCGACTTCGATCTCGTCACCGAGCGAGAACGGATGCGAGAAGAGAATGACGAGCCCGCCGGCGACGTTGCCGAGAATGTCCTCGGCGGCCAGCGTGACGCCCAACGTCAGCACCGACATGATGGCGGTGAGCGACGAGGTGTTGATGCCGAGCGCCTCGGCTGTGATGATGATGGTAAGCAGATACAGAAGCGTTTTGAGGCTCGTGAGGATGACCTTTTGCAGCCGCTCGTTCAGGCGGTTCGCGCGCGAGAGCAGCCGCGAACAGAGCTTGAGCACGAGCCGCACGACGATCAGGCAGATGAGGAACGTCAGCAGCGCGGAAAGGATGCTGCCGATGCTGTAGCCGCCGATCGAGCGGGAGATGATCTGGGAAATATTGTCCATGGCGTTTCACCCCTTTCGATGCCCAGTATATCAGTGTTGCCGCGCCTTTGTAAAGAGCACGCTAAGAATCCTCAGAATTCCTTAAACTTTGCCGGTTGAGAAACGGGTGGGAAAAGCGTATAATGCAGCGTGATCTTTTTTGAAAAGGAAGTGCCCGCATGCGCCCTTACGCCCTCATCGACCTCCACTGCGACACGTTGACCGACTGCATGTACGCAGGATCGAACATCATCGACACGCTCGACGATCCCGCGCGCACGCTGTCGCTCACAAGTATTCCGAAGGACATCCACTGGGCGCAGTTTTTCGCCGTGTTCGTGCCCGATGAGCTGCGCGGGGAGAAGGCTGTCCGCTTTTTTGACGACACCTGCGCGAATTTTGACCGCCAGATGCGAAAATTCGCGGATCGGGTGTCGCCCTGCCGCAATGTTGCCGATATGGAGCGCGCGTGGGCGGCGGGGAAAACCGCAGCCTTTCTGAGCGTGGAAAACGGCAGCGCGTTTGCTGGCGACCTGTCGCGCATCGGGGAGCTGAAGCGTCAGGGCGTCTGCGCCGTGACGCTGACGTGGAATGGGGAAAACGAGCTCGGCTCGGGCAATGTGACGGACCGCGGCCTGACGGACTTTGGCCGCGCCGCCGTGCGCGAAATGGAGCGCTGCGGCATTTTGATCGACGTCTCGCACCTGAACGACGCGGGGCTCGCGGACGTGTTCGAGACGGCGGAAAGGCCGTTTCTCGCCACGCACTCCAACGCCCGCGCAATTTGCGCGCACAAGCGCAACCTGACGGACGTGCAGATCAAGGAGATGGTGCGCCGCGGCTGCCTGATCGGCCTCAACTACTACGGGCCATTCCTGCGCGACGGGGGAGCGGTCAGGAGCTTAGACGACGTCTATCGCCATGTGGCGCACTTTTTCGACCTCGGTGCGCGCAGGAATCTTGCCCTCGGCTCGGACTTCGACGGCGCGGCGCTGCCGCCGTGCCTCGATTCGGCGGAAAAGACGGCGGACTTTTACGAGTATCTGCTCTCGCGCGACGTATCGCAGGCGGACGCGGACGGCATTTTCTTTGAAAATGCACGCGCTTTTCTGCGGAAAAACCTCGGATGAGCGCAAAACGCTTGGCAGCGGGAGATGTGCTGTGATACAATAAACAAAACAGGGGAGGGGAGCACATGGCAAAAAAATCGAGCCGCAACACCAAGGCGCGCATCGTCTCGGCGGCGTGGAAGCTCTTTTACGAGCAGGGCTATGAGGAGACGACGGTGGAGGAGATCATCTTCGAGTCGGAGACGTCGAAGGGCTCGTTTTACCACTATTTTGACGGCAAGGACGCGCTGCTCTCGTCCCTCTCGGTGCTGTTTGACGAGCGGTATGAGGAGCTGATGCAGCAGCCCCACGACGAGATGGACTGCATCGAGCTCTTATGCTGGCTCAATCAGGAGCTGTTCACGACGATCGAGAACACGGTCTCCATCGAGCTTCTGGCGCGGCTTTTTTCCTCCCAGCTCGTGACCAAGGGAGAAAAGCACCTGCTCAACCGCAAACGCACGTACTATCGTCTTTTGCGCCAAATCGTCTCTCAGGGGCAGGAGCGCGAGGAGCTGACCGACACGCGTACCGTGAGCGAGATCGTCAAGGCCTACGCGATGTTCGAGCGCGGGCTGATGTATGACTGGTGCCTTTCGGGCGGGGAATATGCGCTCGTGCAGTATGCGCGGCAGATGATGCCGCTCTTTTTAGACGGCTTTCGCAAAAAATAAAACTTGTTTCAAAAACAGTCTACTAAATCGTCTTGCAGAAAATGCAGTAAAATCAATCAAAAAATCAGAATTTTGCAGTGCCGTACAGAAATTATTCTGTACGGCATTCAGTATTTACGTCTACTTTCTTTTGTGCTATATTGTGCTCGTCTTAACGAAAGCTGAAGGAGAAAATCACATGACAAGCGCACAGATCATTATTGTAGTGACCATCGTTCTCTATCTCGCCGCGATGGTATTCGTCGGCGTGTATTTTGGCAAAAAGGGCAGCGGCAGCAGCTCGGACGATTTCTACCTCGGTGGCCGCAAGATGGGTCCCATCGTCACGGCCATGAGCGCCGAGGCGAGCGATATGAGCAGCTATCTTTTGATGGGTCTGCCCGGCCTTGCCTACCTCTGCGGACTGCCGGAGGTGACGTGGACGGCCATCGGTCTGGCCATCGGCACGTATCTCAACTGGCTGATCGTCGCGCGCCGCCTGCGCCGGTATTCGGCCAAACTCGGCGCCATCACGATCCCCGACTTTTTCGCCCGCCGCTTCGGAGATAAGAAGCATCTGCTTTCCTGCATCGCGGCGGTCGTGATCCTCATTTTCTTCATTCCCTACACGGCGTCCGGCTTCAAGGCCATCGGCACGCTCTTCAACAGCCTCTTTGGTGTGGAGTATCATACGGCAATGATCGTCGGCGGCATCGTGGTCGTGCTGTACACGGTGATGGGCGGCTTCATGGCCGTTTCGTTCACCGACCTGATCCAGTCCATCTTCATGACCATTGCGCTCATCGTCATCGTATGCTTCGGCGTGCAGCAGGCGGGCGGACTGGACACGGTCATCGACAACGCCAGCGCGCTGCCGGGCTACCTTAACATGACGCAGGGCTACGATGCTGCGAGCGGCACAGCCGCCTCGTTCAGCACGCTGAGCATCATTTCGACGCTCGCGTGGGGTCTTGGCTACTTCGGCATGCCGCACATTCTGCTGCGCTTTATGGCCATCCGCGAGGAAAAGGAGCTCAACCAGTCCCGCCGCATCGCGACGATCTGGGTTGTCATCTCAATGTTCATCGCCGTGTGCATCGGCGTCATCGGCTACAGCGTGTCCGCCGCGGGCAAGGTGCCTTTCCTGACGACGAGCGCGGAGTCTGAGACCATTATCATCAAGCTTGCAGATCTGATGAGCCGCCACGGTGTGCTGCTCGCCGTCATGGCGGGCATCATCCTCTCGGGCATTCTGGCCGCAACGATGTCGACCGCGGACTCGCAGCTCTTGGCCGCGGCGTCCAGCGTGTCGCAGGACCTCATGCAGCATTCGTTCGGCATGAAGATGAACCAGCGTACGACGATGCTGGCCGCGCGCGCCACGGTCATCGGCATCGCCCTTATCGGCATGGTGCTTGCGTGGGACCCCAACAGCTCCGTGTTCCGCGTGGTTTCGTTTGCGTGGGCGGGCTTTGGCGCGGCGTTCGGCCCCGTGATGCTCTTCTCGCTCTTCTGGAAGCGCACGAACAAGCAGGGCGCGCTCGCGGGCATGATCACTGGCGGCGCGGTGGTCTTCATCTGGAAGTATCTCATCGCGCCGATGGGCGGCGCGTGGGCCATCTACGAGCTGCTCCCCGCGTTCCTTGCGGCGTGCATTGCGATCGTGATCGTATCGCTCGCGACGCCCGCGCCGGAGAAGGCCGTCACCGATACCTTCGACGAGATCTGCGGCAAATAAAAGGGAAGAACAGGCGAGGGCTGCGGCCCTCGCTTTTCTTTGTTAGCCAAATGGAGTGAAATGGAAAAATATGACAAAAAATCCGCATTGACTATTGAAAATGGAATGACTAACGTTTATTATTGATAACATCTATTTATGGGTGCTGACATCAGGCGGCGGGATACGTGCATTTGTCCTGCCGGCCGATACTACACTGATGGCAAGCAGTGAAAGGAGAAAACAGCAGTGTCAAGACTCGATATTATGACGCCCTCCCATGCCCAGACCGTCATCGACGGGCTGTACCGCGATGTGGAGCGGCGTATCGCCGCAAGCCCTCCGGGACTGTGTCCGGTGGACCTGGCCAAGAGCTTTCTGGACCTCTGCCATGCGCAGACGTGCGGCAAGTGCGTTCCCTGCCGTATCGGCCTCGGCCAGCTCTCTGAGCTGATGGAGCAGGTGCTCGAGGGCGAAGCCACGATGGAGACCATTTCGATCATCGAGCGCATGGCGCGCGTGATCGTCAACAGCGCCGACTGCGCCATTGGCCGCGATGCGGCGCGCTTGGTGCTTGACGGCGTGCAGGGCTTCCGCGACGACTACGAAGAGCATATTCTGCGCCACCGCTGCCTTGGCGGCATGCGCGAGCCCGTTCCCTGCGTGGCACTGTGCCCCGCGGGCGTGGATATTCCGGGTTATCTCGTGCTCATCAAGTACGGCCGCTACGCCGACGCCGTGCGCCTGATCCGCAAGGATAACCCATTCCCCTCGGCCTGCGCGTACATCTGCGAGCATCCGTGCGAGGCGCGCTGCCGAAGAAACATGATCGACGACGCGGTCAACATCCGCGGCCTCAAGCGCTACGCAGTGGATAACGCGGGCTACGTGCCGCAGCCCGACTGTGCCGAGCCCACAGGCAAGAAGGTCGCCGTCATCGGCGGCGGCCCGAGCGGCCTTTCCGCAGCGTATTACTTAGCTTTGATGGGCCACAAGGTCACCGTGTATGAAAAGCGCGCGAAGCTCGGCGGCATGCTGCGCTACGGCATCCCCAACTACCGCCTGCCGCGCGAAGTGCTCGACGCGGAGATCGCGTCGATGCTGGCGCTTGGCATCGATGTGCATGTCAACGTCAATGTCGGCGATGATGTGACGTTCGACGAGCTGCGCCAGCAGAACGACGCGCTTTACATCGCGCTCGGCGCGCACACGGATAAAAAGACCGGCATCGAGGGCGAGGACGCTGAGGGCGTCATCTCCGCGGTCGAGATGCTGCGCGAGATCGGCGACGATCACATGCCGGACTTCCGCAACAAGGACATCGTCGTCATCGGCGGCGGCAACGTCGCGATGGATGTCTGCCGCAGCGCGGTTCGTCTCGGCGCGCGCAAAGTGAGCTGCGTCTACCGCCGCCGCCAGGAGGACATGACGGCCCTTCCCGAGGAAGTGGAGGGCGCCGTTGCCGAGGGCGTGGAGCTCGTGACGCTTCAGGCACCTGTCCGCATCGAGACCGATGCGAACGGTCACGCCGTCGCGCTGTGGACACAGCCGCAGATCATCGGCGAGATGGATAAAAAGGGCCGCCCCGCGCCCGAAAAGGCCAAGCGCAGCGAAAAGCGCATCGCGGCGGACGTTGTCGTTGTCGCCATCGGTCAGGGCGTGGAGACCCACGGCTTTGAGCAGACGAAGATCGCCATCAAGCGCGGCGCGTTCGTCGCCGAGGCCAGCGGCCAGATCGACAATATGGACGGCGTCTTCGCCGGCGGCGACTGCGTCACCGGCCCTGCGACCGTCATCCGCGCCATCGCGGCCGGCAAGGTCGCCGCGGCGAATATCGACGAATACCTCGGCTTCCACCACGAGATCGACCCAGGCGTTGAGATCCCCACGGCGCGGCTGAACAACAAGCCGCCCCACGGCCGTATCGACACCACCGAGCGCGAGGCAGGCGAACGCAAGCACGACTTCAAGTGCATCGAGTGCGGCCTCACCGATGAAGAGGCGTACTCCGAGGCGTCGCGCTGCCTGCGCTGCGACCACTTCGGCTACGGCATCTTCCGCGGAGGGAGGAAAGGCAAATGGTAAGAAACGTCACTCTGACCATCGACCACAAGAGCGTCACCGTGCCCGAGAATACCACGATCTTGGAGGCCGCGCGCTCGGTCAATATCAATATCCCGACGCTGTGCTACTTAAAGGACATCAACGAGATCGGCGCATGCCGCATCTGCTGCGTGGAGGTCGAGGGCATGGAGCGCCTTGTCCCCGCGTGCGACAATGTGGTGGCGGACGGCATGGTCGTCTTCACGAACAGCGCCAAGGCGCGCGAGGCGCGCCGCATGAACCTGCGCCTCATCCTCTCACACCACGATACATCGTGCACGAACTGCACGCGAAGCGGCAACTGCACCTTGCAGCAGCTCGCGAACGACTTCAACATGCGCGGCACGCACTTCCCCAAAAAGCTGCGTCACGAGGCGGTGGATTATTCCACGCCGCTCATTCGCGAAAACGACAAGTGCGTGCAGTGCCTGCGCTGCATCCAGGTGTGCGAAAACGTGCAGAGCGTGAAGATCTGGGATCTTCTCGGCACGGGCTCGCGCACGGTCGTGGACGCGTCGTACAACCGCCGCATTCAAGATACCGAGTGCACCTACTGCGGCCAGTGCATCACCCACTGCCCGACGGCGGCGCTGCGCGAGCGCGACGACACGGGCCTTGTCTTCGACGCGATCGACGATCCGAACGTCGTCACCGTGGCGCAGGTCGCGCCCGCGGTGCGCGCGGCATGGGCCGAGCAGTTCGGGCTCGACAGCGAGTTCGCAACGCCCAAGCGCATGGTCGCGGCGCTGCGCGAGCTGGGCTTCAACTATGTGTTCGACCTGACCATCATGGAGGAGGGCAGCGAGTTCATCGAGCGCTTTACCCACAAGGAACAGTATCCCTGGCCGATGTTCACGTCCTGCTGCCCCGGCTGGGTGCGCTTCCTCAAGTCGCAGTATCCCGAAATGACCGGCAATCTCTCCACGGCCAAGTCGCCCCAGCAGATGTTCGGTGCGGTGGCGAAGAGCTACTTTGCCGAAAAGGTCGGTATCGACCCCAAGCGCCTTTTCGTCGTCTCGATCATGCCGTGCGTGTCGAAAAAGAGCGAATGCGCGCTGCCGACGATGAAAAACGACGCGGGCGACCCCGATGTCGACGTGAGCATCACGACGCGCGAGCTGAACATTATGATGCGCGCGAATCACATTGAACCCAAGTACCTGCCCGAGGAGGAGTTCGACAGCCCGCTCGGCTCCGCGACCGGCGCGGCGGTCGTCTTCGGCGCGACCGGCGGCGTGATGGACGCGGCGCTGCGCTCTGCGTACTTCCTCATCACGGGCAAGAATCCTGACCCTGACGCGTTCACCGCCGTGCGCGGCATGGACGGGTGGAAGGAGGCGACGTTCAACATCCCCGGCGCGGGCGACGTGCGCGTCGCGGTCGTGAGCTCGCTCGGGAAAGCCCGCAAGCTCATTGAGGCTGTCAAGCGCGGCGACGCAGCGTATGACTTTGTCGAGGTCATGGCCTGTCCCGGCGGCTGCGCGGGCGGCGGCGGCCAGCCCATCCACGACGGTACCGAGTTTGCCGAGGATCGCGGCAACGTGCTCTGGCGGCTCGATCAGGGTGAGCTTCTGCGCTTCTCACACGAGAATCCGGATGTCAAGGCGCTCTACAAGGACTACCTCGGCGCGCCGCTTGGCGAAAAGTCGCACCACCTGCTGCACACCGACCACAACGCGTGGCAGATGCCGCAGAAAATGCTGTAAGGACGCAAAAAAACTCCGTATGAGATTTCTCATACGGAGTTTTTTATTGCTGAATTTTATCGGGTGTACGTGCCGTACTCACTGATGACGGCGCAGAGCTCGCTGAACACCTGCTGCGCGTTGCCGTCGATCTTGTAGGCGACGGCGGGGTGGGCGTCGTCGTAGATGAAGCCCTCGTCCCAGTTGAGGTATAGGTCGTGCTTCTGTCCGTCTTCGGGGATCCACCAGACGGTGACATAGTTCTCGTTCTGCGTGAAGCGGGAGAGGAGCGACGTGGGCAGGCGGTAATAGCGCTGCACCGAAATTTCAGACATAGCGCTGCGCAGAGCCGCGGCGGCCTCGCTGTCCGGATAGCCCTCTACCCGGCAGTCGCCGGTGTCGAACGTGCCGTAGCCGTCCGGCGTGGGAACAATGGTCGAAATGTAGAAGAGTCCGTCGACGCGGGCGGTCTCAGGCGCGGGGATCAGCTCGCCGAGCGGCTGCGAGCGGCGCAGCAGCAAAAACGCGGCAACGACGAGAAGCACTGCGGCAACAGTAATGAGCAGAGTCCTTCTCTTTTTGTCCATGGGGATCTCCTTTCCAACATCAAACTTGCTTTTGTCATCCAACAGGGGAGAGGGGAATCGCTTTCTAATAGTTTACCTGAGAAAGAGCTTTTTGACAAGCCCTTCTTCGGGCGTGACATAGAGTGTGCGGTAATTGTCGTAGGTCACCATGCCGGGGCGTGCGCCCGCGGGCTTTTTGACGAACTTCACGGGGCAGTAGTCGACGGGGACGCTGCTGCTCTCCTTCGCCTGCGAGAAGTAGGATGCGAGCATCGCCGCCTCGCGCAGATCATCGTCGCTCGGCGTGAGGCCCGCGCAGCGCAGGATGACGTGCGAGCCGTGGATGTGCTGGGTGTGGAACCAGTAGTCGCGCTTGTCGGCCTTTTTTGTCAGCTGGTCGTTCTGCACGTTGCTGCGGCCGACGAGGACCTCGAGCCCGCTCGACGTTTTGAATGTGTGCGGGGCGAAGGCGCGCTTGAGCTCCTTTTTGCCGCCGCTGGATTTTTTGAGGTAGTTCGTCTCCTGCAATTCGCGGCGAATTTCGTTGAATTCCTGCTCAGTCTCCGCCTGCGAAAGCTCCTGCAGGACGCTTTCCAAGTACGCGCGTTCGTTTTCCGCCTTTTCGATCTGCTCGCGCAGGTGGAATTTGGCGGTCTTGAGCTTGTTGTACTGCTTGTAGTTTTTCGCGGCGTTCTGCTGGGGGGAGAGCAGCGGGTCGAGCGGGATGTCGATGGTCGGGCAGCCGTCCTCATAGTAGTTTTCCGCATGCAAGACTTTTTCTCCGCTCTTCATGCGGTACAGGTTTGCGGTGATGAGGTCGCCGCGCAGGCGGAATTCGTCGCGCTTCTGCGTCGCGGCGTAGTCGTGCTTTAAGTTCTCGGCCTTGCGTGCCATGCGGTCGCGCGCGACCGTGACCGCGTGCGTCAGCTCGCGGCCGCGGCGGGCGGAGAGTTCCTGCCGCTCACGCGCGTCGTAGAACTCGTCGAGCATTTGCGAGAAGCTCTCACGCGTCTCGACCTGCGTTTCCGCGCCGTACTGCGCGATGGAACGGTAGGTGAAATCCACGGGCTTGCCGTCGCGGTAGAGGATGACGGGCATATAGTTATCTTCCTTTACAGCGTTGGCTGTATCGGAAAATTCCTGCACCAGCGCCCCGCGCTGCGCATCGTTCAGCGCGCCGAAGCGCACGTCGGTCTCGTGTCCCGCGCGGAAGGCGAATTCGCGCGCGATCAGCGGCGAAATGCCGGTGTAATGGTCGAGCACCCACTTGTCGACAGCCTGCTCCGCGTCGCCGCCGCGCTGCGCGAGGGCGAGGGAGTCCTCCTCCTGCGAAAGGAGCGACAGCTTGTCGAGCGGCGTCGGCAGATGGTAAAAAAGGCCGGGCAGCAGTTGGCGCGTGGCGGAAAGGTCCGCGTCCACGCGGCGCAGACATTCGACGATACGCCCCTGCGCGTCGAGCAGGACGAGGTTCGACCGCCGCCCCATGCACTCGAGCACGAGCTGCTTGCGGCTGATCTCGCCGAATTCGTCCGTGCACTGGAGCGTCAGGATCACCATGCGCTCAAGGTCCGGCTGCTCGATGGACAGCACGCGCGCGCCGACTAAGTGCTTGCGCAGCAGCATGCAGAACATCGGCGGCTGGGCAGGGTTGTCGCGCAGAATGTTCGTGAGCTGGATGCGCGGTTGGTTTGCGCCCGCGTTGAGCAGCAGGCGCAGATTGCCGCGCAGCAGCAGAACGATCTGGTCGCGCGCGGGCTGCTGCACCTTGTCGATGCGCGCGCCGATGAGCTGAGGTCTCAGCTCGTGTAAAACTGCCCGCAGGCAGATCGCGTCAAGTGGCATTGTCGTCCTCCATCATCCGGTTGAAAAGCTCGTTGATGCGCGCGTGATCGTCGCGCAGATACAGCCAGCCGAACAGCGCCTCGAGGCCCGTGGCCTTCTGATAGTCCGCGCGGTCGGCGTGGTGGGGGATGGAATGGACATTCGCGTTGCGCCCGCGGCGGAACACAGAGGCCTCTTCCTCCGTCAAAAGGGGTAAGAGCTTTTCGGCAAAGCGCGCCTGCTGCGGCGCGCAGACGAGCTCGACCGTCGCGCGGTGAAGGCCCTTGCCCGTCGCCTTGCCGTGCACGCACAGATACGTGCGTACAAGCAGCTCATACACCGCGTCGCCCAGGTGGGCGAGGCCGATGGAGCTGATGGCGCGAATGGCGTCGTCGTTCATTTTGGCTTGCGTATAATCGTACATAAAAACTCCTGAGGTTTGAAAGTACACATATTCTATAACCTTGTCGGAATTCTGTCAATCGGCGCGCGCTGCCGCGCGCGAAAAGCCGTTGCGCTTTTGCAAAAATCCGCTATAATGGCAGAAAAGACAAGACCTTTGAGATCGGAGAAGAGAAGCCTATGAAAAAACTGACCACCGCGCTGCTCACGGCGCTTTTGCTGCTGAACCTTGCCGCCTGCGGCGAAAAGGAGCCGGACGACACCCCGTCCGGCTACGACGATTCGCTCATTTCCGAGCTTTACAGCGAGGAGGGCGAGTACACGGACGCCGAGAACAACACGCTCGCATACAGCTACCATGTGCCAAGAATCGTGTCGGAAACGGCGGTCGCCGCCGCGCTGAACGCCGAGATCGCCGATCAATTCGGCGCGCTCGTGCAGGAGCAGAAGAACATGATGGCATCCCGTGTCTCGCTCACGTGCATTTCCGTCACGTGGACAAGCTACTGGAACGACAGCCTGCTCTGCCTTGTGGTGCGCGCGGAGATGGACGGCGACACGAGCACGACGGAGACCTACAGCTACGACTTTTTCGGCGGCAAACGCCTCATGAGCGAGGACCTGCTGGCGCGCTGCGAGCTTTCAACGCAGGACTTCATCACGGCGGCGCGCCGCACCGCGGCAAATTACTTTGACGAGATGTACCGCGACGCGCTCAGCGGCAGCATGGGCGGCGCGGACTTCATCGCGTCCTACGCCGAGCGCCGCGCGTGGACGCTCTCGGACGAGAATATCAACGCGGAGATGCGGCTCTATCTCGACGGCGGCGCGCTACATATGATCGTGCCCGTCGGCTCGTTCGCCGGGGCGGAGAGCTACGACGCTGACCTCGCGCTCGACCTCTCCGCGCGCGAGACGGTCGAGAAGACGGCGCAGGACAGCTTTGTCAAGGCCGCGCTCTCGGGCGGCAATTTGACCGTCAGCTTTGAAAAGACGGCGGACTCCGCGTGGTACGCGGAGAATTTCCGCTTTGACTACGAGACCATCTACCCCGTGGAAGGCCTGTATTCCGACTACACGGATGTGTTCGTCGGCTCGGTGGGGCAGGGGTACTTCCCGTACATCTTCCTGCTGACGAGCGAGGGGGCGGTGGAGTATGTGAACCTGCTCGAAGGGCTGACGGCGGGCTTCCTCTGCGACGGCGGGCCGCTTGGCGGCGTGAAGGACATCGTTTCGTTCGAGTCCGGCGAGGTCGAGGAGGACTACGGCACGTATCAGACGGTGTTCGCCGTCGACGCATCAGGGGAGAAACACGACCTCTCCGGCGCGGTCGGCGACGCGGACTACACGATCCCGTCGGAATTTCTCGGCGAGTGGACGGCGACCGTGACGCACGACACGGCTGAGCAGGGCAGTTACGACAGCGACTATATCCTGACGCTGACCGATGGCGGCGGCCTCACAGTGCAGGACATCAACAGCGAGGTTGGGATTTACTTTGAGTACACCGGCCAGCTCAACTACCTCGGCACGAACGGCGAGGGCATGGTCTTTGGCTATCACTTGAACGAGAATGCGGGCACGGTGCGCTACGGCGCGTTCACGCTGCTGCGCGGCAGCGACGGCCTGCACGTCAAATCCGTCGCAGGCGAAAACTTCTTCGACGCGCCGAGCGGACGCTACACCGTGTTTGCGAGAGGGTAAAAAGAAAAGCAGGGCCTTTTTTGAGCGCGGAAGGGCCCTGCTTTTTTGCGGCTTTGACGCGCTAAGCAAAATTAGAGGGGGGTACCGCTTTGACCGCGCTCTTGATCCATGCGGTCACACCCCCTTGGCATCTGACGGGAGAAAGAGGCTTTGGCGGCATCCGGAGACCAAGGAGAAAGCCTCCCAAATCGGGGAACATGCTCTAGTGAAAGGAGAACCTTTCAAAAAAGCAAAAATTTCTTCAAAAAGGTGTTGACAGTTTCGACTCCGTGTGCTATATTATCACTTGTTCCGAGCCGAACGGAACGGTAAAAATAAAACGGCATGGGGGTATAGCTCAGCTGGGAGAGCGCTTGACTGGCAGTCAAGAGGTCAGCG
>OGDF01005663.1_pt1 | contig 13067 bp, 9 predicted proteins | sample 1570141 | NCBI WGS metagenome assembly OGDF01 (sample SAMEA4370581, study PRJEB24528) | human gut metagenome | reverse complement strand
GAGTACAAGGCCAGATTCGCGCTGCGTTCGAAATCTATTTTCCCTTTTGTCAATGCCGGATAACGGCTGAGGGTAACATTCCCGTAACAGCCTCTCTTATTTATATTTACGAAATACTTGATATCGTATCCGGGCATTTTCGAGCTGAGATAAGAGCGTACCTTTTCGGGGTTGTCCATGTAAAATTCCTGAATGCAGATGATATCCGCGTTCCTGGATTTCATGAAAGCCATGGCCGAGTCCGCACATTCTTCCCACGAAGAGAACCTGCTGTTTTGGGCCAATGCGAAGCGTCCCACGTTGTAAGTCAATATCTTGACACCGCTTTCGGCATCCATATCTCCGCCGTCAGTAAAGCGGAAGAATTTTCCTGCCATGAACACGGTAGGACGCAGGTCCAGAAACGGGATTACAAGCGCCTTGGATTTACGCAGAATCGCCCATACGAACAGGAGAAAATTGCATAAAAGCAGGGGCGCGAACAAAAGTCCGAATATGGTCATGAACCACGCTTTCGCCGGATTCACGTATGTCGATACATAGCTGAGCAGCAAAAGAGCCGCGGAAATTATCATCAATGTCCGCGAAGTGATTCCGAAAAACAGACTATGTTTTTTTCTTGTCAATGCCAATTTATCAATATAGTTTACCTTGTCTGCGCCACATTCTTATAAGCAGCCAGCCGAAAAGCATACCGCCGAGGTGTGCGAAATGTGCCACGCCGTCAGCAGTTCCTGTGATGCCTGTAAATAATTCTATTGCAGCAAATATGATGACCATCCACTTGGCCGTAAGTGTAACAGGAGGGAACAGCAGTGTAAGCCTGGACTGCGGATAAACCATGGCATAACCGATGAGGACACCATAAATGGCTCCTGAAGCACCCAGTGTCGGAGTCATAAGCAAATTATGATATGCCATCACCTGCTCATTAGCCATAAATATCTGAGCTTCAATCCATTCTACTCCAGTATGCAATGCCACCGCACCCAGTCCTGTCACGAAATAGAATATCAGGAATTTTTTCGATCCGATAGATCTTTCCAACACGGTTCCGAACATCAGGAGCGAATACATATTGAAGAAGATATGCCAGAATCCGCCATGCATAAACATGTGGGTGATAATCTGCCACGGCCTAAAGAAAGGCGATGTCGGGTAGAACATCGCGAAATTGGCCACCATGAACTGCTGGTTCACAAGTGTGGCGATGAATACAAGAACATTGATAGCAACAATATTCTTGGTTACAGGCGGGAGGGATGAGATAAATCCTCCGAATCCGCCACCGTAATTATTTCCGTAATAACTCATTTCTAAAAAAGTTTGTCCAGATAATCCTGTGAAAGGATCGTCATAATCTTATGTCCCTTGCTCGTAAACTCGGAGTTCGAACAAGCGAAAAGGGCCGTCATCAGGCTCTTGGCCTCCGTGACAGACTCCACCGGCCTGCCTTCGGCTGCTTCCATTTTGGCAAATTTCTCAGCCATGGCCGCGTTCAACATTCCCGGAAGAGATGTATGTTCTTCTGACAGAATGATAAGCACGTCAGCCATAGCGGCTTCCACACTGCTCTGGTCGACCTGGAACCCTTCAGGCATTCCGTTTACCACGATAGTGTCGTTTCCGAAAGGAGCTATATCGAAGCCCAGTGCCCTGAGCATATCCAGATGTTCGTCGAATACAAGTCTGTTTTCCTGTCCCACAACTACTTGCACAGGGAACAATGTGGTCTGGCAAACATGTTCTCCGCCGCTCAGCGCCCTGAGGAATTTATCATAGAAGATGCGTTCCTTAGCCCTGTGAATATTTATGGCCAACAGACCTTCATCCACAGTCGTAATGATGAATTTTCTGCCGACAAGAATGATAGACGGCTGTGATACAGCACGCTCCTCAAACAGTTTTCCGTAATCGTCTTTCGGTGCCACATAGCCTCGCGTGTCGTATCCACCATAGGCAGGATGCTGCCCATACCCTGAGAAATCGGCATTGACCTTACCCGAAACAGGCGACGAAGGGATGGGGCCGGCGGAAGCTTGGTTTTTGTCCTGGACGGGCGGGAAGTACGGGATTTCGCCGCCAGGAGCCGGGTCGTCGAACGGGTTGTATTCGGGGTCGAAAGCGACGTTCGGCTGCAGCACATCGGGACGGAACCTCTCGAAATTTTCGCTGAAGACCGGCAGCTCCGCCATATTTTCTTTATCGAAGTCAATGCTGGCGCCGAAGGAGTTGCGTCCGAGGGATTCTTTCACGCAGGCGAACAACACTTGGAAAACTACGCTGTCGTCTTCGAATTTCACTTCGGTTTTCGTCGGATGGATATTCACGTCTATGGAGTGCGGATCCACTTCCATGAAGATGAAATATGACGGCGTGGTGCCCTGAGGGAGCATATTTTCGTAGGCGTTCATCACGGCCTTGTGGAAATAAGGACTCCGGAAAAATCTGCCGTTGACGAAGAAGAACTGGTTTCCGAGAGTTTTTTTCGCCTGGTCCGGGCGGCCTACATATCCATTAATCTTGACTACCGTTGTTTCCGCGCTTATGTCCACGACTTGGCTCACGACGCTGCTTCCGAGCAGGTCTTGTATCCTGTATTTCAGCGACTTGGCCGGTTTCAGGACGTGAATGTCCTTACCGTTGTTCATCAGTCGGAATCCGATTTCCGGTCTTGTCAGAGCGACTCTGGTGAATTCTTCTATGACGTGACGGAGCTCGACATTGTCCGACTTCATGAATTTTCTGCGGGCCGGGACGTTGTAGAACAGGTTCCTGACGGAGAAGTTGGAGCCGACCGGAGTGGAGATCTCTTCAGTCGAAATGTGCTTGGAATCAGCGAATTCCACCTGGCAACCGACCTCATCCCCGTCTCTACGGGTCTTCAACGTAACTTCGGCGACTGCCGCGATGGAGGCCAATGCTTCCCCGCGGAATCCGAATGTCGTTATGTCGTTCAGGTCTTCGGCTGTCGCGATTTTGGAGGTCGCGTGTCTTTCGAAACACAGCACCGCCTGATCCGGAGACATGCCGCACCCGTTGTCTATGACTTGGATCAATGTTCTTCCGGAGTCGGTGAGAATCACTGTTATCTGCGTGGCTCCTGCATCCACAGCGTTTTCCATGAGTTCCTTGACTGCCGATGCAGGTCTCTGTACGACCTCGCCGGCAGCGATCATGTTCGCTATATTGCTTGGCAATATCCTTATATCCATGGCCTTACAACAAAGCGTAGAACTTGGTTATATAAATCATCACAACAAAAAAGAGAACCAGTCCGATAAGAGTTATGATTCTCTGCGCCTTGTTAGAGCCGCGTTTCTTTACGCCGGAGCGGAACGAGCCTCGGATGTAAGATCCGGGGACATAAGTCTCATCCTTTTTCTCAAGAGAACCGTCCACTTTACCGAATTTCTGCTTGAGTTCATCCTTCTCCTTATCGTAATATATTGGTTTATAATCGAAAACCTTATGTTCGCTTTCTCCGAACCAGCCGAAATTTGCCATATCTTTCTTCTTTTGGAAGTTCAAATTTAACAATTTTTCTTTACTTTTGTTACCGCTTGAGTATATGCGACTTAATAATATTGTTTACAACATGGAATTTTCGAATAAAGAATGCCCTATAAAAGTGGGCAACGGATATGATGTTCACCAGATTGCATCTGGTCTCCCTATGTGGCTCGGCGGTGTAAAAATCGAGTCTGACTGCGGTTTCGTGGCACACTCGGATGGGGACGTGGCTATTCACGCATTGTGTGACGCACTCTTGGGCAGTTTGGCTCTCGGTGACATCGGCCATCATTTCCCGGACACTTCGGACGAGTGGAAAGGTGTGGACAGCAAGAAATTGCTGGCAAAAGTGGTGGAACTGGTTCATGAAAAGGGTTATTCTGTGGGCAATGCGGATATCACCATAGCTCTCCAGCGTCCCAAGATCGGAAAATATGTGGAGCAGATGCGCAGTGTCCTGGCCGAGGTGATGGGGATAAGCATCGACTGCGTTTCCGTAAAGGCGACCACAAATGAGAAGATGGGTTTCGTAGGGCGGTGCGAGGGATGTCAGGTATGGGCTTCTGCGGTGGTTTGGAGAGCATGAGTAACTCGAAAAACAGTTCCCAATATGAGGCTGCGGATTGTTTTCGAGTAAGTAAGCGTAAAAAATCACAAAAAACTAAGAGAAAAATTTGCAGAATCAGAAAAGAGTTGTAAATTTGCAGTCCCGTTCCGAAAGAATGGGACAGAAATTGAGATATGGTGTAATGGTAGCACTACAGATTCTGGCTCTGTCAGTGAGGGTTCGAATCCTTCTATCTCAACTTAAAATCTGGTCTCCGACCAGTCATGGCGGGTTAGCTCAGCTGGTTAGAGCGCATGATTCATAATCATGAGGTCCGCAGTTCAATCCTGCGACCCGCTACAAAATTTAAAGCCTCTGCTTTTGCAGAGGCTTTTTTTGTTTATCGTGGCTGGGCATTTCAGGACCCGGGGTCGGCGCGGCCGTTCATCGTAAACTATTGATAACCAGACGGTTCTATAACACCACCGCGCCGACCCCATATTTTTTAGGAGGGTCGGCGCGGGATGTTTTTGTAATATATTGATATTCAGTGTCTCCAAAATCCGAGGCGCGCCGACCCCTGAGGCCCGCTCGACACTCCGACACGTAACTGCGGAGACGCTTACTACAAACTGCAGGTATAGCCGAGTTTCTCGATGGCTTTCCTGAGGGTAGCTTCGTTTGTCTTGGCCGGATCGTAAGTTATTGTGACAGTTTTCTTTTCGAGGTCCACTTCCAGAGCTTTCACGCCCTTCTCGAAAGAAATATTCTCCTTAACCTTCTTCACACAGTTCTGACAATGCAGACCGACATTAAAAACCACCTTCTTAGTCTCCTTTTTAGGAGTAGCGGAAATTACTGATGAAACCTCTACAGGTGAAGCACTTGCGACTGTAGAACCCGCCATGACGGCCAATGCCGCCAAAATCATAGTCTTATTCATATTCTTATTTCTTTTTCCAAAGCGTAAATCTCGCGCCCAAATAATATTTCGTACCCATAATCGGTCCCCAAACCGCGCTCGCATCGAAATCCCCGCGGGAAGTATCGACACCGCCGTGGCCCGAATGACCTGCCTCCGCAACTGTCGTACCGATGATGACATTTTTCTGCCGGAAATTCGTCAAATTTTCAGCCCCAAGGTATAGGTCAATGCCCTTGAAACGCTTGGTGATTTGCAGATAGAGCAGCGGGAAAGTCTTCGTAAACCCGTCAGCATAAAGCAGTTCCCCATTTGCGTCTTTCAAATCTTTCATAAAATCATAAACCCTGGATTTACCATTTACCGAAGCCGTAAAATCGAAGACCCATTTGTTAAGATTCGTGGCGAACTGAAGATTCAGGACACCTTTAAACTTGCTGACCATTGGGCGCTCCATAAGACCCCTTCCTTCGAATTCCATCTTCGAGTCAGTATAGCGGAACGTCGCAGTAACCGTAAATCCACGGAAAGGAACCACATTAAAATCCGCCTGATAACTATTTGTGTATGAGCGTTTCCCGTCGAGCGCATAAAAGTCGATGGCATTTACCCCATGATCATAGTCCACAACCATCTGCTCACGGAAACGTGTCCCGAAGTAATCCAAACTCAAATATGTATCACTTGTGGCTCCGAACGGAAAATAGAAGGTAGCATTTCCGCCAAATGTCCAAGCATCCTCGAGAATATGCTTGTCATATATTCCCGTGAAAGATTTTCCTGTGGAGAATACTCCGATATTATCTATGAGAGGAAGGGCACGTCTAAGTCCACGTCCGCCATTTGCGCGTATAACTATTTGCTCTATAGGGCTATACTTTACAGTAAGACGAGGCGAGAACTTAAATCCGTCACCTTCGAAAATATCACCACGGACGCCTACGATGGAAGAAAACTTATCGCCTGCATGGAATGTATATTCCCCTGCCACTCCACCGGAATAAAAAGACTTGACTTTATTTCCCGGTTCGAGTGTCTGCGCCGCCACTTTTCTGTAGAAATCCTCCGAATATCTGTCCGCCGTTCCTCCGAGAGATAGTGTAAACTTATGAGAATCATTTATTTCATCCTGGAAAAGGACATTGACAAAACCCGAATTCTGTCCGGCGAGATATTTTGTGGCGCCGAACCACGAGTCCATGTCGGAGAGGGTGTAATCCGCGACGAACGCTATATTTTTCGCATTGTCCTCGCTGATAGGCACACCTACTTTCACGTAGGCATTCAGCTGCCTGTTCGTGATATCGGAGCCCCAAGGGGAGGTCGGGGTCAATGTATATGCTTTATGGTCATATCCGTCCTGCCCTCCCTGACGTTGGTCCTGAAGTGCACGGAATCCGAAGCGTACCTGAACGCCGCTCTGGCTATAGTAGAGCCAACGGTTGGCGACATTGACCTGAACCATTTCGGGATCGTCGCGGAAGCCGTCATGGTTGTGGTCGAAGGTCTTGAAGTTGCCGGAGACGTGGCCGAGCAGGACTGTGCTCCATTTGTCGCCCATCTGCAGGGATGAGGCGATGTTGAAGTCGGTCTTGGAGTCGTTCATCACTGAGGCATTCAGGAACAAAGGTTTCTCGTCCGTCGGTTTACGGTACTCCGTATTTATCTGACCAGTAATGGATTCTACGCCATTCACTACAGATGAAAGACCTTTGGAGACTTGTATGCTTTCGAGCCATTGACCCGGAACATAGGAAAGTCCGAAAGGTGCTGCGAGACCGCGCATGGCAGGCCTGTTTTCATCGAGCATCTGGGTATATACGCCGCTTAGTCCGAGGAGTCGGATTTGGCGCGCTCCGGTGACTGCATCAGAGTAGCCGACTGTGACGCTGGCAGAGTTTTCGAAACTTTCAGCCAAGTTGCAGCAGGCCATCTTCTTAAGTCCTGCGGAGGAGATTACCTCGGTTCTGAGTTCTTTGCCGCGGGAGAGGAAGTTGCCGTCCTGTCTGCCGGTAAAGACTGTCGCCTGGAGGCTGTCCTGGCGGTCTTTGTAGATGCCGGTGGTGTCCGGGGTTTGAGCCAATGCTGCTGAAACGCCGGTCAACGTGGCGACTATAGTTAATAATACTTCGTTTCTCATAATTTTCAAGTCCGTTTTACCGGACTAAATATAATATGAATTTATTTAAGCGACAAGTTTGGGTTGCGTGGTTGCGGCTGGAGGTCGGACTCGCCCACTCAGGTACTGCGTAATTCGCGGTCTGAGTTCCGCCTCCTGCCGCTGGCGTAACATGGATGTAGCTAACGTTTTATCCGGTAGAACCATCCTTTGCCCGGACAAAAACAACCAAAGTAGACTTTTGTCCGGTAGAAAACGTTTTAAACCGAACGAACTAGACGCCTACAGATTCCAAGAGTTCAGCTCGGCGAGGGCGAGGTGGTAATCACGGTCGGCCTGGAGAGACTCGTCAACTACTGAATAATACAGGCTCAGTTCCATGATTTCATCGAGAATGGAGATTTCGCCATCTTTAAACTTCGTGTTAATCAATGCGATAGACTCTTTAGCCATGGCCAGCGACTCATCCAACTCAGAGGAAATAACCTCCAGACTATGCGTCTTGTCATACAATCCTTTAAGCCTCAGATAAGCCTGACAATTCACATCACGTTCCTCCAGCTTGGCAGCATTGACAGAACTGCGGGCCTGCATACTCTTGCTCCTGACAGACCACAACGGAATAGATATTCCGAAGGTAACTCCGTGAAAATTACTATCCTTTACCAGTTCCGCCATATAACCGGCAGTGAACGAAGGCCAATTAGACATACGCACCGACTGCGCCACTGCAGCATTGACCTCAACATTCTGGCGGGCGAATTTCAGTTCCGGACTTTTCCTGGCGGCCTCGGCGTACCAAGCCTCGAAATCCTTCGGCAGGACCGGCAGGCCCTCGAAAGACTTTTGGTCGAAACTTATGGCCTCGCCTCCGTTCAGTCTCTGAAGATCCGTCATAAGCGACTGACGCTCAATCTCATTGCGAGACAAAGCATTCTTCTGGGCCACGTAAGCGATACGCGCATTGTTCATCTCCACCGCATCGATCTCGCCCTTCTCGAACATCTCTCGGCTAAGCTTCTCCAGCTCCGAAGAACGGTCCAGCCTGGAAGATAGTTCGGAAGCCATGGCATTACACCAAATCAGGCGTATGCAAATCTGCTCTGTTTCCAAGAGAACACGCTGTCTGTTAAGCGAATAACTAAGATCCTCCAAGCGGGTCTTGGACTCACTGATTTTCTTGCGTGTACCCGAGAGGGCTGCAATATCGAAACTTTGAGATATAGAAATATCCTTTCTGGTTCCGACATCTTTTGGCCCCCACAAATAGCCGAAGCCGATTTCAGGCGACTCCAGCGCACGTTCTGCCTGGAAAGAATATTTTTCAGATTCACTTTGTTTCCTCAAAGCGATCAGTTCTGTATTGTTCTCTTCTACGCTTTTCAGCACATCTGCCAAATCCTGTCCAAAAGCGGCCTCTGTAAGGAAGGCCATGCAAAATGCAAGGACGATAGTTTGTAACTTATTGATATTCATATATGCAATTTTTAATTTTGTAAGAACGTCATGCCTTTTTTGTAAGGTCATGACTTCTTACGACTGATCAAAGTATAGACTACCGGTATCACAAATCCGTTCAAAAGGGTGGATGTGAGAAGACCTCCGAGCAAAACCTTAGCCATCGGACTCTGAATTTCGTTGCCCGGAAGTTCGCCTCCCAGAGCCAGAGGAATCAGTGCCAATGCTGAGGTCAATGCCGTCATAAGTATCGGATTAAGTCTTTCCAATGAACCGGTCAAAACGGCATCATGAAGAGACATGCCGCCCTGACGGAGTTCATTATATCTGTCGATCAGCAACATACCGTTGCGTGTCGCGATACCGAACAGAGATATGAAACCGATAATGGCAGGGATACTGATAATCTTGTCCGCGAAGAAAATCGCAAACACACCACCGATAAGGGCGAGAGGCAGGTTAAGAAGCACTGCTGACGCCTGACGTATATCTTTAAACTGTCGATAGAGCAAGAGGAAGATAACCACAATCGCCATCAACGAAGTGATAAGCAATGTTCTGGTCGCGGCCTGTGCGCTTTCGAACTGTCCGCCATACTCCACATGATATCCTTCTGGCAGTTCCACTTTATCTTCGATCTTCTTACGTATCTGATTTACAGCGCCTTGCAAATCACCATCAGAGACATTGGCAGAGATCACGATCTTGCGTGACACATTCTCTCGATTAATGGTGTTCGGGCCGGCCGCTGAACGGATTTCGGCGATTTGACCGAACGGTATCTTTCCTCCGGCTGCATCCACAGGGATATTTCTGATTTCGTCAATGGTGTTGCGGCTGTCATCTGCAGCCTTGACTGTCAAATCGAACACCTGGTTGCCCTCGTAAACCTGTGAGACCACTGAACCGGCAAGATATACCTCTACCATATCAGAGAACTCTGACGGGGTAATACCATATTTGGCCAGCATCTCGCGTTTCGGCGTAATCTGAAGCTGAGAACGTTCTATCTGTTGCTCCACGTTAAGATCCACGACACCAGGGATTTCGGAAATCTCTGATTTGATCTTGTTGCCGAGCTCAAACATCTTGTTCAGATCTGTACCGAAAAGTTTAATGGCGATGTTAGCCTTTGTACCTGAGAGCATTGCGTCGATACGATGCGATATAGGCTGACCTATTTCGACATTGACCCCAGGTAAAGTATTCAGCTTTTTCCTGATTTCGGCGACCACCTCGCTCTTGTGACGCTTTCCGAGCTCGAACGGCGCCTCGATCTCAGAGGTATTCACTCCGAGCGCATGCTCATCGAGTTCGGCGCGGCCGGTCTTTCTGGCGACAGTCTTGATTTCAGGGACGGTCAGGAGAAGTTCCTCGGCTTTTCTGCCCACGTAGTCGGATTCCTCAAGAGAGACGCCAGGAAGGGTGCTGACGTTAATCGTGAACGAACCCTCGTTGAATGCGGGAAGGAAGCTGCTGCCGAAGCTGAAGAACACTCCCAATGCCACCGCAAACAGGGCCAGAACGCCGCCCAAAGTGGTTTTCTTGTGCGCGAGCACCCACTCCAATGCCACGTTGTACACTTTCCGGAGCCATCTCACCAGCGCCGGATCCTTCCCCGCCTTGTCGCTGCTGTCGCGTCCCAAAAGGAAACTGCAGAGGACTGGGGTCAATGTCAATGCTACCAGTGTGGAAGCAAAAAGCGCTGTGATAAATGCGATTCCGAGCGGTCTGAGCATACGTCCTTCCATTCCGGTGAGGAAGAAAAGCGGAACGAAGCTGACTACGATGATGAATGTGGAATTCAATATAGGAAGACGGACTTCTCTGGAGGCGTTGAACACCACTTCGGGAATCGGTTTTCTCTCATTCTCAGGAAGTTGACGATTTTTTCTCAGATGTTTGAACACGTTCTCCACATCGACTATGGCATCGTCTACCAGCGAGCCTATGGCTATGGCCATACCGCCGATACTCATGGTGTTGATAGTAAGGCCAAACGCTTTCAGAGTCAATATCGACACGAGGAGTGAAAGCGGAATGGTCACAAGTGAAATCAACGTGGTCCTGACATTCATCAGGAAGAAGAACAGCACGATAATTACGAACAATGCTCCTTCATAAAGGGATTTCTTTATGTTGTCGATAGAACTGTCTATGAATTTCTGCTGACGGAAAATATCTGTGGCGATATTTATATCGGAAGGCAACTGTGTTTTGAGATCCTGGACAGCATGATCCAGTTTTGCTGTCAGATCTATGGTGCTGGCATTAGGCTGCTTGGTCACTGTCATCAGGACAGCAGGCTTGCCCCTATGGGAAGCAGTTCCGAGTTTAGGTGCTTTTGCTCCGGCCTTAATTTCGGCGATATCGGACAATGTTATAGGAGCGTCGCCGTCCATTTTCACCACTGCACGTCCGAGTTCGGCAGCATTATCCGTAGACAGGACACCTCTTATAATGTATTCATTACCATACTCATAGAGAACTCCACCGGCAGAGTTGCGGTTCATATCCTGAGCTGAAGCTAAAACTTCCTTAAGCGAAATGCCGTAGTGGCGCATCTTCTCAGGAGAAAGCAGAATCTGATATTCTTTAATATCGCCTCCGAGGACTGTTACCTGAGCGACGCCGCCAAGTGAGAGAAGTCGTGGTCTGATAGTCCAGTCCGCTATGGTGCGGAGGTCCTGCATGGATGTCTTGTCGGAAGTAAGACCCAAGATGAGTACTTCACCGAGAATAGAGGACTGCGGTCCCAAAGTAGGCTTTCCGCAAGTCGGAGGAAGAGATTCACTTACTTCCGCGAGTTTCTCAGAGACGATCTGTCTGTCTCTGTAAATATCTGTTCCCCAATCGAATTCCACCCAAACCACTGAGAAACCGGTAGTAGAAGAAGATCGTACACGTCTTACGTCGGTAGCACCGTTCACAGCAGTCTCGACAGGGAAGGTAACAAGTCTTTCGACCTCTTCCGGAGCCATACCTGTGGCCTCTGTCATCACAACTACCGTAGGGGCGTTCAAGTCAGGGAAAACATCCACATCCATGTGCTCTGTAGTATAGAGTCCCCCGACAATCAGCAGAACTGCCGCCATAAGTATGAACAGTCTGTTCTGCAGTGAGAATCTGATTATCTTGTCAAGCATAACAATATACTATTAATGGTTGTGAGTATGTCCTGGAATAGAGCCTTTTACAGATGCGAGTTTTACCTGCATAGCGCCTTTGGTCACCACGATGTCGCCCTCATGAAGGCCGACTAGGATTTCCCTGCGAATACCGTCGCTCTCTCCTATTTTTACTTCTTGCTTCTTGTATTCCGTCTCGCAGACTTTCAGATAAACGAAGTAAACTCCTTGTTCTTCTGTCAATGCTGTTTCAGGTACTGAAATGACATTATCTTTCTGACCTTCAATAAGGTAAATATCACAGAACGCACCAGGCACAAAGTTACCTGCGTTGTTGAATTCGAATATTACAGGAATATAGAAAGTTCCTTTGGCTGCTGTTCGTCCTGCAGAAATCAGTCTTCCTCCAAGGTTCTTGAGACTGAAGGTTTCTGATGCGTAAGAAGGTTTGAAATTGGCGCTGTAGATGCGGTTCGCGCTAGACCAATATTTTTCAGGCAAATCAGCTCTGAGCTGGAGCCTGTTGTTCTGGCTTACGACTGCAATTGGCTGTCCGGCTTCTACGTAATCACCGTCATTGACAATAACTTGTGTGATATAGCCGGCCATCGGAGATACGACTGAAAGTCCTTTTTCTCCGAACTTTCCCTTATAGGCTTCGTAGCTGGATTTGGCTGTCTCATAGTCTTTCTTCGCCTGGTCGTAAGACTTCTGAGAAATGGCATTGACCTTAACAAGGCTTTCGGCTCTTTCGAAGGCTTTTTCAGCGGCATCGAATTCGGCTTTAGCCTTGGCTACAGGGTCGCCGGCGGCCATTTCTTCGGAGGAGATTACCGCGATGGTCGCTCCTTTGGAGACTTTGACTCCCGGAAGGATTCTGCTGCCTGAGCCAAGTGTCACGATTCCTGATGTGGTGGCTACGATGGTTTTTTCATCGCCCTGTGCAGGCAGGATTTCACCGCTTGTTCTGATTACGGCGTTGAATGATGCAGGCTGTACGGTCTCGATTTCGAGTTCTGCCGCATCTGCCTGAGCCTTAGTGAATTCGATTATGCCAGGAGCATGGTTGTGAGACTCTTCGGCGTGAGCGTCGTGGCTGTGGCCGTGATCATGGTCATGGTCGTGGTCATGGTCGTGGTCGTGTGCTTCATGACTCTCGTGTGAGTGCTCGTGAACCTCTTGTTCTTCAGCTTCATAGCTGTGAGAATGGTTCGAATTGTTTCCGCATCCGACAAATATGGCCAATGCGGCTGTCATTATATAATATGGTATGTGTTTCATGGCTGTTTATATTTGTAACTTTAGTTTCGCACTTGCGAAACACGGCTTATGGAGCCCGAGAGGGCGAAAGCAAGTCCCTTCCCCGAGACCCGGGATTTA
>OGDF01005659.1_pt1 | contig 13078 bp, 10 predicted proteins | sample 1570141 | NCBI WGS metagenome assembly OGDF01 (sample SAMEA4370581, study PRJEB24528) | human gut metagenome | reverse complement strand
GAAATATCTTAACCTGACCGCCGAAGATGCTATAAAAGAGCCGGAAAGCGACTACCAGGAGGTGCGGCTGCTCAGCGTTACAGATATGCAGCAGGCTCTGCAGTACAGTGCGGACCTTGCCCCGGCTGAACACAAAAGCAAGTTGGCCGCCAACAGCAAAAAAAGGAAACATCGCAACCAGAATGGCGAGCTGTACCCCGGCAAGTTTGACACCTGAGACCCGACATAAGCACAAAGCCCCAGGCAAGAAAGGCCCTGCCTGGGGCGTTTTTTATAAGGAGAAGTCTATGTTTATCAAACTATATAATGCGCTCTTTGATTTTGGTTTGAAGCCCAAAGAACTGAAGGTCTACGTGTACCTGTCTGCCTGCCAGAACTGCCTGGGCACGGCCACGGTGCGCAGCGCCACCGTCCAGGAGCGGTGTGGCATGAGCGAACACACGGTGCGCACCGCCATTGCCGGACTGGCCCAAAAGGGCCTTGTGACCGTGTGCCCCCGGCGTGACCGCAACGGCCAGCAGATCGCCCACGCCTACAAGCTGCGGTATCTGAGCGGTGGCTGGTGCAGGCTGCCGCTGGACGCACTTTCCTTACCCGCACGGGATTTCGCGGTGTATGCCTATCTCTGCAGGTGCGCCAACCGTCTTCGCAAGGCATTCCCGTCTTTCACGCACATGGCCAATGCGCTGCGCGTAGCCGTGACTACCGTGCAAACGGCCATCAAGAATCTGGCGGCGGCTGGGCTGCTGCTGAAGGCGGCGTTCCGCGCGGGCAAACACAACCTGTATATCCTGGTCGACGCAAAAAAAGAGGCCGCCTGCGGGCAAACACAGACAGCCGTGCATAAAGCACATAAGAACAAAATTACTATACCCTTTTTGGGGAGGGCTTGTCAAGTGCTTGGCCGTTTTTTTGGGGATGCAGTATGCCAAATTTTGCGGAGCAGTAATAAGACTAACCCTACTTACAGTACAGAAGGAAGAACTATATCTCCCAGTAGGAGGATACTAACGGGAGAAGTGCGCCCTGCGCAGCCGGAATGCAAGGGGCGAAGTGTACCCCTGGCGGGCCAGGAGTTGATCGGCGGGGCGCGGCGATATTTTTTCCTTTGTACCGCATTGCAAAGCCTTTGGCAAGCAGCTATAATTTGGGACAGGAGGATGCAAAATGATGATGGTGGTAATCAAATTCAAGCCGGAGGGGAAGGAGTACCTGTTCGGCGTGCCGGAGGACTACAAGGGCAAGCGGCAGATCAAGCCCGGCAGTCTGGTCCGTGTCCCCGTAAACGGCGGGAAGAAAAAGGCGCTGTTCCCCGTAGTTCGGGTGGTTGAGGTCGATGTGCCACCGGAGAAGTTAAAGATGATCGGCTACCCGCCACGCCAACTCGCGCAGAACTATAACCGCCAAAAGCGCCGGGCCGCACACCAGGGAGGCATCATCTATCTGGCGAAAAGGGATAAGGCCGCAAAGCGGGCCATTCTGGGCGGGCGGCCCATCGACCTGGCCTGGGCGGAAGAAAAGGCTGCCTGGATCGAGGACGATCTGGACATTGAGCCGTATCTGGCGAAAGGTTACGACACCGACGAGGGTCTGCCGAAGCTGCGTGAGTTACGCCTGGCTATGCGGATGGGCTTCGACGAGAGCGCCTACGACGATCCGACGCTACCGCTGCACATCATCAAGAAGCGCCGCGTACATCAGTTGCGGGACTGGGCCAGAGAGCAGGGCCTGCTGCCGCCCATGTACTATGAGGACCCGATCCACGGCATCACCAAGGACCAGTTGCGGGAATTGCTGATCGGTATGGCAAACGGCATCATGCCGGACACCTACGGCCTGAAGCTCATCAAGCTGCACAAGTGTGCGCCCCGTGTGCTGCGGGAAATGCGCTTGTGCCGGGAGGCCGGTATGACCGGCGACCAGATCCGGCCCTACTGGGCGTTGGGCCTTGAAAAGCTGCGGGAAGTGCGCGCAGCTTTCCTGCAAGAGCAGCGCGGAGCAAATGTTTCAAGAGATATTGGACGATGAATGACCCGCTTTATTCCACAGGCTGTGCCTATTAGGCACAGCCTGTTTTTTACGTTCACACGCCAATGTTTGAGTACTTATTTGCAAAAAGCGAAGTCCATAACACGGCAGAGATTTATCATACAGGCTCCCTAAAAAAAATGTACAAAAAATTGTACGCCCCCTCTTGACAAACGCAGCAGTGTACGCTATAATGTACATGTAAGGAGGGAGCAATATGTTGAACACCAATGTTTCTAACTTTCGGAAAAATATCTTTGGTATCCTTGAGCAGACAGTAAAGTACAACGAACCTGTGAATGTCAGCACCAAAGAGGGAAACGCCATCATCCTCAGCGAAGAAGATTATAATGGGCTGATGGAAACGCTCTATCTTTCCTCTAATCCCCAAGTACGGGACCAGATCATCGAGGGCCTCAACACCCCGCTGGACGAGTGCCTGCCGGAAACTGAGGTGGCCTGGTAATGTACAGTATCGTCTACACCAAAAAGGCTGCCGGGGACATTCCCAAGCTCAAAGCTGCAAGGCTGGACAAAAAAGCCAAGGCGCTGATTGATCTGCTGCGGGAAAATCCCTATCAGACCCCACCGCCGTATGAAAAGCTCGTGGGTAATTTGAAAGGGGCTTATTCCCGAAGGATCAATATCCAGCACCGACTTGTCTACGAAGTCGTGGAGGATGCAAAAACAGTAAAAATCCTCAGCCTTTGGACACACTACGACTTCTAACCTATTATGCAGAAAAAAAGAAAGTCAAGTGACTTTCGCCGCTTGACTTCTCTTTTGAATCTGCTTATAATAGTCCCGATAAGAACTCCACGCTGTTTGCCGGTTATCAACCCGGCGAACACATACCACAAGGCTTAAAAACAAGACAGCGTTGTGGGGTAATGTGGCACTAAGCAATACAATTCTGTGTTGTATATCTGTATGGTGATAAACCAATTCCAGTTGGTTTACTGCCTTAACAGTATACAAACCAGTTTGATATTTGTCAAGGTACACGAACCCCCACCACTGTAATGGTCGGGGGTTTTTATCGTTGTACCTTGAAAACCGAATACAGGTTCCTGTTTCTTTTCTGTACCGCAGTCGGCTGCACAAGCCGTTGGGCTGTAACAAGCCCCGCTGCGCCACAGGCCCCCATAGGCAGAAACCTCCAGCCGGGATGCTGGGTCGGGGGAAAGCGGGATGAACACCCGCTGCCAGGAACTTTTATATAAAACGCCTTTACTGCTTCAGAGCAGATCGGCGGCGGTGATCCTATATGGGGATTGCCGCTGCCAGTGTGCCCTGAAAAGCGATACAAACAAAAAATGCACCGAGGCATCTCTGCCCCGGTGCGGTGCATGGTGCGCCGGAAGAGACTCGAACTCCCGACCTTCTGATTCGTAGTCAGACACTCTATCCAGCTGAGCTACCGGCGCATATTCTCTTGGCGTTCTCGCCGGAGAACGTGTTTTATTATAGCGCCCGCCGCCCGGAAAGTCAAGCGTTTTTTTCAAAAAACTCAAAAAATTCTGCAAATGGGCATCTTTCACGAAAATCCGCAGCCTGCGGGGCGGGTTTTCAGCTCTTTGCCGTTGTCTGAAAACGAACATCGAATTGACAAATACTTTGCAACATTTTATAATATAGAGTAGATTTCGGATTACGAACGATGGCGTTTGCAATCGCAGCCGCCATCGGCTTTTTTATTCTCCAGTCTGTCCGCCTGTTGCGCACAAGCGTGTACGCGCGGTACAGAGCGTTAAACGAATAAACCGAAATCGACCCCAATTTGTATTCCATTAAGAAACGGAGTGGCACAAAACCATGGCGAAGTACATCGTCAAGCGCGTGGCAATGGGCATTTTCAGCGTGTTCATCGTCGCGACCCTTACCTTTTTCATCATGAACCTGGTCCCCGGCGGCCCGTTCGTGGCGGAAAAGTCCATCAGCAAAGCAGCCCAGCAGGCTCTGGCCGAAAAATACGGCCTCGATAAGCCCCTCGGCGTGCAGTACCTTAATTATATGAACAGCCTGATCCATGGCGATATGGGCCTGAGCCTGAAACAGCGCGGCCGTACCGTCAACCAGATCATCTTCTCCAAGCTGCCGGTCTCGGCCCGTACCGCCGGTCTGGCTGTGGTCGTCGCGCTCTGCGTCGGCATTCCGCTGGGCTGTCTGTCCGCGTATAACCGAGGGAAGTGGGCCGATAATCTGATCATCGTGTTTGCCACCTGCGGCATCGCCATCCCGAGCTTTATCTCAAGCGTTGTGCTTTTGTACACCTTCGGCATGAACCTGAAGCTCCTGCCCACCGTCGGCCTGAATGAACCGGCGGCCTACATCATGCCCGTGACGGCGCTGGCGATTTATCCCACCGCCTACATCACCCGCCTGATGCGCTCCAGCCTGCTGGACGTCATGGGTCAGGACTACATGCGCACCGCCCGCGCCAAGGGTGTTTCCAGTGTGAAGATCCTCTTCAAGCACGCGCTGCGCAACGCGATCCTGCCTGTCATCACGTATGTCGGCCCCATGCTGGCAGGTCTGATGACCGGTTCCTTCGTCGTGGAGAAGATCTTCTCCATCCCGGGTCTGGGCCGCGACTTCGTGTCCGCCATCACGAACCGTGACTACATGATGATCATGGGCACCACGATCCTGCTGGCGACCCTCGTCATCGTTGCGAACGTCGTTGTTGACATCCTGTATAAGATCATCGACCCGCGCATCAAGCTGAAGTAAGGAGGAGCAGACACATGGAAAATCTGAAAAAGAATCCGTTGAGCCTGCAACTCAACGTTGAGGACTTTGCCCCCGCGTCCAACGACGAGAAGAAAAGCCTTGTCGTCATGCGCGAGAGCGTCAACTTCTGGAAGGACGGTATGCGCCGTCTGCGCAAAAACAAGATCGCCATGGTCAGCTTGGTCGTCATCCTGCTGATCGCCTTCATGGCCTATGTTCTGCCCAGCTTCTGGCCCTACAGCTATGAGCAGCAGATCAAGGGCAGCAACAACCTGGCTCCGTTTGAGTATTCTGCCGCCGAGCAGAAGCTCATCGACCAGGGCGAGAACGTATTCCCCCACATTCTGGGCACCGACCGTATGGGCCGTGACTTTGCCGTGCGTGTCATGATGGGCACCCGCGTCTCCCTGTCCGTCGGCCTGCTGGCCTCTGTGCTGGTCCTGCTCATCGGCGCGACCTACGGCGCCATCTCCGCATTTGCGGGCGGCTGGATCGATAACATCATGATGCGTATTACCGATATTCTCTACACCATCCCCGACATTCTGCTCATCATCCTGCTGGCCATGGCCATCAAGGAACCGCTGGAGGGCCTGGCCACCAAGCCAGGCTTCGGCTGGATGCAGAAGCTCGGCCCCAACATGGTGTCCATCTTCATCATCTTCGCCCTGCTGTACTGGGTCGGCATGGCGCGTATCGTCCGCTCTCAGGTCCTGACGCTGAAGGAGAGCGAGTACGTCACCGCTGCCCGCGCGCTGGGTGCCTCCGGCGGGCGCATCATCAAGAAGCACCTGCTGACGAACTGCATGGGCACCCTGATCGTGACCACCACCCTGCAGATCCCGGCTTCCATCTTCACCGAGAGCTACCTGAGCTTCCTCGGCCTCGGCGTTGCAGCCCCCATGCCGTCCCTCGGCTCGCTGGCGACTGACGCCGTCAAGGGCATGAACACCTACCCGGTGCTGCTGATTGCCCCCGCGCTGATGATCAGCATCATGATCCTGGTTTTCAACCTGTTCGGCGACGGTCTGCGCGATGCGTTTGACCCGAAGCTCAAGAGCTAAAGAGGGAAGGAGGAGCAACATGAGCGAAAAAATTCTTGAAATCAAGGACGAACGCCTGTCCTTCTTCACCCCCGCGGGCGAGGTCAAGGCGCTGAACGGCGTGTCCTTCAGCATGAACCAGGGCGACGTGCTGGGCATCGTCGGCGAGTCCGGCTCCGGCAAGTCTGTCACGGCCTACTCCATCATGGGCCTGACCGCCTACCCCGGACGTCTGGTCGGCGGCACGGTGTGGTTCAACGGCCACCAGATCGACAAAATGACCGAGAAGGAGTTCCGCAAAATTCGCGGCAACGAGGTCTCCATCATCTTCCAGGACCCCATGACGAGCCTGAACCCGGTGTACACCATCGGCAACCAGATCGTCGAGGTCATCCTGCTGCACACCAAAAAGACCAAGCAGGAAGCCTGGGCCCGCGCTAAGGAGCTGCTGGAGCTGGTCGGCATCAACGAGCCGGACCGCCGCCTGAAGCAGTACCCGCACGAGCTGTCCGGCGGTATGCGCCAGCGCGTCATGATCGCCATTGCGCTGGCCTGTGAGCCGAAGCTGCTGATCGCCGACGAGCCGACCACCGCGCTGGACGTGACGATCCAGGCACAGATCCTGGAGCTGATGAACGACCTGCGCCACAAGCTGGGCATGTCCATCATCATGATCACCCACGACCTGGGCGTTGTGGCCCAGATGTGCGAGAAGATCGCCGTCATGTACGCCGGTCACATCGTCGAGTACGGCACGACGGACGAGATTTTCTACAACCCCCAGCATGAGTACACGAAGGGTCTTATCAACTCCATCCCGAAGCTGAACGCCGAGGAGAAGGAGCGTCTGGTGCCCATCGAGGGCCAGCCCGTTGACCTGCTGAACCCGCCCGCAGGCTGCCCGTTTGCGCCGCGCTGCAAGAGCTGCATGAAGGTCTGCCTGAACAAGATGCCGCCCAGAACCGAATTGAGCGACACCCACTACACCTATTGCTGGCTGCGCCAGAAGGAAGAATTTGAGAAGGGGGGCAAAGCCTGATGAGCGAGAATCTCGTTGAAGTAAAGCATCTGCAGCAGTATTTCCCCGCCGGCGGCATGGGCAAGAACAAGCAGTACGTTCAGGCCGTGGACGACGTGAGCTTTGCCATCCGCAAGGGCGAGACGCTGGGCCTGGTCGGTGAGTCCGGCTGCGGCAAGACCACGACGGGCCGCACCCTGCTGCGCCTGTATGAGCCTACCGACGGCACCATCATCTACGACGGCAAGGTCCTGTTTGACAAAAAGGAAAAGATCGCCGTTGATATGCTGCCCTACCGTCGCCGTATGCAGATCGTGTTCCAGGACCCCTACGCGAGCCTGGACCCCCGCATGACCATCGGCGACATCGTCGGCGAGGGCATCGACATCCACCACCTGTGCGCCAACGCCAAGGAGCGCCATGACAAGATCATCTCCCTGCTCGAGCGCGTCGGCCTGAACAGTGAGCACGCCAACCGCTACCCGCACGAGTTCTCCGGCGGTCAGCGCCAGCGCGTCGGCATTGCCCGCGCCCTGGCTGTGGACCCCGAGTTCATCGTCTGCGACGAGCCGGTCTCCGCGCTGGACGTTTCGATCCAGGCGCAGGTCGTCAACATGTTTGAGGACCTGCAGCAGGAGATGGGGCTGACCTACCTGTTCATCGCCCACGACCTGAGCGTTGTCAAGCACATTTCCAACCGCATCGGCGTTATGTATCTGGGCAAGATGGTGGAGCTGGCCGACAGCTTTGAGCTGATCGCCCACAGCGTCCACCCCTACACCCGCAGCCTGATCTCGGCCATTCCGGTGGCTGACCCCGTGATGGCCCGCCAGAGCCACCGCATTGTGCTGCAGGGCGATGTGCCCAGCCCGCTGAACCCGCCGAGCGGCTGCCGTTTCCGCACCCGCTGCCCCTACGCCGATGAGCGCTGCGCTGCCGAGGTGCCGGAGTTCAAGGAGGTCAGCAGCGGCCATTGGGCAGCCTGCCACCATCTGGATAAGGTAAAATAAGTAGGGAGGGCGGCGTCCTCGACGCCCCTGCAACCTGCTGGACGGCGGCCGTGAGGGCCTTTGGACGATTCTGTCCGCCGACTGACTTCACTCGGCCTGAAATTTATACATATGCAAGGCGGTCAGCCGTGGCCGCCTTGCGTTTTAAGCAAAACTGTATGCGGCAGAGAGACATCTATCTGCGACACACAGAATTGTCCGCGGCAGAGATACAAACGGATTTTCTATCAAAACAGTTACAAAAATTACAGAACACTTGCAAATGCCGCTTTAGAGTGGTAAAGTATAAATATTCACTCCGTTGGGGGCGCTGCCCCCGAGGGGGATTGGGTATAAAGTATAATGAATTTGGAGGGTATTTCACATGAAGATGAAGAACGTTGCTGCCGTGGCTATGGTCGGCTGCATGGCTGCTTCTCTCGCTGCCTGCGGCGGCTCTGCCAGCACCGCAGCCTCCACCGAGACCAGCACCGCTGCATCCACCGAAGCTGCGACCAGCGAAGCCACCGAGGCTACCGGCGACGCTGCCGGTTTCACTGTCCAGCTCGGACCTAACCCCGAGACCCTGGATCCCGCGCTGAACAGCTCTATCGACGGTGCCAACACCATCATCACCACCTTTGAGCCGCTGCTGCTCATCGACGAGAACAACGAGGTTGTTCCCGGCCAGGCAGAGATGCCCGAGGTCTCCGAGGACGGCCTGACCTGGACCTTCACCATGAAGGACGGCCTGAAGTGGAGCGACGGCTCCGACCTGACGGCGAAGGACTTTGAGTACTCCTTCAAGCGTCTGGCCTGCCCCGACACCGCAGCCCCCTACGGCGAGACCGTTGTCGGCATGATCGACGGCTATCAGGATGCCATCGGCAACCCCGATGCGGACGGCAACACCACCACCGATCCCGACTGGGATGCCCTGAACGTCCACGCCAGCGAGGACGGCAAGACCCTGACCATCCAGCTGGCCTATCCCTGCTCCTACTTCGATAAGCTCTGCGCCTTCGCGGCTATGAGCCCCGTGCAGCAGGCCACTGTTGAGGCCAACGGCGATGCCTGGTGCACGCAGCCTGACACCTTCGTCTGCAACGGCCCCTACATGATCACCGATTGGGTCCCTTCCGAGCGTATTGTTCTGTCCAAGAACCCGAACTATAAAGGCGGCTGGGATTCCTCCAAGATCGTTTCCGACACCATCACCCTGCTTCTGCTCGAGGATTCCAGCGCTGCCTACGCCGCCTACAACAGCGGTGAGGCACAGCTCATCAAGGACGTCCCCACCGATGAGATCCCCAGCCTGACCAAGGCTGAGGACGGCGGCGACTTCTACGTTGACACCATCCTGGGCACCTACTACATCTCCCTGAACGACCAGAAGGAGCCGTTCACCGACCCCAAGGTCCGCAAGGCTCTGAGCCTGGCCATTGACCGTGACTACGTTGCCAACACCATCATGCAGGGCACCTACACCCCCGCTTACAACCTGGTCGGCCCCGGCATCGTCGATGAGAACGGCATGTTCTACGACAACGCCAACGGCGGCGAGCCCTACATCAGCGACGACTACGACGCCAACCTCGAGGAGGCCAAGCAGCTGATGGCCGATGCCGGTTACCCGAACGGCGAGGGCTTCCCCACCATCGAGTACAGCGCCAACGACGCCGGCTACCACATCCCCGTTGCTGAGTACGTCCAGCAGGCCTGGGGCGAGCTGGGCATCACCGTCAACATCAACAAGGTCGAGTGGGCCAGCTTCCTGCCGATGCGCCGCGCCGGTGACTATGACATCAGCCGCAACGGCTGGTCCATGGACTACAACGACCCCTCCAACATGCTGGAGCTGTTCACCACCAACAACGGCAACAACGACGGCAAGTACGCCAACCCCGCGTTTGACAAGCTCATCGAGGAGTCCCGCGTTGCCGACAAGGCTACCCACTTTGAGAAGCTGCACGAGGCCGAGGACATCCTGATGGCCGACGCCGCCTGCATCCCCGTTGCGTATTACAACGACTTCTGGCTGCAGAGCCCCTCTCTGAAGGGCACCTGGCACAGCCCCTACGGCTACTGGTACCTGCAGTACGGTTATGTTGAGGAGTAATCCCCACATAAACCGCAAAACCGCATAATAAAAGGCATGACCTGTGAAAATGGGTCATGCCTTTTTATATGGTGGAGTTTACGCCCGCAGGGCGAAAACAAAAATGCGCTGTAGGGGCCGGGCATGCCCGGCCCGCAGCCTGGCGGCTGGCAGACGCTGACGGGAAAACTTGCAGGGGAGGGATTTATCCCTCCCGGGCCGTCTGCTGCCCAAAAACTTCTGTAGGGGCGAGCATTGCTCGCCCTTGCCCGTTTGTCTGGGAAAAAACTTGCCCGGAAAAGGCGTTGCTGCGCCAAGTTGGCGGGCGACCAATGGTCGCCCCTACCTATTCAATGCGATTGCCAATTCGTTACAAAACGGTAACATATCGTTGCCGAACTTGCAATCCTGTGTTGCGCGTACTATAATATTCGATGTTCGCCTGTCGCGGACAGGAAACGAGTGTAAGAAAGATCCATCAGGAGGATACAAGCAACATGAAGAACAAGAGAATCATCGCCGTGGCGATGGCTACCGGTATGGCAGTTTCTCTGGCTGCCTGCGGCGGTTCCGCAAGCACGACCGATACCACCGGTACTGCCGATGCTGCCACCACCGAGGCTGCTGACGCCGCCACCGGCGAGGGCACCGGCTTCACCGTCCAGCTCGGCCCCAACCCCGAGACCCTGGACCCGGCCCTGAACGCTGCCGTCGACGGCGGCAACACCCTCATCACCATCGAGGAGCCCCTGCTCATCATCGACGAGAACAACGAAATCCAGCCCGGTCAGGCCGAGAGCTACGAAGTCAGCGATGACGGCTTGGTCTGGACCTTCCATCTGCGCGACGGCCTGAAGTGGAGCGACGGTTCCGACCTGACTGCGAAGGACTTTGAGTACTCCTTCAAGCGTCTGGCCTGCCCCGACACCGCAGCCCCCTACGGCGAGACCGTTGTCGGCATGATCGACGGCTATCAGGATGCCATCGGCAACCCCGATGCGGACGGCAACACCACCACCGATCCCGACTGGGATGCCCTGAACGTCCACGCCAGCGAGGACGGCAAGACCCTGACCATCCAGCTGGCCTATCCCTGCTCCTACTTCGATAAGCTCTGCGCCTTCGCGGCTATGAGCCCCGTGCAGCAGGCCACTGTTGAGGCCAACGGCGATGCCTGGTGCACGCAGCCTGACACCTTCGTCTGCAACGGCCCCTACATGATCACCGATTGGGTCCCTTCCGAGCGTATTGTTCTGTCCAAGAACCCGAACTATAAAGGCGGCTGGGATTCCTCCAAGATCGTTTCCGACACCATCACCCTGCTTCTGCTCGAGGATTCCAGCGCTGCCTACGCCGCCTACAACAGCGGTGAGGCACAGCTCATCAAGGACGTCCCCACCGATGAGATCCCCAGCCTGACCAAGGCTGAGGACGGCGGCGACTTCTACGTTGACACCATCCTGGGCACCTACTACATCTCCCTGAACGACCAGAAGGAGCCGTTCACCGACCCCAAGGTCCGCAAGGCTCTGAGCCTGGCCATTGACCGTGACTACGTTGCCAACACCATCATGCAGGGCACCTACACCCCCGCTTACAACCTGGTCGGCCCCGGCATCGTCGATGAGAACGGCATGTTCTACGACAACGCCAACGGCGGCGAGCCCTACATCAGCGACGACTACGACGCCAACCTCGAGGAGGCCAAGCAGCTGATGGCCGATGCCGGTTACCCGAACGGCGAGGGCTTCCCCACCATCGAGTACAGCGCCAACGACGCCGGCTACCACATCCCCGTTGCTGAGTACGTCCAGCAGGCCTGGGGCGAGCTGGGCATCACCGTCAACATCAACAAGGTCGAGTGGGCCAGCTTCCTGCCGATGCGCCGCGCCGGTGACTATGACATCAGCCGCAACGGCTGGTCCATGGACTACAACGACCCCTCCAACATGCTGGAGCTGTTCACCACCAACAACGGCAACAACGACGGCAAGTACGCCAACCCCGCGTTTGACAAGCTCATCGAGGAGTCCCGCGTTGCCGACAAGGCTACCCACTTTGAGAAGCTGCACGAGGCCGAGGACATCCTGATGGCCGACGCCGCCTGCATCCCCGTTGCGTATTACAACGACTTCTGGCTGCAGAGCCCCTCTCTGAAGGGCACCTGGCACAGCCCCTACGGCTACTGGTACCTGCAGTATGGGTATATTGAGGAGTAATTTCCTTGATCGTGGCGGCTGCTAAGCTTTAAAAGTATATAAACTGTGCGCTCTATGCAAATGGGGCGCACAGTTTTTTTGCTGTAGAAATGTGAAAGTTTGTTGAAATTGCCATCGAGAAAATTCACAGATACATATAGTTTTGACTTGCTAAGCGATAATGCGTGTGTTATAATGTTAAGCATACAAATAAAAAAGAGGTGCATCGAATTGAAAACGAGGACCTTCGCGGGCTTATTGGCAGGCGTTATGCTTGCGGTGACCGCCCTGACCCCCATGACAGCATTGGCTGCTGAGCCGGAAAATGGTAAAATTACCTATAACGCCGGTGAAGGCTATACCTTTGAGAAAATCTCTCACCCCACCAAGGGCACGATGTCTGCAGACGGCATTGTGGACTACATCGGTGATGGCAAGGTGGAAGTCATCACCGACACCAATGACTCCAACTATAATGCGGGTGACCGTGGCCAGAGTTACAGCTGGTCTGCAATTGCCTACGGTGATTGGCTCTATGTGGGCACTTGCTATGCGGCAATGGGCAGCACACTGACCCTGATGGATGGTGTTCTGGGTGATAAGTTTGATAAGGATGTTATGGAAGCGGCCTTGAAGGCTATGTTCAACAATACCTTCTTCTATGGTCAGACTAAGCCGGACGGCACACCAGATACGGACAGCGAGGGCATCCTTGTCAAGGTCAACACAAAGACAGGCGAAATGAAGCTGTTGTTATCCAAGTCGATGAACGATGTTGCGCCGTCGTTCCGTAATGCCGTGGCCTACAAAGATAAGCTCTATTTCTGCGGCAGTGTGCATGCTAATGGCAGAGGTGATTTGCCCAGCGTTTATGAGATTGACCCAACAGATGACAGCTATAAGGCTGTCTATGTGGGCTTGGATTCTCTGCAGGATTATGGTGCTGCGTATGAAGCAGGTGTTTCTACCGG
>OGDF01005654.1_pt1 | contig 13095 bp, 10 predicted proteins | sample 1570141 | NCBI WGS metagenome assembly OGDF01 (sample SAMEA4370581, study PRJEB24528) | human gut metagenome | reverse complement strand
CGATGATTGGCTCATGCCGTGCATCTTTTCTCCAGCCTTCCATGAAAACACCCCCCGTTTCCTCTATTATAGCAGAAACAGGGGCGTTTGCATAGTTTTTTGACAGACTGAGCTTTTATCCGGATAAAAGCAGTTGTATCCTGCTAACCAGAAAGGAGTCTCCATGCCCCATCGAGTCCAGAGCCCGAAACGCAGCCGCGGCGCGACCATCGGATTGGTCATCGCTATTTTGCTGGGCGTCGCCATTCTGCTGCTGAATGTGTTCACCTATGTGCTCCACATCGCCCGCTACTACGGCGACAGCATGGAGCCGTCCCTGCACAACGGGCAGACGCTGGTGATCCGCCGCACCGGCAAGGTCTCCGCCGGAGATGTGATCGCCTTCTACTATAATAATAAGCTTCTGGTGCGGCGGGTGATCTGCACCGGCGGCAGCCAGATCACAGTGGAAAAGGACGGCGGCGTCCTCATTGACGAGCAGCCGCTGGACGAGCCCTATCTCACGGAGAAGTCCATCGGCCAGTGCGATTTGGAGTTCCCCTACTACGTGCAGCCCGGCAATGTCTTTGTCATGGGCGACGCACGGGCCGTCTCTATGGACAGCCGCCTGACAGAGATCGGCGTTATCCCTACAGACCGGATCCTGGGCAAAGTCCTCTTTGTCAACTGACCCACAGCCAACCACCGCAGAAGAAATGGAGCATTCACACATGCACAAAACCGACAAGACAGGAAACAAGAGAATATGGCTTTTTGTCGCGCTGGGCGTGCTGCTGTTGCTGTCCGTTTTTCGGGCCCTCGGCTCTGTGACCGAGGCGCTGGCGCTGGAGCAGCAGCCCCGCTGCGGCATGACCGAGCATCTTCACACGGAGTCCTGCTACATCAACGATGTGCTGGTCTGCCGCCAGAAGGCCCACACCCACTCCGACAGCTGCTATCCCTTGCTGCTGGCGGACAACGACATCAACCAGCTGCTGACGCAGATCGCCTCCACCCGCGACAGAAGCCTGGAAAGCCTGCTGCGCTCCGGCAACGTGCGCGGCATTCTGGTGCTGAACAAGGATCTCCGGGTGCAGACCACGCAGGAGGACAACGCCGAAGCGGATTACCCGTGGATCGGCGGCGTGGGACTGCTGGCCGTCAACGACACGCCCAGCACCGCCTCCAACGCCATCAACTTCTACATCCGGCTGGACGGGAATATCACCTGCATCGGCAGCAAGACCCTGACCACCAGCCGAAATATCCGCCAGCTCTCAAAAACCAATGTGGTCAGCGCCTATACCGCCGTGGTGGAGGCGTCACTGACCACCGGTAATCTGCAAAGCAGCTACTACCTGCGCTACAACACCACCGGCAGCACAACGAGCTTTTCCAGCACCGCCGGAGCCTCCGGCAGCAATCTCACCTTCGGCAATGGCAGCAGCGCACGATACGCGCTGCTCACCTCCCGTTCCGGCAATACCTACACCCCCATCGACTTCTATACCCTGACGCTAGACTACTCCGCCGCCGTCGGCGGCAGCAGCTTCTACTACGTGGAATCCGGCCTTGGCTATACGCTGCCCACTCTGAACGGCTATCACTGGGAGGACGGCGACGGCAATACCGTCACCACAGTCACCATCACGCGTCCCACCACGGTATACGCAAGACCCGACGCCTGCACCGTGATCTACTACGTGGACGGCATGGAATACGCCCGCGACGAGAACCTGCGCCCTAACACAGCCTACACCCTGCGGGACGTTCCCGACGGCTGGGAGGGCTGGCGGGGCGATGACGGCACGGTGCGGAAAACCGGCACGCAGATGACCCTGACCGGCTCCATGACCTTCCACGCAGTGAAATACGTCACCGTCACCTTCCGCCATCTGGACGGCAGCACCTCCACACAGCAGGTGCTGCAGGGCGACCAGCTGACCCTGCCCGGCGGCTACTGGAGCGACGAGGCGGGCACAGCCTACACCGGCGGCAGCGCCGTCACCATCAACGGCGACGCTACCTTTATCCAGACCTCCGGCCCTCCCCTGACCGTGACCTACACCGTCAACTGGGCCACACCCTCCGGGCTGAACGCGCCCGCCACCATTCCCAACATCGTGGGCGCAAGCAGCTACACGGTGGCCGCTGACGGCTCTCATATGGTCAGCCGGGTGTCCGGCCGCACCGTCACCTGCGCCTTTACCAACGTCACCAACCGCTACGGCAGCGTCTACTTCGCCGGGTGGCAGACGGAGACCGGAGAGATCATCCTGCCCGACGCCCAGCTGACATGGGACGAGCTGAAGCTCTACGACGCCGACAACGACGGCGTGACCTCCCTGACGGGTCTGTGGAAGTACCACATGCTGCAAAGCGTCAACTTCTTCGTGAAGCTGAACTCCGCCCACAGCAGCGGCGAGACCGGATCGGAGTACTACACGCCGGTGATCTTCACCACCTATGTGGGCGGTATCGACAGTGAGATCGGCAGCGGCGCGTCCTCCGGCTATGTGAACGCGCTGAACGAAAAATACGCCGTCGAGATGACGGCCGACACCACCTATCTGGTCAACGACCGCCTTATCCGCGCCATGTTTGGCAGCGATACCGCCCCGTGGCTGGCGGAGCTGCCCCACGACAACGACATTTTCCAGCAGCTGAAGGCCTACGTACAGGACGGCGGCCAGCTGAGCGTCCCCAACGAGGCGGGTGAGTTCGTCACCGTCGATGTCAACGACCTGAACGAATACGGCTACGCCATCCGCTGGTACGCCTTCAAGGCTTGCAGCGACGGCGGCAACGTCTACGACTGGCACGTGGACGGCGTGCTGGTGCGCAAGGAGGGCCGCGTCCACACCACCAAAACCTTCTCCGGCAACGAAACGCTGATCCATCAGGCGCGGGACGGCTTCTTCATTCACGCCGTCAACGAAGCCCAGGACACGCGCTACATCATGACCATCACCGACCCCACCGACGACGAGCGCGCCGCCATTCTCGACCGGCTGGGCCTGTCCGCTTCGCAGATCACCGGCTGGCTCACCCCCATTGACGACGGCGACGGAAACGACAACACCCTCCTGTGGGAATTCCGGGATGTGGAGTATGACGAGGCGTGGGTCATCACCGAGTATCCCCCGCAGGTGGCGGAATCGGCGGATTACGCCGAGTGGGTGGTGGTGGACTCCTCCGCCTCCAACCAGTCCGCTTCCGGCATTGGCGGCACCGTGGAGATCAGAGGCGTTACCCACGCCACTGATCTGGAGGACCCCGAGTGGCTGCGGGCGGAATTCAACAACATCTACTTCCGGGGCAACTCCCTGATGCTGAAAAAGGAGGACGCCGCCACCGGACAGGCGCTGTCCGGCGCACGCTTCCAGCTGTATCAGGGCGACACCCTCATGACCTTCGATTACGACGCGGACACCGGCCTTTACGTCTTTGACAGTCATGGCAACGGTTCCATCGACACGCTGGTCTGCGACGGCTACACCAACCTGTCCACCAGCGGCTTTGCCTATGACATGGGCGACATCACCGTGCGGGAGGTCACCGCGCCGGAGGGCTACGGCGCGGTGGGCGACGTGACCATCGGCTATACTCAGGACACCGACGGCGACGGTGTGCCCGACAGCGCCATCGGCATTACCAACAGCGCCGACAGCGGCGCTTACGCCCGCTATGACAGCGGCCTGCTGGTGATCCGCAACAGCTCCGCGCCCACCCGCGTCACGGCGGTGAAGCGCTGGAACTGCGCCGACAGTGAGCGGGAGGACGTGGTCATGCAGCTGCTGGCCAACGGCAGCGCCAACACCGCCGCCGCCATTCTGCAAAGCAGCGGCCAGAGCGCCACCGTCACCCTGACCGCTGTAGACGGCTGGGTGTACACCTGGTACGACCTGCCGGTCTACGCCAACGGTGCACCCGTCACATGGACGATCCGCGAGCTGCGGGTGGGCAGCGAGAACTGCAAGTCCGACTACAGCTTCCCCAACTGGATCGTCACCTACCGCAGCCAGACCACCGCTGACGGTCTGGTGCTGACGGCGGAGAACACCCCCAAGCGCCCCATGCTGTATCTGGACAAATGGGACATGACCGGCCGCCAGCGGCTGGCCGGAGCCATCTTCTCCCTGATCCCGGTGGACGATGACGGTGTGCCCCTCTCCGGTGCGGTGTCCAAGACCGCCGTCACCGGCACAGACGGCTCGCTGCGCTTTGATAACCTCCGCCACAACACCCGCTACCGCCTGACGGAGCTGCAAGCCCCGGAGGGCTACATCCCCTACGATACCCCGGCCTACCTGACGCTGGGCGAGGATGGCCGCGTCACCGTGGAGGCCCACGGCTACGTGTCCGCCGCCGCCACAGCCTTCCATATCAGCGTCGTGAACCGCTCGGCCGACAGTCTGCCGGACACCGGCGGCAGCGGTCTCAACGGGTATTACGCAGCAGGTGCGGCGCTCGCGCTGTCCGCCCTCTGCGCTGCCATACTCTCCCGCCGGAGACGAGGGGAGGGGGCATAACGGGTAGCCGCCGCGCTCCCGCCAAACATGTTTCGCAAATATAGCAACATAAAAAGAGAAAGGACAAAAAAACATGAGAAAAATCAAGCAAACTCTGGTCATGCTGCTGGCCGCCGTCATGCTGCTGGGCACCGTGACCACCGCCATGGCCGCCACCGCCATGAGCGACAAGGGCTCGGTGAAGATCACCAACGCCGTGGCCGGCGTCACCTACAAGCTGTACCGCATCTTTGACATCAGCGGTATCAGCGGCGACAACAAGGCCGCCTTCATCACCAACGCAAAGTGGAACGCCGCCGTCAGAAACTTTGGTCTGGGCTTCGGCGAATTTGTCGGCACCGATGTCGGCTCCGCCGTCACCATCAAGAACTTCAACTCCGCAGAAAATGCTCAGGAGCTGGCTAAAAAAGTGGTCGAGGCTGCCGCGGCCAACTCCATCGCCCCTGACGCCACCGCAAGCTCCGACGCCAGCGGCGAAAAGCTCATTGAGAATCTCCAGTACGGCTTCTATGTCATGGTGTCTGACCGTCAGGGCGACGCCGTTACCAGATACACCACCTTTACGGTAATGAGCGCCAACGCCGTGGAGGTCAACGAGAAGAACACCAAGGCTCCCACTATTGATAAGAAGGTGGACGAACTTCAGGCTACCTCCGCTGACTTCAATCAGGTGCTGAATTACACCATCACCGTCACTGCCGCCGGTACGGATACCTATACCATCACCGACGCCCTCCCCGCGCAGATCACGCTGGACACCAACTCCGTCACCATCAGCAAGAACGGCGCTGCTCTCGCCATCAATACCGACTACACCCTCACCACGGCTGCCGGCGGCTTCACCCTGACGCTGACCCCCGCTGCCCGCGCAGCCCTGAAGGATAACGACGTCCTCGTCGTCAGCTATCAGGCCACGCTTCAGCCCAATACGACCACCATGGACGCCTACACCAACACCGCTACCCTTTCCTATGGCGAGGACAAGAGCATCTCCGATACCGCCGATGTGTTCAGCGGCCACATCACGTTTGAGAAGCGGGATAACCACAACAACATTCTGGCAGGCGCCAAGTTCGTGGTGAAGAACTTAGACGGCCAGTATGCCAAGCTCAACGGCAGCGGCCACACCTGGGCGCTTGACAGCTGGGTCGACGCCGTGGAACAGGCCACCGTCATCACCACGGAAAATACCACCACCGCCGTTATCGTCCGCGGTCTCAAGTCCGGCATCTACACGCTGGTAGAAACCGAAGCGCCCAACGGCTTTGTCAAGGGCTCTGATACGGAGATCACCATCAACAAGGAGCTCAGCGAGGAACAGGGCAACCGTCTGATCGGCCTGTTCACCGAGAAGGCCGTCGTTATCAACACCCAGGGCTCCGAGCTGCCTGAGACCGGCGGCATCGGCACCACCATCTTCTACATCGCCGGCGCGCTGCTGGCCGTGTCTGCCGTGGCGCTGCTGATCGTCAAGCGCCGCAAGCAGGCGTAACCCATCCATCCGTATCGCGGGGAGGGCGTTTCCCTCCCCGCGGTGCAGCCGCAAGGAGAGCCCCGTATGAAAAAATCAAAAAAAGACCGGCTGTTTACCGCCGGTCTCATCCTGATGCTTCTGGCGGGACTGTCCCTGCTGCTGTACCCCTCCGTCAGCAGCTATCTGAACTCCGTCCGTCAGGCCCAGTCCATCCTCACCTACGACAACGAGGTGGCCGCTCTGCGGCAGGAGGACTATCAGCGCCTGCGCCAACAGGCGGAGGAGTATAACGTCTCGCTGCTGGATCGCCCCAGTCCCTACGGGCTGACGGACGCCCAGCAGACCCTCTATCCCACCACGCTGCTGGCGGGCGGCAGCGACGTCATGGCCTATCTGGAGGTACCCTCCATCGGCGTCACTCTGCCCATCTGCCACGGCACCGAGACTTCCACGCTGCAAAAGGCCGTGGGCCATCTGGAGTGGAGCAGCCTGCCTGTGGGCGGCAGCAGCACCCACTGCGTGCTGTCAGGCCACCGGGGCCTGCCCTCCTCCGAGCTGCTGACCAATCTGGATCATCTGGAGTACGGCGACGCCTTTTACCTTCACGTGCTGGGCGATACGCTGGAATACCGCGTTGACCGCGTGACCATCGTGGAGCCGGGTGACTTCCAGCTGCTGGGCATTGAGGAGGGCAAGGACTACGTCACCCTCATCACCTGCACCCCCTACGGCATCAACTCCCATCGCCTGCTGGTACGGGGCGTGCGGGTCGCCGCCGGAGCGCACGGCTCCGCCGCCCTCCCCCTGATCAACGAGGTGCGCTCGCTGGACATGAAATACGTCATTCTGGCGGTGCCGCTGGCACTGGCGGTGGTTGTCTTTCTGGTTTTGACGCTGGATAAACAGAAACGCAAAAAGAAAGGAGAAAGCGCGGATGAATAAAACCCTGCGGCGTCTCTACGCTTTCGCGGCGGCGGTGATGCTGGCGCTGTACTGCGCCGTGGCGGCAGCGGCCGCCGGAAAAACCGGCTCTCTGACCGTCCTGCTCAGCGACGGGGACGGCGCGGCCGTCCCGGATATTCTGATACGGCTCTACCGGGTGGGCGAGCCGGACGGCACGCTGACGCCGGAGTTCTCCGCCGCCGACATCACCCCCGACTCCCTGCTCTCCCAGCGGGACAGCCCCCAAAACGCCGTCACGCTGGCAAAGCTGGCCAGCGCCCGGCAGCTGACCGGCACAGAAACCGCCACCGATCAGCGGGGCAGCGCCTACTTCACCGGTCTGACCGAGGGCGTCTATCTGGTGCTCTGTCCGCCGGGACAGGCCATGACGTTCCCCGTCTTTCTGGTGCGCGTCCCCCTCACCGTCAACGGCAGCACCACCTATGATATCGTGTCCCGTCCCAAGGCGGAGCCGCCCGCCGATCCCATGCCGACGCCCTCCCCCACCCCGGACGGTGCCCTGCCCCAGACCGGCGCCGACCCGCTGCCGCTGCTGCTTCTGCTTGTGGGCGGCTGTCTGCTGGTGATCTGGGGCACGGCGGATATTCTGCGCAGCCGGAGGGAACACGATGAATAAGCGAACACGGGGCATTCTGCTGCTGGCGGCGGGCTTTGTGATGCTTTTCGCCGCCGTGGCCCTCTACTGGGCCTACGACGACCGCGACCGTCTGGCCGGCGAGACCTCCGCCGCCCTCCTGCAAGAGCTGGAAGCCGATCCCGCGCCGCCCGCCATAACGGAGGAGGTCACCATCACCACCCCGGAGGGCTACGAGCTGCTGGGCGCGGTGCATATTCCAGCGCTGGATATCTCTCTGCCGGTGCTGGCCACGTGGGACGAAGCGCTGCTGGACGCCGCGCCCTGCCGCTATTCCGGCAGCCTGACCACCGGCGATCTGGTCATCATGGGCCACAGCTACCGCACCCATTTCCGTCCCCTGTGGAGCATCCAGCCCGGCACCGCCGTGCTGTTCACCGACGCAGCGGGGCTCTCCCACAGCTTCACCGTCTCAGCGGTGGAGACGGTGCCCGGCGATCAGGGCGACGCCCTGTCCTCCGACTATCCTCTGACACTTTTCACCTGCACCGCCGACAGCAAGCACCGTATTCTGGTGCGCTGCCGGTGAGGGCGTACCTCTCCCCTTTCACAGCGGCGGGCCAGCGTCAGAAAGACGCTGGCCCGCCGCCTGTTTATTTTCCGATCACCCCCCCCGCTCATGCAGGCGAGGGCAACAATATAATCACTATTAACATTGCAAGTGCCGTTGAAAAGCTTTTCTCAGCGCTTTTCGTTGTATCCCGCCATCCGTCATGGCTCAGGCCCGCAAGTACCTTCCGGCCTCCTGCTCAAGCTCCCGCCACACCGGATACGCCGCGCCGTTCTCCTCAAAGAACCGCTTCAGGTCGCGGTTCAGTGCGCTCATCTCGTCCACCGCGTTCATGGCGTGGTCGGAGACACAGATCTTCCCCAGACTCGTGGCGCATAGGAGCTTGAAGAAGCGCAGGCAGGTCTTGCGGTACGCCGCGCCCTCAAAGTCGCTGTCCTCCTTGGGCAAAATCGTATGCCCGGCGTTCCGGATGGCACGGTAGCCCTCGATGTTGGCGTCGATCATCCGGCTCAGATAGGCGGTGTTGCCCTTGAGCTTCTTCAGGTCGCCGTCGGTCTTATAGCAGGCAAAGGCCGCCGGCAGCACGAACGCCGCGTGGCACAGCAGATAGTCCCCCATGTTGGGCTCATAGGCCACCTTGTACTTCGTGCCGCTGAAGATCTCCCCGATCAGCCCCTCGTTAGAGGGTGCACCGGAAAGCGGCCCGATGGTGATTTTTTCAGGTCGACGGATGCCACCCGATCGCTCTCTCGATGGCCCGCCGAGGACGCAAAGGCGAACAGCACGTTTTTCTCCGGCAGTGCGGCGGCGGTGGCTTCTGCCCGCACATTGTTGCCCACAAAGATGATATTTTTCGCCCTGCTTGCCCGCAGGGTATCCATGATCGTGTCAAGCTGGGTGTAGCGCATGACCACAAAGATCACGTCGTAGGGTGCTTCCGGCTTCAGCTCCGTCGTCACCGGGATACGGCTGAGCGACACGCGGGGTGAAAACTTGTCCTTGATCCGCAGGCCGTTCTTTTTGATCTCCTCGGCCCATTTTCCCCGCGCCAGCAGCGTAACATTCTTTCCGGCCCGGAACAGATTCCGCGCCAGATTGCAGCCCAGCACCCCCGCGCCGTATACTAAAATTTTCATGGTGAAAGTCTCCTTTATCGTGATCTCTTTGCAAGATTCTGAAGCTCGTGTTGTTAGCTCTCGCTAACCGTTCTATCCCTGTTGTACCACCTGTCCCGCGTAAACACAATACTATTTTGCAGCAGCGAAAAATTATCTTTCGATACCCCGCAAGTCATCACCCCCACATCAAGCTTGATTTGCCGCCCTGCCGGGTGCTATACTGATAGAAAGAGGAGTTGTTTCCCATATGAACCACAAGACCGCATACTATCATCTCCCCGGCCTGTTCGAGTGCTACGAGCTGTACCGGGTGTTTCTCCCCCTGTACCGCGCCCACCGGGAATATTTCTACGACTGGTGCGATATCGGCTCTCTGTACGGCGCGCCGGAGGACTGTCTTTGGGGCGGCGGCCGTATCGGAAGCGGTAGCCACGCCCCCCGGGAGGTACTGGCCCTGACGCGGGAGTACGGCGTCTCCGCTCGCCTGACCTTCAGCAATTCCCGGCTGCGACCGGAGCATCTGGCGGATGAAAGATGCAACGCCCTGTGCCGTCTACTGGCGGAGAGCGGTGGCGTTCCCAACGGCGTCATCGTCCACGCGGAGCTGCTGCTGGACTACCTGAAGCGCACCTATCCCCCGCTCTATCTCGTCTCCTCCACCACCAAGGTTCTGACGGACTTTTGGGACTTCCGCCGGGAGGTGGAGCGGGAGGATTTCCGCTATGTGGTGCCGGATTTCCGGCTGAACAAGGCCTTTGCCCAGCTGAACGCCCTGCCCCAGCCGCTGAAAGACAAAGTGGAATTTCTCTGCAACGAGTGCTGTTTCTTCGGCTGCCGGGACAGGAAAGCCTGCTACGAAGCGGTCAGCCGGAAGAATCTGGGCGAGCCCGGCCCGGAGCACCGCTGCGCCGCGCCGGACGCTTCCGAAGGCTACCGCTTCTCCAAGGCCATGGAAAACCCCGGCTTCATCGGCGTGGAGGATATCCGGAGCCGCTATCTGCCCATGGGATTCTCCCACTTCAAGATCGAGGGCCGGGGCCTTGGCAGCGCACTGATTTTAGAGTTTCTGCTCTACTACATGACCAAACCGGAACACCAGCTGAAGGTACGGGAGGAAATCTATCTGGACAACATGCTGGATCTGTTCTGACCGCCGCGCCGGCATTTTTCCGGCAGCTGTGGTAACATACACCGGCTTTGACATCTCACCGGACGCCCCGCGTCCTTCTCACGAAAGGAATTGTTATATGGATATCATTCAAACCCTTGCCCAAGAGCTTGACAAAAACCCCCAGCACGTGGAAAACGTTGTCCGCCTGCTGGACGAGGGCAACACCATCCCCTTCATCGCCCGCTACCGCAAGGAGCTGCACGGAGCCATGGACGACACCGCTCTGCGGACGCTGGAGGAGCGGCTCCAGTACCTGCGGAACTTAGAGGAACGCCGCGAGACGGTGAAAAAGGCCATCGAGGAGCAGGGCAAGCTGACGGAGGACCTGTCCGCCGCCATCGACAGCGCCAAAACGCTGGCGGAGGTGGAGGATCTCTACCGTCCCTACAAGCAGAAACGCCGCACTCGCGCCACCGCCGCACGGGAAAAGGGACTGGAGCCGCTGGCCGCCCTGCTGCTGGCGCAGGAGCGGGACTGTCCCCGCCCAGAGGACGCCGCGCAGGCCTTCATCGACCCGGAAAAGGGCGTGGAGACAGTGGCCGACGCATTGCAAGGCGCCAACGACATTATCGCCGAAACGCTGTCGGACGACGCGGATATCCGCAAGACCCTGCGGGGCCTGCTGACGCGGCAGGGCCGTCTCCGCAGCCTGGCCGCCACGGAGGAGGACAGCGTGTACCAGCTGTACTACGACTTTGACCAGCCCCTTTCCAAGCTGGCCGGCCACCAGATACTGGCCGTGAACCGGGGCGAAAAGGAGGGCTTCCTCTCCGTTACCGTGCTGCTGGATCGTGACGCGGCGCTGCCGCTGATGCGCCGCGCCGTGGTGAAGCCCGGCTCCGCCGCCATGGAATTCATCAAGGCCGCCTGTGAGGACGCCTACGACCGGCTCATCTACCCCTCGCTGGAGCGCGAGGCCCGCTCCACGCTGACGGACAGCGCCAACGAGGGCGCCATCGGCCAGTTCGCCCTGAACCTGAAGCCCCTGCTGATGCAGCCGCCGGTAAAGGGCAAGGTCACCATGGGTCTTGACCCCGGCTACCGCATGGGCTGCAAGGTGGCGGTGGTGGACGGCACCGGCAAGGTGCTGGATACCGCCGTGGTGTACCCCACCTACGGCGAGCGGCAGAAGAAGGAGGCCATTGTCACGCTGGCCAAGCTGATCCGCAAGCACGGCGTGGAGCACATCGCCATCGGCAACGGCACCGCCAGCCGGGAGACGGAGCAGATGGCGGTGGAGCTGATCCATCAGGTAAACGAGGACGGTGCTCACGTCAGCTACATGATCGTGTCCGAGGCGGGTGCTTCCGTCTACTCCGCCAGCAAGCTGGCCGCCGAGGAGTTCCCCCAGTACGACGTGAACCTCCGCAGCGCCGTGTCCATCGCCCGGCGCTTGCAGGATCCGCTGGCGGAGCTGGTGAAGATCGACCCCAAGGCCATCGGCGTGGGCCAGTACCAGCACGACATGCCCGCCAAGCAGCTGGATGAAGCCCTCAACGGTGTGGTGGAGGACTGCGTCAACGCCGTGGGCGTGGATATCAACACGGCGTCCCCCTCCCTTTTGCAGCGGGTAGCGGGACTGAACGGCACCACGGCGAAAAACGTCGTCACCTACCGGGAGGAGAACGGTGTGTTCACCTCCCGCGCCCAGATCAAGAAAGTCCCCAAGCTGGGCCCCAAGGCCTTCCAGCAGTGCGCAGGCTTCCTCCGTGTGCCGGAGAGCAAAAGCGTGCTGGACAATACCGCCGTCCACCCGGAGAGCTATGACGCCGCCAAGGCGCTGCTGGAGCTGACGGGCTATACGCTGGCGGACGTGAAGGCCGAGCGCATCGCCGACCTGCCCCAGCGCCTGAAGGCCTGCGGCGAGGAAAAGGCCGCCGAGGCTGTAGGCGTAGGCGTTCCCACATTGCGGGACATCGTAGCCGAGCTGCTGAAGCCGGGACGGGACGTTCGTGACGAGCTGCCCAAGCCCATCCTCCGCACCGACGTGCTGGAGATGAAGGATCTGAAGCCCGGCATGGAGCTGACCGGCACGGTGCGGAACGTCATCGACTTCGGCGTGTTCGTGGATATCGGCGTCCATCAGGACGGGCTGGTGCATATCTCGCAGGTGGCGGACAAGTTCATCCGCCACCCCTCCGAGGTGGTGTCCGTGGGCGATATCGTAAAAGTGGTGGTGCTGGAGGTAGACGAAAAGAAAAAGCGCATCAGCCTCAGCATGCGTCAGGCATCTCACAAGGAGCGGGGTTGACCGCCGCAATCGAGAATAACCTCACCGGAAAGGATAACGGACATATGGAATACAACAAAAAAATCGCCGATATGCGCAGTGGCGACATCGTGGAGGGCTTTTACATCCTGAAGGGCGCTTACCCCAAGACCACGGCGGCAGGCAAGCCCTTTCTGAGCGCGTCGCTTGCCGATGCCTCCGGCGTCATCGACGCCAAGGTGTGGGACTACACCGGCCCCATCGGCGTGGCGGACGAGGGTCGGATCATCAAGCTGCGGGGCACGGTGTCGGAGTATCGGGGTACGCCGCAGATCGTCATTGACCGCCTGCGCCTTCGCACGGAGGGCGATCCGGTGGAGCTGAGTGCGCTGGTTCCCGTGGCGCCCATCGATGCCGACGCCTATCTGCAAAAGGTCGATGACCTGCTGGGCAGCATGGAGGACGCGGACTACCAGCGCCTGTGCCGGGAGCTGCTGCGGCGGC
>OGDF01005646.1_pt1 | contig 13119 bp, 15 predicted proteins | sample 1570141 | NCBI WGS metagenome assembly OGDF01 (sample SAMEA4370581, study PRJEB24528) | human gut metagenome | reverse complement strand
CGCCGGCAACATCTACGGTCGTCTGACCAACTCAACGCAGGCGGTCTTCGAGGACCGTATCGCTGCTCTCGAGGGCGGCGTCGCCGGTCTCGCCGTTGCCTCCGGTGCCGCGGCAATCACGTTGACCGTGCAGGCACTTGCCCAGGCAGGCGACCATATCGTTGCCCAGAAGACCATCTACGGCGGCTCGTTCAACTTCCTCGAGCACACCATCTCGCAGTTCGGCGTGGACGTGACCTTCGTTGACGCGCACAACCTCGAGGAGGTCGAGGGCGCCATCCAGGACAACACTACGGCCATCTACCTTGAGACGCTCGGCAACCCCAATTCCGATATCCCCGATATCGATGCGATTTCCGAGATCGCCAAGAAGCATGGTCTCCCGGTCGTCGTCGACAACACCTTCGGTACCCCGTACCTGTTCCGTCCACTCGAGCACGGCGCGAACATCGTCGTCCACTCCGCCACCAAGTTCATCGGTGGCCACGGCTCGTCGCTCGGCGGCGTGATCGTCGATGGCGGAAACTTCGACTGGAAGGCGAGCGGCAAGTATGCAGAGATCGCCGACGCCAACCCCAGCTACCATGGTGTGAGCTTTGTCGATGCTGCCGGTCCGGCTGCTTTCGCGACCTACGTCCGCGCCATCCTGCTGCGTGACGAGGGCCCCTGCATCTCGCCGTTCAATGCCTGGATTCTGCTTCAGGGCACCGAGACGCTTTCCCTGCGTGTCGACCGTCACGTCGAGAACACCAAGAAGGTCGTCGAGTTCTTGGCAAACGACCCGCATGTCGCTTCGGTCAACCACCCGAGCCTGCCCGATCATCCCGACCACGAACTTTACAAGCGCTATTTCCCCAACGGCGGCGCCTCGATCTTCACGTTCGAGATCAAGGGCGGTCAAGAGGCTGCTTGGAAGTTCATCGACAACCTGCAGGTCTTCTCGCTGCTCGCAAACGTCGCTGACGTCAAGAGCCTCGTGATTCACCCGGCGAGCACCACGCATGCCCAGCTTTCTGCAGAGGAGCTCGCAAACGTGGGCATCACACCTTCGACGATTCGCCTCTCCATCGGTACGGAGAATGCAGACGATATCATCTGGGACCTCAAGCAGGCCTTCGCCAAACTCGATGAGTAGACACAGCTGCACGGACTGACCCAATCGTTCGCGATTGACAGCATATTTTGACTCGGTAAGGGTGTCGGTTTTCCGGCACCCTTTTTGCCTATCTATTTGCCGAAATGTTATGAGTGCCTGATTAAAGCCGAGAACCTTGACGGGATTGTTACCGGGCATGAAAAAGCATTACGCAATCCATATTGAGGTGTTGTTTCCGTTCTTTATCCTTAAGGAGATTTGCGGATACGCCGCATTTTGCCTGCTAAGGAGTAATGAATGAACAGGAAGAAGATTGCCCTTTCGGTTTCCACGATTGCGCTTGCGTGTGCCTTGCCCGTGCCCGCGCTTGCCGAGGAGACCGCTGCACCTGCCGCGCCCGTTGCGGTAACTGCCGGTTTGGGTATTAACGGCGAGAACAAAACGGACACTGAAAAGTCGTCTAATCTGGATTCCGATGCCGCTTCATCTGAGTCTACCAAGCAATCGGAAAAGGCTGAAGAAACTGCGCAAAAGGGGACGGAGGAGTCCGTTAAGACTTCTGTTGCTGCCTCGGCAGGCAAGAGTAAACAGGTGGTTTCCGCTCCTCAAGCAGTGCAGGCAAAGGCGGCTGACGCCACGTCGTCGCTTCCCGATATCACCTTCGGGATCGGCACCTATAGGGACGCCGGTGACGACTATGTGCTCGACAAGGTTCTGTATTCGTATGCGGTCAATGCTTCCACACCCGGTGTGACGGTTGACGGCAAGTACTACGTCGTCCCATTGCAGCCTATTAAGGATTGGCTGGCTGCAAATGCGCCGGAGTATCGTCTCGCCGGAGCCATCGCCGGCAATTCGTCGGTACGCGTGTATGCTAGCAAGAACGGTAAGGCTATCTACGAGGTCGAGAAGGACCCCAACTACAAGCCTGCCGATCCCAAGCCTGCCCACACCCTCATCGCCAAGCTCGGCTTCAGAAAGGCCGACGGCACCGCGGTCTACAGCGTCGACGTCTACGCCGACGACGCCTGCGTCACCCGCGACGGCTCGCAGTACTGGGTCTCCACCAAGGCGCTGCACGAGTGGCTCGCCCAGCACCCCGAGTACAAGACGGACCAGGTCATCCCGTCCGCCGACTCCAAGGGCCAGTGCCTGCCTGTCAACGGCTCCTTCCCCTACAGCTACCTCTACGAGGTGAGCGATGCCAAGCCGGCCGATCCCAAGCCCGATAAGCCGACGACGCCTGATTCCGTGAAGCCTAACGATGACGGTGCAAAGAAAGATGAGGCTTCCAAGCCTGCCGCGCCGGCTCCGAAAGCGAACGTTAAGAAGGACGCAAAGCCCGCGACGGCTGGGGGCAAGCCTGTTGTGAAGAAGAGCACCCTTCCCCAGACGGGGGACAATGCCGGATTCATCGCGGCCGTGACCGCCATCTTCGGCTCGCTCCTCGCCGCCTGCGGCGTGCGTGCACGTCGTCATATGGAGAAGTAAGCGTCTCACTCTAGCTATCGACTCATAGCGATCGGGCTGCTCGCAGATACGCGGGCAGCCCGATTTTTTTATGCGGCCGATCTATTAAATCAGACTGTATGCATGCGACCGGCCTATGCGCCGAAGATCCCTTGCATACAGTAGAGCGCGAAGAGCACCGGGAGGATGCCCCATTTAATGAAGAGGCGGTAGCCTGCCTCCATCCAGTGCCCGACAACGCTGAAGATACAGAAATACATGATGAGGTTGCGCCAGAACGCCCACGATTTAGGCTGGAAGAACGATGCATCCTTCTAGAGTTCAACTTGGCGCGCGTGCATAACAAGGGCTGGACGAGCATGGTACGCGTGCGGCGGCAAAGAAGGAAATACAAAGGGAACACGGATGCGAGGGCGATATCGACAACGAGCGCAAACATCTGTGGATTATCTTTTGGCGAATTGTTCGGCGTGCGGTCGATTGCGTTTTCCCGTGTGAGGGGAGCGAGGGAAAAGGGCCGCCGCGAGTCCATGCCCGCAGCGGCCCCAAACGCGTACCCGCGGTGTGCCTACGATGCGTTCGTCAAGTGCGTTTTCATCGCGGGAGGCATCGCGTGCTTATGCTTTCCAGTCGGCCTTCCAGAGACCGTGAAGATTGCAGAACTCGTAGACGCTCGCTTCGCACTCCCCGCCGAGACAGAAGACGGCGTGCGGCTCATCACCCGGATCGAGCCATTTGATCTCGGCGGTGCCGTTGGGCCTGACGATTGCGATGAACTGGATGTAGTGCTCAGACAGCATAGGGTGTGCGACCGAGCCCACGGAAACATCGAGCGTTTTGCCGTCGGTGCAAGTTATCTCGGGAACGTGCTTCTCGCGCGCGCCGTCTGTCGTGTTGGCGCGGAGTTCTTCCATGGGGGAGCCGCAGCATACGGGAACAGCGGCGCTTCCCACCAGTTCCGCAACGACTTTTCCGCAGGTCTTGCACCTATAGAACTTGAACGTTTTCATAACGGCTCCTCTCTCGATGTCTGCCGTCCAACCTACGGCTATCGTACCCAGCTTGAGAGAGATTTCTGCAGGTAAATGCATTTATTTTGATGTTTTTACGTATCGGTGCGCTGCGCTTGGGGACGCATTGCCGCCCGTCCGTAACGCATCGCCGCGCAACGTCGCGACGGCTCCGTTTTCTGGGCGCCCTGCTGTTCGAGCGTCTTTTCGTTGCGATTTTCGCCGCGCGCTACCAAGTGCTCTCGATTGCGCGGATGCGCTCGTAGAGCCATTCGTTTTGAGGGACTTCGATATCGTGTTTGCGCGCAAGACGGCAAATCGTTCCGGAGAATTCCTCGACTTCGGTCTTGCGATGCGCGATACGGTCTTGCGCCATCGAGGGCATGCCGACGCCGTCGAGTCCTTCGATAAGCTGAACCATCTGGGTGAGATCGCGTTCGGTGAGCGCGACGCCCTCGGCCTGTCCCACGGCAAGCGTCTCGCGCATGGCGGCAACGAAGCTTCTGCGCTGTTCGGATCCCGGCTCCACGGCGCTTCCGTACGTTCCGCCGTATGCCATGCACGTTTGGTTGATGCCATCGTTGAGCATGAGTTTCGACCACATGCGGTGCCGGATGTCGCGCTCGACCACGTGGGGGATGCCCGCGCGCGTACGGGTCGTCGATGGCCTCCACCACGGAGGGTTCCGTCCCCTCGGCTGCTCCAAAGCGGATTTCTCCGCACTTGGCAAAGGTCAGCGCTCCGTCGAGAAAGACCGCGTCCATACCTTGGCAGATTCCGAGAACGGTGTGCTCCCATCCAAAGCGCTTAGCGATTCTCTGCTCGCTCTTTGCCGTTAGCTTACATACACGTTGCGCGGCCATCACGAAGCCTGCGTAACCTAGTGTCAGTGTCAGATGAGAGGAAGGAGCAGAATGCATCTCATCGCTATTGTCATCGCCGCCGGTTTGGGAATCGCTGCCTGCGTGGTTTCGGGTATCGCGCGCGATTGCGAGCGTCGTGACGAGTCCGAGGCGCTCGACAAGCTCGAGGCGCTCGGTTAGCGTCGTGTGCGCCCCGTGCGCTTCCCAGGCAGTTTCTGGCCGCTAAACACGCTGGTCCGTAGCGGCGGCAGGCTTTATCTGCAGCGGTAAGTTGCAGGAAAAGCTCCGGTTGGCTGCAGTGTGTCCTGCGTGTCCTTATTTTGTTTCCAGCTCTTTTCCGTTTGCATCGACTCTCATCCAAGCGCATAATAACCCCTGTTTTTTATGCGCTCCGATCAAGTGGAGCCATGGGAAGGAGAATTGTATATGAAGATCAAGAAACTCGGCGCTATGGCCATCGCTGGCCTTATGGCTGCCACCATCGCCCTTACGGGCTGCAGCGGACAGGCTGCATCCGGTTCCGCTGCCGGTAGCTCCAAGAGTGAGACCACCAAGACCGCAAAGGTCGACGGAGCCAAGAAGTATGCTCTCGTCAAGGACGGTACGCTGACCGTCGGCACATCCGCTGACTACGCTCCGTTCGAGTACAAGGACGACAGCGGCGATTACAAGGGCTTCGACCTCGAGCTCGCCGCAAAGATCGCCGACAAGCTCGGCCTCAAGGTCGCCTATGTCAACAACGACTTCGACTCCCTGGTCGCAGGCGTTGCCTCCGGCACCAAGTACGATGTTTCGCTCTCCGCCATCACGGAGACCCCGGAGCGCAAGAAGACGGTCGACTTCACCGACTCTTACTACATGGATGACCAGGCCATCGTCACCAAGTCGGACAACGGTGACATCACTGCCGACAACTATTCCGACAAGCTCAACAATGCCGACGCGACGCTGCTCGTCCAGTCTGGCTCCACGGCGGAGTCCTTTGCCAAGGAGAACTTCCCCAAGGCCGACGTCAAGGCGGTCAAGGACGCAACCGAGTGCTTCAGCATGCTCCAGTCCGACAAGGGTACCGCTGTGGTGACCAACCGCTCCGTTGCCGCCCAGCTTACCGCCGACCAGTTCAAGACCTGCCATGTGGTCAAGATGATCTCCACGGGCGAGGAGTACTCCATCGCCATCAACAAGGGCAACACCAAGCTCAAGGGCGACATCAACAAGGCTATCAAGGAGCTCACCGATGACGGCACCATCGACAAGCTCATGGCCGAGTACAAGATTAAGTAGGACTAGCCGATCCGACTGTTTGAGGCCCTTTTCGCGTGCGTGCGCGGAGAGGGCCTTTGCCGTATCGGTGAGCAGGGGATTTTTTTGATCGAGTTTTCGCGGCGATTCGTTTGGGTCGTTTGCAAGTTGCAGCGCCAAACATCCGAGCATTACTGCGGTTCGCCACGTCGCAGACACAGAGAAAAATCCCAGATCGCTCAGTTTAAAATTCTGCGCTCGCCGATTCGTTCGATAAGGAGAACATTGCAATGAGAAAGAAGAGCTTGCTCGCGCGCGCGTTAGCCGTCGTCGCGCTCGGCATCGCTGCGCTCAGCGCGGCGCTCGCTTTGCCCGCGCCGGCGCAGGCTGTCGAGGTCAAAAAGCTCACAGCGCGCCCCAACACCGATAGCGGTAGCGAGGTCGTGGGCGGCGTAGAGACGCGTCTGACCCTCGAGTTCCAGGCCGATCCGGGTGAGTCGCTCACGAGCGTTTCCGTAACGCTTCCCGAGGGCACTAAGATTTCCGGCACCGACGACGACACCATGGTCATGCTCACGGGTTCCGATCTGATGACGCGTGAGCTGGTGCACCCGACGTTCAAGGTCAAGGGGCAGGCCGTTACGGCTACGTTCAGCAGAACCACCGCGGGTCGTTACTATCGCGTTGAGGTTTGGGGCGTCACGTTCCCCACGTCGGGCGGAACGCAAAAGATCAACGCATCCTATAAGCTCGCCGACGGTTCCTCGCATGATATGAAGAGCGTTCCCTCGGTCGATATCACCTCGACCGGTTTTCTCGACAAGCTCAAGTCCTCGCTCGAGAATGCGGCGTGGGTCAAGCAGTGGAACTCCAATCTGTTCCTCAAGCTGTTCCTCAACCCGCCCGTGATCGTCTCCTCCCTGCCGATCGTTTTTCAGGGCTTCCTTATGGCGCTGCAGATCGTTCTCGTGGCGTTCCCGCTCGCGATTCCCCTCGGCTTTGCGCTTGCGCTCATGCGCATTTCCAAGAATCGTCTGCTGCGCGGCATCGCCAGCGTCTACGTCAATATCATCCGTGGCACACCGGCGTTCCTGCAGATCTACATTGCGTTCTTCGGCTTGCCGCTTGCGGGCATCAAGATCGGCGACTACCCGTTGGGCGTGGCCGTTATGGCCATGAACTCGGCGGCATATCTGTGCGAGATCTTCCGTGCCGGCATCCAGTCGATTCCCAAGGGCCAAAACGAGGCGGCGCGTTCGCTCGGCATGAATGCGTTCCAGACCATGCTCTACGTCATCATCCCGCAGACGTTCCGCAACGTGATCCCCACGATGACCTCGGAGTTCATCCTGCTCTACAAGGATACGTCGCTTTTGGCGGCGGTCGGTGTGACCGAGATCGTCATGGGCGCGCGCACGATCGTTGCCACGACGGGTTCCATCACGCCGTATGTGGTTGCCGCTCTCTTCTACCTGGCTGTGACCCTGCCGCTCGCCAAGGTCGTCGGTATGCTCGAGGCGAGGCTTGCCGGCAATGCGCCCGAGAAGAAGAAGCGCGCGGCTGCTCCCATCATTCCCAATTCCGACCAGATTTCCGGCCTGTAGGGGGTATGCGCTATGACTGAAGCGAACAACGCGGAAAATAAAGAAGTCGTCGTCAGCATCAAGAACCTCAAGAAATCGTTTGGCGACAACGAGGTCCTGCACGATGTGAATATCGAGGTCCATCGCGGCGAGGTTGTCGTCGTGCTCGGCCCCTCCGGTTCGGGTAAATCGACCATGCTTCGCTGCATCAATCGACTTGAGACCCCTACGAGCGGGCAGATTCTCGTCGAGGGCGTCGATGTGTGCGATAAGAAGTGCGACCTCAACAAGGTCCGCACGCATCTGGGCATGGTGTTCCAGCAGTTCAACCTGTTCCCGCACCTGTCGGTCAAAAAGAACGTCATGCTTGCGCAGCAGAAGGTGCTCAAGCGCTCGCGTGAGGAGGCGGAGAGGATCGCCGTCGAGGAGCTCACCAAGGTGGGGCTTGCCGAGCGCGTCGACTATATGCCGAGCCAACTTTCGGGCGGTCAGCAGCAGCGTGTCGCCATCGCGCGCGCATTGTCGATGAACCCGCATGTCATGCTTTTCGATGAGGCGACCTCGGCGCTCGACCCCGAGCTCGTGCGCGACGTTCTGGGCGTCATGCGCGATCTGGCGCGCGGGGGTATGACCATGATCGTGGTCACGCACGAGATGGGTTTTGCCCGTGATGTTGCCGACCGCGTGATCTTCATGGAAGGCGGCGTCGTCGTGGAGGAGGGCACGCCCGAGGACGTGTTCGATCATCCCAAGCATGAGCGCACGCGCGAGTTCCTTGGCAACATCAGCTAGCAAAATCATCAGCTAGCGGAAGCTGAGGTTTTACATACGGCTATTGAGATTTCGTTCGATACCTGTGAGACAGTCTTGTCAGTTAATTGACGGGGGTCTCATGGGGTCGAACGATTTTTTGTTAACGCGTCGCGCGGTTGTGGCGGTGGGTCTCTGTGCTGTCGGCATGCCAATGGCGGGGCATTTGGGCTGTTCCTCCGGTCGCGACGGGCAAACCGCCAACGGCTCGTCCGTTCGTCCTGCAAAGGTGCAACCTAAAAAGAGCAAGGTCGATCTGTTGCTGGCGAAGATGACGACTGAGCAGAAGGTCGCGCAACTTTTTGTCGTCAGTCCCGAGCAGCTGACGGGAATCGGAACGGCGGTCTCTGCCGGCGAGACGACGCGCAAGGCTCTCGCTGCCCATCCCGTTGGCGGGCTTTGCTACTTCGGCAAGAACATCACCGACAAAGAACAGCTCACATCGATGCTCGCAAACACGCTTCCCTACGGTGCGCAGGTAGGGGTCGGTATCAAACCGTTTTTAACCGTCGACGAAGAGGGCGGAAGCCTGGTTGCGCGTGTGGCGAACTCAGGTGTTTTCGATGTTGAGAAGTTTCCCGATATGGCGGATATCGGGGCCTCGGGTGACACCTCGACGGCGGAGCACGTGGGCTCATCATCTCGGATTTGTTTGCCATGGGCGCGATCACGGATAATTACGAACCCGCAGACGCCGCGGTGCGATTCTTTGCGGCGGGCGGTGACGTGCTGTTGATGCCCGAGGACTTTTCCGCGACATACACCGGGGTCGTCAAGGCGGTCAAGGCGGGTGGCCTCAAGCTCGAGCAGATCGACGCTTCGGTCAAACGCGTGCTGAAGGTTAAGGAATCGGCGGGGCTGCTGCCTAAGACCGTTGCCTAGGTTAAACGAGTTCGGCTCCAAGGCTCTTGCATTTCTTTTCGCCTTCGGCATCGGGCGCGTCGTAATTGATAAGCGTGTCCACGATGTTGACACCCGCCTCGTCGGCATCTGACTTCCAGTTCTCCATCCATTCGCCTTCAGCCCATTCGTACGAGCCGAACAGAACGACTTTCTTGTCTCCCAGCTCTCCTTTGACATCGTCCCACATGGGCTGGAACTCGTCGTATTCGAGCTCCTCGGAGCCCATGGCGGGGCAGCCGAATGCGAACGCGTCGAATTCGGAGATCATGCCTTGCGAGAACTCCGCGCAGGGGATTACCTCGATCTCGGCTCCCGCCTGTTCCGCACCTTCCGCGACGCATTTCGCCATCGCTTCGGTGTTACCGGTTCCGCTCCAGTAGACGACTGCAATCTTGCTCATGGTTTTCCTTTCGTCGGGCTCAACCGATGGCGGTCGAGCAGGCTGTTTCTATGCAACTGTCAGGCGTGCAAGGCATCCCTGGCGTTGATAGCTCATTTGGTAGGTTCGGGTCACGCGTGCGTAGCGCTCGAACGTGTCCAGTGCGCATGCGAGATTCGAGTAGACTTTCCATGGACCTACCGCGAGATAATTGCGGCCCTCATTGTCGATAAAACCCAGGACATCCTCGGTGGGGTAGTCGAGAAAGAATCCGATCTCGTGGGGAAACTCGCATGGGCAATCGTTTTGGCATGCGTTGCTTAGAGCACATTCGGCAGGTTTGCGCTTGGATGCCGCCGCTATGCGACGTGCAAGCTGCTCTAGACAGGTATCCGTATCGCCCGTGTCGTAGCCTGCCTGCTCAAGTGCCTGCTGGACACGCCCGTCGGTAAGGTGGGCGGCGAGGGCGCGCGGTCTCCACATATATATGAGCGCTCCGCAGCTGCGCCAGACGAGCACGCGCATGTTGATGCCTTTTGGATTGAGCTCCTGAGATATTCGGTCGATGAGCGCAAGCAGCTCGCGTCTGCGCTTTTCGATTTTGTGTGCGGAGCGTGCTTGGGAATTCGTGCAGGCATAAGGTCCCGGAAACGTGAACAGCGCCGCCGCCTTGATGTTTGCCAAGGTGGGGGAGGCGTAGTTGACGAGCGAGCGCTCGAAGGTCTGTCTGTCGATGGGACGCGTCATATGGTTTCCTGCCTCGTGATGGTGACCTTGCGTCGGTGTTGGCGACGGTCGGCGGAACTTGCCGGCGAATCTGGCATTTGCATACGGCGGCTAGCCGGGTCGTGCGCATCGAGGGGGTATTGCAGATGAGAATGCTTAATGCTCACAACGGTTAACCACGGCTAACTTATAACGTGAAACGATAGAGGTCAAGAAAAAAGTAAGCAATATATAACTTTTATGATCGGTTCTCTGCAAGTGGGTTAGTATGAAGATGGTCCGATGGTCGTTTTAACTCGCCTTGTCATCGTGGATGGGATGCCGTATGAGTGATCTGCTTACACCTGCCAACATTGTTGTTCTCGCTGTCGTACTGGTCGGTTTTATCTTTGGAGTCAAGCGCATCGTCGCGGGCGCGACGCGTGGCAAGAGCTGCTGCTCTGATGGCAACGCGACCAAGCGCGTCAAGCACGTTGCGGTCAAGGATACCGATGCGACCCATTATCCGTATAGCGAGGACCTGCTTATCGGCGGTATGAGCTGCGAAGGCTGTGCTAAAAACGTCGAGAACGCCCTCAACGCGATGGGGGATACGCTGGCCACGGTTGATCTGGCTGCGAAGACGGCGCATGTGCTTACCAAGGCTCCGCTCGATCATGCCGCTGCGGAGGCGGCGGTTAAAGACGCCGGCTACTACGTCATGAAGCTATAGGTCCGGACACTTTTTATCCGTGGCCTTGGCCTGCGCGTGCCCGATTGCCGTGCGGACCTGGTTTGCACGGCGCCTGCGGTGATCTTTCGCGGGTCGGTCTTTTCTTGCGCCAGTATCTGACGCGCGCACTCGTCTGACGCGCGCGCACATCCGCTCTATGGACGTCCGCGTAGCTCGATCTTGTAGATATCATCAAAGGGGATGCGCGCGCTTTTGACCTTGAGCTGACGCAACGGCTCCTCCACCTGCTCGACGATATCGACAAGGTCCGTGTAGCCATCGTCTTTGTAGTAGGTCACGCAAACGAGATCGCCCCGACGGATCGAGAGGATTTTCCTCGAGAGCTCGGCCGCCATCTCATCGGTGATTTCACGTCGAGGTTCGCTGGTGCGTTCCTGTGCGCGCGCGAGCTCGTAGTAACCCGTCAACGCGGCAAAGGGCATGAACTGCGCCGCTCGGTCGGCGCGCGTTCTTCCGTTTGCGGTGCGAGAGGGCGTATTCGTTCCAGGTGCGTCCATGCGGCTTTGCGATCTAGGCATGATGTCCCCCTACCTGCTCGTTGCGTTCTCGCGCGGTTGCTCCTTCGGTAAAGCTCGTGCCTTTGAGCAGGGCGTTCTTTCCGAACTTGCGTTTGACGGCGTTCATGGCGCGTGCGAGGTCGTGCTCGCGTTCGTCGGCCTCATGGTCGCTGAATAGGTCGACGGTGGCGAATTCCTCGGGCAGGAGGTCGCCGAACCCGAGGTTGATGCGCTTGACCGGGCGCTTGGGGTCGACGGTTTGCGCCCAAAGCTCGTCGAAGGCCGCCATGATCTTCTTAAACGAGTTGGTGCGTACGCCGAGCCTGCGCGAGGCATTGCTATGGGCGAACAGCGCGGTGTAGCCTCCGCGCGGGCGTTTTCCGTGCTCGTTTACAAAGACGCCATCGACGGTCTGTGCCTCGCGCACGAGTGCGCGCTCGTTTCCTCCAAACCGGGGTTTCGGGGCACGGCGGGGAATCTGCTCATCTGCTGATGCGCGAGGAACGATGTCGCTCGTGGAGGAACGGAGCTTGCCGCAGTTGTCGCGATATTGCGCAGTTCCGCTCGCATCGAGCCGTCGCACCTGCGCTCGCTCGCTCGCATAGCTCACAAAGAGCGAGATGCTGCTTGTGACCTGTTGCTTTTGCACCAAGTCGAGCACGGCGGCATCGACCATCTCGCGAAGCACCGTATAGGCTTCCTCATAGGAATACGCGCGTGCGAGCACTTGCCCCGAGCTGATGGAATTGGCTCGGGGCCGGTACGCCTGAATCTCGGCGATGGTCACCGGCTCGCGCCCGAAAGCGTGGTCGATGAGGTATTCCGCGTTGACGCCGAGCTCGTCATAGAGAATCTGCTCGTCGAGCGCGGCGACGCTCATGAGGTCGAACACACCGTGCTTGGCAAGGCGCGCGGCTATACCCGGGCCGATCCCCCAGATGTCGGTAATGGGCCGATGGCGCCAGATCTGCTGCTTGAAGCGCTTCTCATCGAGCACACCGATGCCATCGGGCACGTGTTTGGCGGTGATGTCGAGCGCGACTTTCGCCAAAAAGAGGTTGGTGCCGATGCCTGCCGTGGCGGTGATGTGCGTCTCGTTGAATACGGCCGCCATGAGCGTTTGGGCAAATGCGCGCGCCGTGGTGTTGTAGAGGGAGAGGTAGGGTGTGGCGTCGATGAAGCATTCGTCGATGGAGTAGACGTGTACGTCTTGCGGGCTCACGTAGCGCAGGTAGATGCCATAGATGCGTGCGGAAACCTCCATGTAGTGGCGCATCTGCGGCATGGCCTTGATGTAGTCGATGTCATCGGGGATTTCGAAAATGCGGCAGCGATTGCGCACGCCGAGGGCCTTCATGGCAGGTGTCACCGCAAGGCAGATGGTCGTTTTCCCGCGCGTGGGGTCGGCGACCACGAGATTGGTGGTGAACGGATCGAGTCCGCGATCGGCGCATTCGACGCTGGCGTAGAACGTCTTGAGGTCGATGCAGAGATAAACATGGTTGGAATCGGATGCGTTCTGAACCTGCGACATATTTGGGCACCTCCTCTGCGGACGTTGTTAACAAATCGAATATATGTTCGATAATACCGGCGTGCGCGACCACGTGCAAGCGCTTGCGATGCCATGCGAGGTCCGGCTGCGAGAAAGCGAACTGCGCGTGGGCGTGCCGTGCCCGGGCGAGCCGTGTCATCTGCGCGCGAAACGTGCCCGGGCGAGCCGTGCCGCCTGCGTGCGAAATTCGCCCGGGTGAGCCGTGCCGCCTGCGTGCGAAATTCGCCCGGGTGAGCCGTGCCGCCTGCGTGC
>OGDF01005637.1_pt1 | contig 13140 bp, 8 predicted proteins | sample 1570141 | NCBI WGS metagenome assembly OGDF01 (sample SAMEA4370581, study PRJEB24528) | human gut metagenome | reverse complement strand
GGGGAATCGCTGACAGAACAGATTATGACCTGACACAGCATCAGAATGTATCCGGCCAGGATCTCACATACTTTGATGATGAGAAGAAACAGAAATATATCCCATACGTTATCGAGCCATCACTTGGAGCAGACCGTATGGTACTTGCTTTCCTCTGCAGCGCTTACGATGAGGAAGTTCTGGATGCAGAGAAGAACGATGTCCGTACAGTCCTTCATTTCCATCCGGTACTTGCACCGGTTAAGATCGGTGTGCTTCCGCTTTCCAAGAAGCTTAACGAGGGTGCTGAGAAGATCTACCAGCAGCTTTCCAAGAAGTACAACTGTGAGTACGATGACCGTGGAAATATCGGTAAACGTTACCGCAGACAGGATGAGATCGGTACTCCGTTCTGTATCACTTATGACTTCGAGTCTGAGAATGACGGTGCAGTTACAGTCCGTGACCGTGACACTATGGAGCAGGTACGTGTGAAGATCGATGAGCTTGATGCATACTTTGCTGATAAATTTACATTTTAAGTAAATACATTTTTTAATAAAAAACCTCCGGCTATTTTCTGGCCGGAGGCTTTTTTTCAATAAGTCTGTTTTTCATCCGCCAGTTTCTTGGCGACATTCCGTATACATTTTTGAAAGCTCGGGAAAAATGCAGCTGATTGGGATATCCGACTGCATTTCCGATATCTGCGATAGACAGGGCTGTGATCTTAAGAAGTTCTGCAGCTTTGGTCATGCGATAGCTGATCAGGAATTCCTGGGGAGAACGTCCGATGGTGTCGTGGAAGATCTTACCGAAGTAGCTTCGGTTCAGGCCGCAGCAGGCTGCGATATCCTCAATGGAAATATCATTCTGGAAATTCTGTTCAATAAAAGAGAGCGCCTCCTTGATATAAAAATCACGGATACTTCCATCCTGTTTCATGCGGACAGTTTCAGTAGAGCGCATAAAGTAATCCAGAAAAAGCCAGGTATGTCCGATAAGATGAAAGGGTGATTCCTGGGAATTATGGCTGATATAAAGCATTTCCTCCATCATTTTCTGGCGGAGATCTGCAGAGTGGCTGTGATAGACCGGATGGTCCGGACTTAAACCTGCAGTTTCCACGATCTCTTTTGCCCGGAGCCCGTCAAATTCCACCCAGGTGTACTCCCATGGAAAGTCGGTATCTGCAATGTAGGTGTTGATCTGACCGGGAAAAAGCATGAAACCCTGGCCGCTTTTTACCTGATAGGTGATGGTCTCTCCTGCGGAATTGTCTGCCATCAGAGTTCCGGTACCGGAGATCACATAATGAAAAATATAATGGTTTCGTGCGGCCGGGCCGAATGAATGTGCCGGAGCGCAGTGCTCCCAGCCGTATTGGTATAGTCCGATATCAACAAAGTTTTCATTTGGAAAAACGGAGAAGAGAAGGTCATTCATATTTTTATCCTTTAGGCGTATGATTTTGTCTGGTTTCAGTAACATTATATATTAAAACAGCAGGGAACTTCAACATATGTATAAAAATGCAATTACAAAAACAGCCTGTAAAATATACTAAAAAGAGAAGGATAATCGATAAAACTTTGTGAGAAAATTAAGTTTCTCGAGAAACTTGTTGATTTTCGATAAATTCGGAATATACTAATTTTAGATAAAAGTAGTGATATAGGTGTAAAATATATCAAAATGCTAGAAGACTTTAATAAAGACAGAGAAAAATTGCATTTTGATATAAAACAAGAAAAACACTGCTATTTATGCAAGCATAAAGCTATGTTAAAATAGCTTTCAGAAAAAAGAAACCAGAGAATAAGTATTGGAGAACCCGGATAACCATATCAGTTAAATGGGTGATATCCGACTTATCAAATAAAAGGAAAAGGAAGGAGCATTACAAGATGCGCAACAGAAGTAAATGGATCCTCTGTATGGGACTTGCCTTTACCATGGCAGCTTCCGTTACATTGAGCGGATGCGGCACAGGTAAAAAGGACAGCGGAAAGACAGAGATCGAACTTGTGCAGTATAAACCGGAAGCGGTTAAGGCATTTGAAAAACTGGAAGAAAAATTCAATGCCACTCATGATGATATCCATCTTACCATCGAATCACCAAACGATGCTATGACTGTATTGAAGACAAGATTTATCCGTGAGGATAATCCGGATATCATTGGAATCGGAGGCGATGTTAACTTTTCCAATTTTATTGATTCTGATATGCTGATGGATATTTCCGATTATCAGGGACTGGATTCGATCAAAGATGCATATAAAGAAATTGATAAAGCGCTGGAATTCGTTCCGGAAGACGGAGTCTATGCGGTTCCTTACGTGGCCAATGCCGCCGGAATCCTTTACAATCGTGAGCTTTTCAAGGAGCATGGCTGGCAGATCCCGACTACATGGGATGAATTTATGAGCCTTTGCCAGGAAATTCAGGATGCAGGTATCCAGCCGCTTTATTTCGGATTTAAAGATACCTGGACCTGTCTTGCACCGTGGAATTCTATTGCGGTAGATCTTGCACCAGCCGATGTATGCCGCCAGGTAAACCAGGGAAACACTACTTTTGCAAAAGAGTATAAGGAAGTAGCAGACCGTATGCTGGAGCTTATCCAGTATGGACCGGATGATCCCTTTGCCTATGATTACAATGGAGCCTGCACCGCTTTTGCAAAAGGGGAGGCTGCCATGTATCCCATCGGAAGCTATGCGATCCCGCAGATCCAGAGTGTAAATCCGGATATGGATATTGATTCTTTTGTAACACCGGCAAGCAATGATCCGTCAGAAAACAAACTGAATTCCGGAGTTGACCTTCAGTTCTGTGTGATGGATGACTGTGAGAATAAGGAAGCTGCATATGAAGTGCTGGATTTCCTTCTTGAGGATGAGAATATACAGACATATCTGGATGACCAGAAGGCAGTTCCCTGTAAAGAGGGTGATTTCACACTTCCCTCTACGCTGGATGGTATGAAGGAATACATAGAAGAGGGAAGGATGGCCGACTACCAGGATCATTATTATCCTACAGAGATGGCTGTGGATGCACAGATCCAGACCTTCCTGATGAAAAAGGATAAAGATGCATTCCTGAAAAAATTTGATACAGACTGGACAAGATATAACCGTGACATTATCCGTAAAGTACAGGACTATGAGGAGAAGAACGGGGAAGGAGAGAACTGATCATGGGAAAAAAATCTATGAGTGGAAGAAAGCTGACCTTTCTTCTGATCACCATTCCGATCGTGGCATTATTTTTCTGCTTTAACACACTGCCTCTGATCAAGGGTGTGATCTACAGCTTTACGAACTTTAAAGGCTATGGAAGCTATGACTGGGTAGGACTTCGAAACTATAAGGATCTTTTTACAGACAGCCGTGTTGGCGGTTCCTATCTGTTTACCTTTAAGCTGGCCATCGTGGCAACTATCGTAACGAATGTACTCAGCCTGATCCTGGCACTTGGACTGAACAGCAAGATCCGTTTCAAGAGTGCAATGCGTGGAGCTTATTTTATTCCTAATGTACTTGGCGCACTGGTCGTAGGATATATTTTCAATTATTTCTTTACATATATCCTGCCTGCATTCGGAAAGATGATCGGAAATAAAACATTGTCTTCCAGCATGCTTTCCAGTACGAGCCTTGCATGGGTAGCCATCGTGATCGTTTGTGCATGGCAGTCCATTGCAATGAATACGATCATTTACATTTCCGGTCTTCAGACAGTGCCGGAGGATGTATACGAGGCAGGAGCTATTGACGGTGCTACCGGATTCAGTAAGTTCCGTTATCTGACATTCCCGCTGATCGTTCCGTTTTTCAGTATCAACATGGTTCTCTGTGTGAAAAACTTCCTGATGGTATTTGATCAGATCATGGCTTTGACAAAGGGTGGTCCTGCACAGAGTACAGAATCGATTTCTTACTTGATCTATAACAATGGTATGAGTGGAGGACAGTTTGGATTCCAGAGTGCCAATGCGGTTATATTCTTTATTGTGATCGTGATCATTTCTGCAGTGCAGTTGACTATCACAGGGAAAAAGGAGGAGCAGCTGTAATGAAAACGAAAGTAAGAGAAAAAGCGAACTGGCCGATAACGATCCTTCTGATCCTTGGCCTTATCACAGTGGTATTTCCGCTTTATATGACAATTGTGATCGCATTCAAGCAGCCGACAGAGATGACCAACAGTGTAGCCGGGATCCTGTCTCTGCCAGAGAAATTCAGTCTTGCCAATTTCAGGGAAGCTATGGAGGTAACAGACTTCTGGCATTCTCTTGGAAACAGTGTATTGATTACTGTGATCACAGTGGTTCTTGCTATTGTAATTCATTCACTTTTAGGTTATGCTATAGCCAGAAACAAGAGAAGTAAATTTTATAAATTTATCTATCTCTATGTAGTGAGCGGTATGTTTGTTCCGTTTGCTATCCTGATGATGCCGCTTGTAAAGCAGACTGCTGAGATGGGCCTTGATAACAAAGTCGGTGTGATCATTCTTTATACGGTATTTTATATGCCTATGAACGTGCTTCTTTATTCCGGATATCTGACAAACATTCCAATGGCCCTTGAGGAGGCTGCCTGTGTGGATGGAGCCAGCACCTGGAAAACATATTGGAAGATCATCTTTCCGATCATGAAGCCGATGCATGCCACAGTGGCAGTTCTGACAGCACTTGGAACCTGGAATGATGTTATGACTCCATTGGTTATCATGTCCGGATCTACGGGTGGAACCACATTGCCTCTGGCACAGCTGAATTTCCAGACTCAGTTCGGAACAAACTATAACCTTGCGTTTGCCTCTTATCTGCTGGCACTGCTTCCGATCCTTCTGTTTTATCTGATCTGCCAGAAGCACATTTTAAATGGTGTTGTAAACGGTGCCGTAAAATAAAAACACAAGAAAAAGGAGGATTCACATATGGGAATCATCTACTGCGAGAAAGACAGAACGTTTACCCTGCAGACAAAAGAAACTACATATCAGATGCAGGTGGATCAGTACGGATTTCTTCTTCATCTCTATTATGGTAAAAAGGCAGAAGGCTGCATGGATTATCTTCTGACTTACTATGACAGAGGATTTTCCGGAAATCCCTATGATGCGGGAACAGACAGAACCTATTCCATGGACTCTCTTCCACAGGAGCTTTCCTGCTACGGAAACGGAGATTTCCGCAGTGCATCACTGATGCTGGAAAACGGTGACGGAAGCATGAGCTGTGATATGCGTTACAAGAACTATACTATCCGTGACGGCAAATACAGCCTTCCGGGGCTTCCGGCGGTTTATGCAGATAATGATGAGGCACAGACTCTGGAGATCGTACTGGAGGATCCGGCTACCGGCGTGGAGGCCATGCTTCTTTACGGTGTACTTCCGGAACTGGATATCATTACAAGAAGCGTCTATATCCGCAATCAGAGCAGTGAGAAGATCTATGTGAACAAGGTGATGTCCGCAGAACTGGATTTTCTTTACGGAGATTATGACCTGCTTACTTTTTACGGAAGACATGCCATGGAGCGGAATCTGCAGAGAGTACCGGTGGCTCATGGAAGTCAGATGATCGGCAGTGTCCGTGGCACATCCAGCCATCAGTATAATCCGATGATGATCCTGGCAGAGAAGGACACAACAGAGAATCATGGAGGCTGCTATGCTATGTCCTTTGTATACAGTGGAAATTTCCAGGGTGAGGTTCTTAAAGATCAGTACAATCAGACAAGAATGCTCCTTGGTGTACAGGAGGAGTGCTTCCGGTATCCGCTGGAAGCTGGGGAGACCTTCTATGCACCTGAGGTGATCTTAAGCTACACAGATCAGGGAATGAACCGTCTTTCCCAGAATCTGCACAGCTGCATCCGTCATCATATCTGCCGTGGTAAATATAAGACAGAGGTCCGTCCGGTGCTGGTAAACAGCTGGGAGGCAGCATATTTTGATTTTACAGGGGAGACTTTATATAATCTGGCAAAAGAGGCAAGGAGCCTTGGTATCGATATGCTGGTTCTGGATGACGGCTGGTTTGGAAAACGTGACGATGACAACAGTGGTCTTGGGGACTGGTATGTCAATGAGAAGAAGCTTGGAGAGACTCTCGGCGGACTGGTAAAAAGAGTCAATGACCTTGGAGTGAAATTCGGTATCTGGATCGAGCCTGAGATGATCTCTGAGGACAGTGATCTTTACCGTGAGCATCCGGACTGGGCACTTACGATTCCGGGAAGAAATCCAGTGAGATCCAGAAATCAGCTGGTACTTGATTTTTCCAGAAAAGAAGTTGTAGACGGAATCTTCGGACAGATCAGTGCGGTATTGGATAATGCCAATATTGAGTACGTTAAATGGGACATGAATCGAAGCCTGATGGATGTATTTTCCGTAATGACCAAGGATCAGGGACGTGTAATGTATGATTATGTCCTGGGATTGTACGATTTTCTGGACCGTATGGTGAACCGTTATCCGGATCTTCTGATCGAGGGCTGCAGCGGCGGTGGTGGAAGATTTGACGCAGGCATGCTGTATTACACACCGCAGATCTGGTGCAGCGACAACTCTGATGCTATTGACAGGCTTCGGATCCAGTATGGCACTTCCTTCGGATATCCGGTATCGGCCATGGGAGCACATGTGTCTGCAGTACCGAACCATCAGACAGGAAGGATCACCCCGTTACATACCAGAGGTGTGGTTGCTATGTCCGGAACCTTCGGCTACGAGCTGGATCTTCTGAAGCTGACTGAGGAAGAAAAAGATGAGGTCCGCAGCCAGATCGGGGAATTCCGTAAATATGCGCCACTGATCCAGAACGGACGGTACTATCGCCTGACAGATCCGTTTAAGAGTGAGGTCTGTGCATGGGAGATCGTTGGAAATTCTCAGGAAGAAGTTCTGCTCAATGTTGTCATGGAGGAGATCCATGGAAATATGACTGTGAATTATGTGCAGCTTCGCGGCCTTGATGAGAGTGCACTTTATAAGGAACAGACTACCGGCAGGATCTATTCCGGAGCTGCTCTGATGCATGGTGGAATGCCGCTTCCTGCAGAGTTTGGGGAGTACAGAGCTTATCAGTATCATTTTGTGAGAGAATAAGAGCGTATTGAGACAGTAAGATAAATAAAAGGATCCGTCATACAGACAGCTGAAAAAGCCGATGTATGGCGGATCTTTTTTTATCATAGCTCAGTGTACGGTGATCTGATAGCTCTTGATAAATTCCTCATCCGGTTTCAGCACATTGATATTTGCTTTTTCGGAAAGAGGTTTTTCAAAACCACAGTCATCACAGCGTCCCATCCACGGCTCCAGGCATACGAAGGGAGCACCGGGTACGGACCAGATACCGAAATTCGGGAAGCCCTCACTGGTAAGTGTCAGATATGGAGTTCCGTCCGGGAAGAGGATACCGGCCTTTTGGATCTGGCCGTTATCAAAAACAAGAGCGTCTTTATCAAACATATGAGGAGCAATGGAACAGGTTCCGTTTTCAAGGGAAAGTGTATGTGGCTCGTCAGCAAGGACTGTTCCTACAGACGTATCGATAAGGAGATAGGTAAGAGTGTCCAGGCCTTCAAAAGCAAGACGGTAATCACTCTGGGATTCGCCTTCACGTACCGGAACACGGAATGCCGGATGGCCGCCGATGGTAAAATACATAGTTTCAGAATCATTATTAACTACTTCCCAGCATACTTCCAGGTCGTGCTTCTTCAGAGTGTAGGTGATCTTCAGAGCGAAAGCAAACGGATAAACATTCAGGGTTTCTTCAGAGGACTTAAGGACAAAGGAAAGGGAAGTATCGGTGATATCCGTGCAGATAAAATCGCTGTCTCTTGCAAAGCCGTGCTGGCTGGAAGGATATTCCTTTCCGTTCAGACGCCAGATATCTTTGTAGTTACGTCCCACGTTGGGAAAAAGTACAGGCGCATGGCGTTTCCAGTAAGCCGGATCTGCCTGCCAGAGGATCTCCCTGTCATTAGTCTTGTCATAGATGCCGGTGAGTTCAGCACCGTGATCGGAAACGGAAATCTTAAGAAAGTTGTTTTCAATCGTTCGTGTCATGATAAACCTCCTGTATGACAGCATTCGGGTAATATTACCTCGGAATTGCTGCATGTTTTTTTCTATTTTAGCACATTTTTCAGATGATAACGAGAAAAATACAATCTGTGAAAAATATAACTGGAAAATCTGTCATATTTCACAAGAGAAATTACTGTTTTTTGGAAGAATAACCTTGACTAATGAAGGATAAATCTATAAAATAATTATGTGCGTAGAAAACATACATTTTTTATGTTTTAAAGAACAATAATTAGGAGGAAAATGTAAAATGGCAAAATGGGTTTACATGTTTACAGAAGGTAATGCTACTATGAGAAATCTTCTGGGCGGCAAAGGTGCCAACCTTGCTGAGATGACAAACCTCGGTCTTCCTGTACCGCAGGGCTTCACAATCACAACAGAGGCCTGCACACAGTACTACGAGGATGGCAGATCCATCAACGATGAGATCATGGCTCAGATCATGGAAGCAATTACCAAGATGGAAGGAGTTACCGGTAAGAAATTCGGTGACAAAGAAAATCCTCTGCTTGTATCCGTTCGTTCTGGTGCGAGAGCATCTATGCCAGGTATGATGGACACAATCCTCAACCTTGGTTTAAATGAAGAAGTTGTTAACACTCTTGCTGAGAAATCCGGCAATGAGCGTTGGGCTTGGGACTGCTACAGAAGATTCATCCAGATGTACTCTGACGTAGTTATGGAAGTTGGTAAGAAATACTTCGAGGAGCTCATCGATGAGATGAAAGCTAAGAGAGGTGTTAAGCAGGACGTTGAGCTTACAGCTGCTGACCTGCATGAGCTTGCTGACCAGTTCAAAGCTGAGTATAAATCTAAAATCGGTTCTGATTTCCCAACTGATCCGAAGGAGCAGCTGGTAGGCGCAATCAAAGCCGTATTCCGTTCCTGGGACAACCCACGTGCGAACGTATATCGTCGTGACAACGATATCCCATATTCCTGGGGTACAGCTGTTAACGTACAGATGATGGCATTCGGTAACATGGGTGATGACTGTGGTACAGGTGTTGCCTTCACACGTGACCCTGCTACAGGTGCTAAAGGTCTGTTCGGTGAGTTCCTTACCAATGCACAGGGCGAGGACGTAGTTGCTGGTGTTCGTACACCTATGCACATCTCCGAGATGGAGCAGAAGTTCCCGGAAGCATTCGTACAGTTCAAACAGGTTTGCGAGACTCTTGAGAAACATTACAGAGACATGCAGGATATGGAGTTTACTGTAGAGCATGGTAAACTGTATATGCTTCAGACACGTAATGGTAAGAGAACTGCACAGGCTGCTCTTAAGATCGCTTGTGACCTCGTTGATGAGGGAATGAGAACTGAGGAAGAGGCTGTTGCAATGATCGATCCTCGTAACCTTGATACACTTCTTCATCCGCAGTTCGATGCAGCTGCTCTTAAAGCTGCTACACCGATGGGTAAAGGTCTTGGTGCTTCTCCAGGAGCTGCTTGCGGTAAGATCGTATTCACAGCTGATGACGCTGTTGAATGGGCAGAAAGAGGAGAAAAAGTTGTTCTGGTTCGTCTTGAGACATCTCCAGAAGATATCACAGGTATGAAATCTGCTCAGGGTATCCTGACAGTTCGTGGTGGTATGACATCTCACGCAGCTGTAGTTGCTCGTGGTATGGGATCCTGCTGTGTATCCGGATGCGGCGATATCGCTATGGATGAGGAGAACAAGAAATTCACACTTGCTGGTAAAGAGTTCCATGAGGGAGATGCAATCTCCATCGATGGTACAACAGGTAACATCTATGACGGACTTATCCCGACTGTAGATGCTAAGATCGCTGGTGAGTTCGGACGTATCATGGGATGGGCTGACAAGTACAGAACAATGAAAGTTCGTACAAACGCTGATACTCCTGCTGATGCTAAGAAAGCTCGTGAGCTTGGTGCAGAGGGAATCGGTCTTTGCCGTACAGAGCATATGTTCTTCGAGGGCAACAGAATCGACGCATTCCGTGAGATGATCTGCTCTGAGACAGTAGAGGAGAGAGAAGCAGCACTTGCTAAGATCCTTCCGGAGCAGCAGGGAGACTTCGAGAAACTCTATGAGGCACTTGAAGGAAATCCTGTAACCATCCGTTTCCTTGATCCGCCACTTCATGAGTTCGTTCCTACAGAGGAAGAGGACATCAAGAAACTGGCTGACGCTCAGGGCAAGACTGTAGAGCAGATCAAGACAATCATCGCTTCCCTTCACGAGTTCAACCCGATGATGGGACATCGTGGATGCCGTCTTGCTGTTACTTACCCAGAGATCGCTAAGATGCAGACAAGCGCTGTTATCCGTGCAGCTATCAACGTTAAGAAGAATCATCCGGATTGGAACATCAAACCGGAGATCATGATTCCGCTTGTTGGTGACATCAAAGAGCTTAAATACGTTAAGAAATTCGTTGTAGAGACAGCAGATGCTGAGATCAAAGCAGCTGGTTCTGACCTTGAGTACGAGGTTGGTACTATGATCGAGATCCCGAGAGCAGCTCTTACAGCTGATGATATCGCTAAAGAGGCTGACTTCTTCTGCTTCGGTACAAACGACCTTACACAGATGACATACGGATTCTCCCGTGATGATGCTGGTAAGTTCCTTAACGCATACTATGATGCTAAGATCTTCGAGAACGATCCATTCGCTAAACTTGATCAGGTTGGCGTTGGTAAACTTATGAAGATGGCAATCCAGCTTGGAAAACCGGTTAACCCGAAACTTCACGTAGGTATCTGCGGTGAGCACGGCGGAGATCCGTCTTCCGTAGAGTTCTGCAACGAGATCGGACTTGACTATGTATCCTGCTCACCGTTCCGTGTACCGATCGCTCGTCTTGCAGCAGCACAGGCAGCAATCGCTAAGAAGAACGCCTAAGCAGAACTTCATATTGCTTCAAGGCTGAAACTTCAGCCTGATCAAGCATAGAAAGCTTCTGGCAGTCTGTAGAAATACAGATTGTCAGGAGCTTTTTTTATACAGGGGAAAGAACCATGAAAAAGAAAATTTTTATTATCACAGGAATGATTCTGTGTATCCTGGCAGGAATAGTTATCGTGCCTTCCGTGATCAGAACCAGACAGGCAGTAAAAGAATTTGAAAAAGATTTTCATGCATCCGCCAATTCCGGGGCAGATTCTGCGGGGATAGATTCTGAAGATGAGCCAGCTGCGGAGAACGAAGAAGTTTCAGAGGAAGAAGAGAAGAAAGCGTTTGAGCTGGATACGTATTTGGATCACAGAGATATGACTCACCGGTTGTATATTTACGACATGGATTATATTGAAAAGGCCATTTCCTTTGAGAAAAAAAGCCTTCAGGATTTTGAGGAGGTGATCAGGCAGAATCCGAAAATCCCGGATAAATTCAAACCACTTATGGAAGAATACTGCAAATGTGTGTTTGAAAAATATCCGGATGTGGAACTTCGTCCTTTTTATCAGAATCTTCAGAGCCTGGAAGTTGTGGAATGTACAGAGGATGAACTGTTAAAAGTCAGCTGGGATGTTTATTCCTGCGGATGTTACGTGAAATCAGAGAATAAGATTTATGTGCTGAAAGATAAAGAATACGAAGAAGGAACCTGGGATTATCAGGTGATCTTCCATGAACTGAGCCATTGTCTGCGGGACAGCCATTATACAGATGAAGACGGAAACAAAGTATACATTCAATTTGCCGGACTGAATTATTATGATGTTCCCAATGCGGAGGCAATCAATTCCCTGTTTGCGGTCAGCCTTTTTGATTATGAGGAAAACGATATTGCCTATCAGATGCAGAGCAATGCCCATAAAATAATGATCGAATGTATGGACAATTATTCTCTGGATGATTATGTGAATCACAGTCTTGGATATTACGCAAAACAGCTGGATGAATATAATCAGGATGACAACTATGCAACGACGATCCTGACGCTGATGGATGAGCAATATCATGATTACTACGATGAAAAGACGGCAGAGAACCCGGAAAAATATTATCCGATCTATGATTATATTTCCAACATGTATCTGGGAAAACATCTGAAAGCAGGGATGAGCCAGGAAGAAGCCAGAGGGATTATGGATGAGATGCTGGAAAAACTCCTCTTTGACGTTCCGGAGGAATATCATATAGACAGAGACCATTTTTATGAGTATCTGGAGAAGTATTATACAGAGAAATTTTCGGCTGCATAACTGAAAGTTTTCTGCTGGGGTGATTCCGGCAGTTTACGAAAAAAAGGATTCATGGTATCATGAAAGAAACAGGGCAGATCATGCCAGAGGATAAGGAGAATTTTATGAACCAGGAATCACAGACACCGCATAAGAGGCGGGTACGATATAAAGGAAAATATCCGAAGAAATTTGAGGAGAAATATAAAGAGCTTCAGCCTGAGAAATATAAAGATACCATTGAACATGTGATCAGCAAGGGGAATACACCGGCTGGAATGCATATTTCCATTATGGTGAAAGAGATCATTGATTTTCTGGAGATCAAGCCGGGGCAGGTTGGATTTGATGCCACACTTGGATACGGTGGACATACCAGAGCTATGCTGGAATGTCTGAAAGGCCAGGGCCATATGTATGCCACAGATGTGGACCCGGAAGAGTCTGCCAAGACCAGAAAACGTCTGGCAGAGCAGGGCTTCGGGGAAGATATCCTGACAATTAAACTCCAGAATTTCTGCACCATTGATGAGATTGCGAAAGAAGTAGGCGGATTTGATTTTATCCTGGCAGATCTCGGAGTATCTTCCATGCAGATCGACAATCCAAAGAGAGGTTTTTCCTTTAAAGTGGACGGACCTCTGGATTTAAGACTGAATCAGGAATCCGGGATCAGTGCGGCGGAACGTTTGGATACCATTTCCAGAGAAGAACTTGCCGGAATGCTGGATGAAAATTCCGATGAGCCGTACTGTGAGGAGATCGCCAAAGCCATCACCGATGAGATCCGTAAGGGCAACCGCATAGATACCACTACGAAACTTCGGGAAGTGATCGAGAAGACTCTGGATTTTCTTCCGGAAAAAGAGA